>ERZ808042.737-NODE-737-length-14813-cov-252.626357_pt1 | contig 14813 bp, 13 predicted proteins | sample MGYA00380193_ERZ808042 | MGnify/ENA primary metagenome ERZ808042 (study PRJEB31490, sample SAMN06133401) | mouse gut metagenome | isolation source: M1_2 | host: mice | place: China: Chengdu | collected 2015-05 ...
TTGGCAGGGCTTCCCTCCTCGCCCCTCTCCAGCCCGAAAGGAGCCATCGCAATGGCATACTCGGTATGCCGCCTTTTCAGATCCCACTGGGTCATGACATCATCGGCACACAACCGCAGGGTCTCCTCTGTCGCCTTTTTCTTGTAGCGGCGTTTCTTCTTCGGGGCTTCCTCCCCGTTCTTCTCCGCATTCTCCTTATCCTTGGCGGCTCTCTTTTTTGTCGTCCTCTGCTTCTTGCTCTCTCCGGACACGACAGGTACAAGCGACACATGAAGGTGCGGAGTCTCCTCGTCCATGTGCAGAACCGCACTAACGATATTCTCCTTGCCATGTTCCTTCTGCGCCCACTTTATAGACTCCCGGCACCATTCCATCAGCCGTCCCTGCTCGATGATCTCAGCCATGCCCTCGACCGATGCGCTCAAGCGGATCTCGATGCAGCATATCTGACCTTTCCTGATCTTGCGCTCGTATTCATTGCCGTCGGCATCCTTCTGATGACGGACAGCATCAAGCCTTTTCTCGATGGCTGCACTGCGGCCAATCTCCCGGGCTTCCTTTATAAACTCCTTGTTATGCTTGGTTAGGTCTCCGCGCTTGATGTTGTACGGCACATGCTCCGTTCCGTCCGCCTTCTTCCTCTCGATATGGGTAGAGTAGGACACCGGTGGACCGTAGCATTTCGCGTAATGACAGACTGTATAGTGGCTCATATATTTTCAGTGGAAGGTGGACGGAAACGGCCGGGAAGGGATGCAAGGGGAACGGCGGCCGCAGAGCTGTTCCCTTTGCCGGAGAGTGCAGAGAGAGGGTCACTCTCTGCCCGGGGGTGACGGGGGCTGGAAGCCCTTGTCCGAGGGTCCGGGAAGGGTCATCCCGGCGGTAGGGTTCAAAGGGGAGAGGACACTCCCCTTGTGGGGGTTGTAGGGGGCGAAGCCACATGCCTTAATAGGGTTAAATATAGCATCCCAACGGAGTGGATGCGGTGGCTTCGCCAATATTTTGCCCTATTAAGCTATGGCAAATTTGAAAAATTTGCTCTCGCGCAAGCGATGGAACCGCCTGAAACAACTGACCTCCGGAGGATACCTGTGCTATTCCTCGACCTTGCCGTATCCCATTTTGACACGGTTACTCACAAGCAAATACCCACTGAAAAAGCGGTCGAGTATGTTGTTGATTGTAGATGTGATCGTAGCGTGTGGGACACCACTCCCGGCGTTCATATCCTTAATCATCTTCACGAACTTCGGGGCGATTGGGACCTGCGGGAACTTCATCGAGGAAGATCGGTACACCATAGGGGAGATATATCCCTCTATGAAATCAGCTTCCGTTGTTTCCAAAACAGTTCCGCGCTTTGACAGCACAAACAGAGCCTCTGCTTCACTTGCCAGCTTCGGGCCTTCAGGGGGTGAAAGCAGACTTAAATTCAGAGTATTCTCCATAGCATATCGAGTTCTCTCAGAGAATCTGCCATCCTTGTCCATCTCTATCTCAACGACCTTTCTTGGATCTTTCTCAAAAGATTTTCTTACTGCTAAAAGATCAACCTTTTCTTCTTCTGTTTCATCCATTGATAAAGCATTTGTTATTTGTTTTGAAAATTCATATTTCTGAAAATTATTTTACCTGAAAATTCTGGCGTAAATATTTTCCTTACAAATAACATTCATACTATGGTTATGGTTCTTGAAGGTAACTATGAAACGGACTCGCAAGCCAAGCAATAAAACAATATATACTGTTTTATTTATTTAATGTTTTATTATTTTAGTGGTTTAGTGATTCCTGCACGACAGAATCCCACCACCGGGTAACAGTAGGTCTGGAGAGTCCTGTCTCCCGGGCACACAAAGATTTATTCTTACTATCCGGATTCTTCGCTCGCCACTCCTTAACGAGTCTGGCATGAGAACTACTCTCGATTGTGGCTTTTTTCCTTCCACTTCCTTCTCTCCAATTTCCATCAGGATAAGAGATATTATCCCTGACAAAATTCATGAGTTTAATATGTTTCTCACGTCCTCTATGATTGCGTTTATTTCGCTCGATCCTTATACCTGTGGTCGTTTCAATAACCCGAATAGGCCACTTGTTATATTCCTCGTCATACGCTCTCATGGCATCGTTTACATCGTCCTCCGTAAATGGATTATCCACCGTCTCAGTCTTACGGTCAAAAGCCTGAACCAAGGATAGAGCATCAGCAAGGACTTCCTCACGAGGAACACCGCATTTAACAGCATAGACAACCAATGTGAGAATGCACCAGTACCGGTGATGTACTTCCACCTGCTGACCGTCTTTAAGGATATTCAACCACCAATCATACAGACCACGATTGAGTTGCCATTTCTTGCCCACTCTCCTGCGTCCGATAACTCGGGAGGCATACCACTCCGGCCATCGTTCCTGCGCCTCTTTCAGCGTCACACGAGACGGATTATGCGGAGTCTTATCTGTCAGCTGTCCGAGTTCTTCATCTGTCAAGCTGAAAGCACGCCCTAAAAAGCTGTTCAATTCCTCCGGCGTGTGCATGGGCGCGGAACGGTTCCAGAATGCCCGGATAGGTTTGCCGAACTTTGTCTTGGTGCCCGGCACACGGAAGCCCTGCACCACACTCTGAACCTGCGCCCTCTCCGCACCAAGTTTTGACACGAGCCACACAATCTTGGTCAAACCTCGTTTCATCTTGTTCAGCGCATCAAGGCGAGTAGCGAACATTTCAATCGGACGCTTCAACAGGTAATACACATGAATCCCATGTCCGGAATTGACTATGATATTGGCAACAGGATAAACCCCCGTTGTCATACCACGCAACAACATCCGGACCTCGTGCATACTCACACCGTCAAGATCTATCGCAAAGGCATAAAGAAACCGAGCGTTCCTATAAGAGTTGGTACGCCCTACATAAGTCACCGGAGACAATATCGCAAAGTCCCGCCCATTGAGGAAACTCAGACTCTCACCATCATCCTTCAACAACAACCTATGTCTGTTCTTCTTTCCATCCTTGTAGAACACCACAGGATTATATCTCCACATACGATAACCACTATAGTCTATCTTCTCTGACTGTGCATCCTCTGAATTGGAGGACTCTGACCTCAAAGCCTTGTTCCGGATCTTCTGCTTCAACCACAACTGGTATTCATAACTCTGTACTTCCTCAAAAGGAATAATCCCCTCACCCTGTTCAAAGGCTTTCCTCTCAAACAACAACTCGACAAACTCATCAGGATAAAGCTCCGACAATTCATAATGTTCCCCACACTGAAGATAATCGGATTTACACTCAAACTCCTGCTCCAACACATCCACAGAAACACGGTTCATCCAACCATGATAATCCGACCAAGCCTGAAGAAACTCCCGGTACTCATCCGCAGGAAGAGTATCGAAATCAAAATTATTCAAGTCAACCTTACTAAAGTCTATACTCATAATCTAAAATTTTGAACAGTGGGGCACTCGTTCCTCGTGCCCCATTAGGGGGGCGTATATTATCAATGAAATTTCTTTTACATTTTTGCAAAGATACAACATCCCTCGGAATTACCCAAATCCCAACACTAAATAACTAATTACCACTATCGCTAATTATATTTTTTCAATAATTATTGTCCATTACCTTTCCCTTTCTTATTTTAGTAGCATAGCAAAAACACTAAACGAATAAAACACTATTTAGGTAATTCAATAATTATTATTATCTTTGCATTGTCAAACTAAGACATAACCCTTAACCCCACCATTAATGAAAGCCAAAATAATAGCAATAGCCAATCATAAGGGCGGAGTCGGTAAAACCGCCTCTGTCGCATCCATCGGAGCGGTATTGGCATCAAGAGGGAAGAAAGTGTTGATGGTTGACTTAGATACCCAAGCCAATCTTACCCGGCACTTCATGGAAAACATTCCCCCACGAATTATTTACCACGCAATTCGTGAGCAGCTCAATCTTCCCATCTATCCAATCCGTGAAAATCTCGATATCGTTCCAAGTGGACTTGATATGGCGGGAATTGATTTGGAGTTACAGATGATGTTCAACCGGGAAAGAGTGTTGAAGGGTCTTCTTGATCCATTCAGCTCCATTTACGACTATATCCTATTGGACTGTCCTCCGGCTCTCGGATTAGTTACAATCAACGCACTTACTGCCGCCAATAAATTAATCGTACCAATGAAGGCCGATCTTATGTCAAACTATGGATTATCTATGATGGATCAGTTTTGTGTAAAAATGCAGGTGCTAAATCCCGGCATACACATTGACTACATATTCTTCAACATCTACGAAAAAGGCCAGACCATGACAGAAGCCATAGAAACAGATGTCAGATCTAAGTACGGTGATAGAGTTCTTTCCACTGTAATCCGAAAGAATAATGATGTATCCAAAGCAGCCTTCGATTTTACTGATATTGTCAGCTTTAACCCCGATGCAAATGGGGCTAAAGATTTTCAAGCATTAGTGACAGAACTTGATAGCAAGCTCTAATCACTAAATAAATAATTAGCAAAATCAATATTTCACTAATTATCAAATTCACTAAATAAATAACCGTTTCTCATGGCTAAAAATAAGACTTTGACAGTACCTCAAAATGGTACTCAACCAGCAGTCATACCATCACCTATCGACAATATGCTCGCTGGGGCAACCACAGTAGATACAGCCACAAGAGCATCTAACAAGCGTCCAACGTCATTCAATATAGACCAAGAACTACAGTCTCGCTTCAAGGCAGCATGTGCCACAAGAGGCAAATCTATGTCCAGTGTAATCGAGGACTTTATCCTCAGATATATAACAGAACAATGACCATCCCATCCACTTATTCATACACAATTCAATCCATTTATCCAAATAATTTAAGTAAAAAAAATAAAATATTTCTGTAATCAATTCTTTTTGTGTATATTTGCAATCGGTAATATTGCCGTAACCCTTTAACAACGAAGAATCATGAATCTTCCCAAGATTGAAACCTTACTTCTTCAAGAAATGGTTGAAGTAAGAGGTGGACTCGCCGGAGTTTGCGAGTGCACCAAAGGAGCTGGACAGGCTTCTGAAGACGGTGGCAAATGTTCATGCTCTTCCGGAGCTGGTCAGAAAGCTCTCTCCTTTGAAACAGCCAAAGGAGAAGAGACTATTTGCACCTGTTCGAGCGGAGCCGGCCAGTAATCAAATTTGCCCCAGCGGCAGAACAGAAACAACCAGAAACATACACTGCCGCTGGGGTCTTATTTTCTACCAATATGATTATAAAGCTATCACCATCTTATACAATAAGAAATCAAAAAAATTGCTCTTACATTGTAAGGGTTGACAAAATCATAAACAACGACACCAATGAATTTGGGGCTATTCCTATCCCCCCATTTATTGGATATATCCTTTCACGTTTGGGTAGAGATGAGTTAGATCGTGATCTCATGCTCTTATCAGACGAAATGGGTATCACAAAAAATGCTATACATAATTTCGTAGCACAGCTTCTTCCAAACCAAGATAATCGAGGTAATAAAGAGTTTAAACTTAGTGATACATTCTCTATCGTTTTCCCTTCCAATTTATTAGAGGTATGTGAAAGTGTAGAGGAGACAAGTTTTTTTGAAACCGAAGATTTTAATTGGAGTCAGGAGTTCATACCTCAAAGACCGTCAATGCCATTATCTGTAAATTTAATGGTAACAACTTTATGCAACACTTCATGCTGCTATTGTTATGCAAATAGATCTCTGACACCGCTTATGTCTACAGTTGAAATTGTAGACATAATCAAAGAACTCAAAAAGAAAGGAGTAGTTAATCTAACACTTACAGGTGGTGATATATTTGCGCATAAAGACTGGAGTGTTATTTTAGAAGAGGTTATCAATGCCGGATATAAACCATTCCTATCTACAAAAACACCCCTATCCCCTACAGACTTAAAAGTTCTTCATGATCTAGGCTATACCGAAATTCAATTTTCTTTGGACTCAGATGATCCATGCGTTTTAAAGGAACTCATAAAAGTTGATGAAGATTATATAAACCATGTTATAACTATGTTTGAAGCATGTTCTAAACATGGTATCAGCATTCTGATTCGTAGTGTTCTTACAAAGAAAAATGGGTCTCTCGAATCAGTTGCACGACTGTATAACTTTCTTTCTAACTACTCTTGCGTTAAAGAGTGGATAATGACTCCTGCTTTTTTCTCCGAATACAAGAAGCAACAGTACGCTGAAATTGAGATTGACAATGATAGTCTTAAAGCTATCTACGACTTTTCAAAGAAACACTCTTCAAATTTTCGTATTGGACTAAATAAGATATCTTCTGACGGATACGTACTGCAGAAATGCAACACTGTTTCAGAATTTGTTTGTCGTAATCAAATATGCTTAGCTAATACAACAAGCTTATCTATTCTAGCTAATGGACTATGTAGCATTTGTGAAATGTTATACGACCATCCTGAATATATTTTAGGAAGTGTTCGCAAAGCATCTATTTCCGAAATCTGGAATTCAGAGAAAGCTCTGAATCTCTATTCTCCCCAACAAGAAAATATAGAAAGTGATTCTCCTTGTAAAACTTGTGAAGTGTTCAGCAAATGTAAAACTACATTTGGGAAAAGGATATGCTATCTAGATATTACCAAAGTGGGTGGTAATCAGGAAGATCCAGACCCTCGTTGTCCTTTGAGCAAAAAGACTAAATATATATTGTGAAAAAATTACGACAAATAGCTATTGCTATTACATTTTGTTTCTCTTTAATGCCCCTTATTACATTTGGCAAGAACATTTTCATCCAAAACGAAAATTTAGAGCCAATCAAAGGAGCCAGCGTTACTACATACAACAACCAAATGGATTCTTTGGGACATTTTATGTCTGCCGAAGATGGTTTGTGTAATATACTAATTACACAAACAACCACAAACCTAATAATTGAGCATCCTGAATATTCGTCACGTCTTGTAAACCTATCCTCCTCTTTTAATGATACAATAACACTTATGAAGAATTCTGTATCATTAAAAGAGATAGTTGTTAATGGAGATCTGATGACTCAGCACTTAACCCATCAGAGCTATAAAATTCCTTTAACATCTATGGAAAAATACTCCAATTTTTTTCAGTCACTAAATGAGATACCAAATCTTGTAGTTCTTGGTTCTGGAGCTTTATTTTATGAAGGAAACCAAAATGTAGTACTTCTTCTCAATGGAGTTGAAACCACACAAATAGAATTATCATCTTTGTCTAAAGATGATATAAAAAATGTGGATATATATCAAACCCCTCCTGCAAGGTTTGCTAGTCAAGGTGCGGCATCAGTTATAAATGTAATCACAAAAAGCTCTTTAACTGGAGGAAATATTAGCATAAATGCCAATCAATCGTTTTATCCATTAAAGGGCGATAATTCGATGGCAATGTTCTACAACTATAAACGATCTCGATTTTCTTTAATCTTCAATAATGAAAATCAGCATTATCGCAAGTACTCCCTAGACGAACAGTTAAACTATTCACATGACAATACAACCTATGAAAAAATAAAAGAGGGACAGGATTCAAAAAGTCATAATGACGAGAATAATCTTTCTTTATCATTCCAAAACAATAAGGCTGATTCGTATTTATATAATCTTAATATCGGAGCAGGGATAAATCATGAAAAATTAACCTTAGCTCAAAATGTAATATCCCAACAAAATGAAACTCCCTTATCCGCAACCAATAACCTGTCTACTGGATTTAAGAAAATCTGGGTTGCAAATTATTTTGAAAAAAATTTAGGAAAAGAATCCCATTCCGGGATTATTCTTGGGAATGTAAAGTGGCAGCGATTATTTTCAAACTACACATCATCTTATAAAGAATTTGACAGCCATAACTTACCTAATATAAACGTAGGGTCTAACTACAAAATTAGGTATGACGCTATTTTTTGTGAAGCGCAGTATGAATTCCCTTCATATTCTTGGGGGCAACTATCTATAGATGCTTATAACACTTATAAATATAGTAAGTATCTAGATTATGAATCTCCCATTTTTCAGAAAAACAATAATTTTGGAACGTCGATTCAATTAATAGGTCGTAAAAGAAAAATTATATATCAAATTGAGATGGGTATCAGGGGATACCACACTTCATCTTCATCCATAGAAAAATCCTATAATATGTGGATACCTTCTCCTTCAATTGGTATATATTATGCACCTAAACGGAATTTGCAATTTAGGATAAATTATGATTATATCGGAGATATTCCAACTATAGCTGATCTAAGTGAAACCAATCAATGGATTGACACCAAATTGGTTTACCATGGAAATAGCACTCTTAAACCTTATAAAAAACATGATTTATATATAACCGGAGTAACCAACAACAAATATTTAAATCTATCATTAAAATTAGGTTATAGTTATTCTCCTGACCGTATTTGCAACTACTTTATAGACACAGAGAATTATGTTTTAGAAACCATTGTAAATCTAAAGCATTATTCTGTATTATCTAGTCAATTAGACTTCACAATCAAGCCATTAGGTAAAAATGTATGGACAATATGGTCGCGAGTCATAGGGGCTAAAGTTCATGGTCGCGGAGAAAACTACAAGTGGGATGGTTATAGATTCCAATGGATGATGAATTCAAGAATTAACCTAAAAAAATGGACTTTCGAAATTTTCTATCAATATCCCGGAAAAATAGCCGAAGGACAATTAATAAGACCTAGAGCCGAGTGCTGGTCTATCGGAGCTCTTTATAGACCCATAAAAGATCTATCATTAGGAATTGATTGGTTTATGCCTTTTGGAAAATCGTTTAATGAAAGTGAGCGGACTGTTGGATCTGCAATTGTTCAGAACTTCTCTCAGATACGAATAAAGGATCGAGCCAACATGATTAGTGTTTCATTATCTTGGAATTTTTCATTCGGGAAAAACCAAAATAGGGCAACTCCTCAATTTGATAATGGTGATGCAGACTCTGGCTTATTAAAAAAATAATATGCGAGCATTTAAGTTTATAAAGCAACTCGATTCCATGCAATGTGGTTTAGCTTGCATGGCTATGATCTGTTATCATTGGGGACAAGAGTATTCAGTCAAGTTTTTAAATAAATTTTGTACTGCCTCAAAAGACGGAGTTTCATTTAAAGGATTATCTGACCTCTCGGATACATTGGGACTACACTGTATTTCTGGCAAAGTAAGTATACAGGAACTTAGAGAATGCCCTTTACCAGCAATACTTCATTGGAATCAAAATCACTTTATTGTTCTTTATAAAATAAAGAACAATAAATTTTATATTGCCGATCCATCAAAAGGAAAATTAGTTCTCAATGAGACAGAGTTTAGTCAGCATTTTATTTCCTTAACGTCTGATAATAAAGAAAAAGGGTTAGCAATGTTTTTTGAACCCACAGAGAAATTCGGGATTATAAAAGATGACACCATTAATAATGAACGTAATTTCAAGTTCTTATCAAAATATATTTTTAAACACAAGCTATATTTTATCCAGATTATAGTAGGTATGATTTTTGCATGTTGTATGCAATTATTATTTCCATTTCTAACTCAATCAATTGTCGACACTGGAATTCACACTAAAAATATTGGTTTAATTTGGCTCATTCTAATTGGGGAACTCACAATAGTCATTGGACGAACTATAACCGACGTCATACGAAATTGGCTATTACTCCATATTTCAATGAGAATAAATATATCTATTGTTAGTGACTTTTTTATAAAGTTGCTTAAACTTCCAATGTCATTCTTTGATACAAAATTAATGGGGGATATCTTTCAAAGAATTAGTGACCATGATAGAATTCAAAAATTTCTCACATCTCAAATACTTAAAATTTCTTTTGCTGTTCTGAGTTTCTTCATTTTTGGCATTGTTCTGTGCTATTATAATATAACCGTATTTCTTATTTTCCTTATTGGCAGTTTCTTATACGCTACATGGATAACTCTTTTCCTTAGGAAGCGTAGAAAAATAGATTATAATCTATTCGAGCAACAAGCTGCTAATCAAAATAGAACATATCAATTCATTACAGGAATACAAGAAATTAAATTACAAAATTGTGAAATTCGCCGTCGTCTTGAATGGGAAGATACTCAGGCCGACTTATTTAAAGTTCAAATGGATTCTCTTAAATTACAGCTACAACAAGAATCCGGAGGTATCTTTATAAATGAAATTAAGAATATAGTAATCACAGTGATAACTGCTACATGTGTCATTTCCGGCGATATGAGTTTAGGTATGATGCTTGCAGTTCAATACATTATCGGTCAACTTAATAGTCCTATAGAGCAAGTTGTAGCGTTTATTTACTCGCTTCAAGATGTGAAAATATCACTTGAACGAATAAATGAAATTCATAATGCTGAAAATGAGGATAACCACATTAAGAATAACATAACAAATCTATCAGACAAAACAATAACCATCAAGAATCTTAGTTTTTCATACGATTCCCACGCTCTAACTAAAACCCTTGATAACATCACCCTTAACATCCCATCTGGAAAGATTACTGCTATTGTTGGTAGTTCAGGTAGCGGAAAAACTACTTTAATAAAATTAATACTTGGATATTATTCCAATATCTCTGGTAGTATCCTTATCCAAAATCAAGATATTAGAAATATAAACCTAAAAGATTGGAGAAGTCACTGTGGTGTTGTAATGCAAGATGGAGTTATATTTTCCGAATCAATAGCACGAAATATTGCAGTAGAAGATGGAGACATTGATTATACACGTCTTGAATACGCAGCACAAATAGCTAATATTCATGACTACATTATGAGCCTTCCATTGAAATACAACACTCAGATAGGACGAGACGGTATGGGTCTTAGCCAAGGTCAGAAGCAGCGCATTCTGATTGCCAGAGCTGTATATAAGAATCCGGATTTTATCTTCCTTGATGAAGCAACAAATGCCCTAGATGCAAAGAATGAGAAGATAATTGTAGAAAATTTAAATAAATTTTATAGTGGAAAAACAGTTGTAGTTGTAGCTCATCGTTTATCTACCGTAAAGAATGCAGATCAAATCATTGTGATAGACGAAGGGAAAGTTGTTGAATCAGGAGAACATTATTCCTTGATAGCACAAAAAGGTAAGTATTATAACCTAATCCATAATCAATTAGAACTCGGCTTATAATATTATGAATACAATGAATACAGATTCCGACATTCATTCAAATAAGGTAAAGAAATTATTAGGAGAAGAACCGATCTTATTAATACGATACGGAACTTTAATAGGTATTCTTTTCGTAATAATAATCGGCATTATACTGCTAACTCTTCCTTACCCAAATGGGAATGGTGAATGCGTTTACAAACATCTTCTCTAAAATAACCGTTTTTGAGAATGCCCGGCAAACTATCTTCGGATGAAAATATACCTGCCGGATACCGTTTCATTAGCCATCTCAAAATCATCAACTCAAAACAGAGCATATACTCTGAGTTTTGAGATTGAATACCGAAGTCGAAATCGAATTATAGCCAAAAGTGGGATAATTGACCTACTTTTGGCTATAATTCGATTTTATTAGTATCGTAAAATATCGATGTCCTTGCAGTAATAATCGGTATGAATTACCACCAAACCCTGAATATACCACCTTAAAAGTGGTATAATACAGCCTTAAAAGCAGATATATAGCTACAAGTATGGATTTTTACCCTGTTATAGCTAAATGTCTATATTTATTGCGCAGTGATAAAATTCTATTTTCTGAATCCTCTACCATAGGAAATGGTATTCTTCGCGTTGACAATCCAGCCTCTTTTCTTTCCTTCGGGACGGGATATGTACTTTTTGTCTGCCAACGTATTGATTTGTTTCTGTATCGCTGATCTGTTTATTCCAAGGGTCTTTGCCATGTTATCCAGTGTCATGTTTGGATCTGACTGTAACAGTGACAAAATTTTACCCGGAGTATCCGTTGAAAATTTAACTATCTCACCATCGTACCACCAAGATAAATCCTTATCAGTGGAAACAAAGGATATATAGTCAGAAACATCACTCAACAATATCTTTTTCATATGCTCAACAAAGGGCACAATCGCGTTATAATCAGCATGTGCTCCATCAGAAGGAACCGGCCCAACATTAGCGTCAGCCTGTGCAAGAGCTGTTAAATATGATGCTTTATTCTTTGTCTTGACTACCAACATCGGCCAACCGTGCTGTTTCAATATAAAATTGACCAACAACCGGGCAATACGTCCATTTCCGTCCTCAAAAGGATGTATTCGAATATACCTGTAATGAAAAATTGCAGCCAATTCAATAGGACTATATTCATTTGAAACAACAGCATCATTATACCATTGGACTAAATCAGACATCAAAGCCGGAGTTTCCTCTGGGGTCGCATAATAGAACATAGTCCCTGCCGGAGTCTTGACAGAATTAGGTCGAGTCTTATAAATCCCGGCATGAACAGTATAACTCGTTATGACACCTGAGGCTGATTTTACAGGAACTTCGTAATCCTCCCTTAACATAACCTTATGAAGTTGTCTTATGAAGGCTTCTGTCAACGGCCTTCCACTTAGAGCTTCATCAATCATAAGATTCAGGCATAGATTATGAGCCTTCATTTCCTCAAAATCTCTCATTGGAGCATTACCAATTACTTCTCCAAAAAGAAGAAGTACCTCTGTCTGTCCATAAGTAAGGGTGTTACCCTCAATATGGTTACTATTATAGTTAAAGTCAAGCATAAACTTGTTCTGCAATCTCAGAGTGTCCATTTCAGACAAAGGTTGCATTGACTTCCATTGTTCTATTTTATCCTGAAGCTCCATTTTTTACTCTTATTTATCTGCAAAGTTAATAAATTTACCACCTGTCTCCAAATTTACCACCCGATTGGTGGTAAATTTAATTTCACACAGCCTCATTTTTACCACCGAGTCCATATTTTACCACTTTTTTAGTGGTAAAATATGGACTCCATTAGTAACTTTGCGATAAAAACGTCATGATAATAGGCTACGCAAGAGTATCGACCACCGGGCAGAACCTCGAGGGGCAGACAGATCTGCTCACCCAATCCGGATGTGAGCGGATATACAGTGAAAAGATATCCGGAGTAAAAAAGGAGCGTCCGCAACTTTACAGGATGATGGACTCACTCCGTTCCGGAGACACCGTGATAATAACGGAACTTACCCGGCTGGGGCGTTCCGTCAAGGAACTGCTCTCAATCATCGAGAGGATACATGAAGCCGGAGCGTCGATAAAATCACTGAGAGAGACATGGCTTGACACCACCACACCCCAGGGTAATCTGCTGCTCACAATCTTTGCCGGACTCTCACAGTTTGAGAGAGATCTCACACGGCAGCGTACAAGGCAAGGACTTGAAGCTGCAAGGGCAAGAGGACGTAAGGGAGGCAGACCAAAATCTGATGAAAGCAAAGTATCTACCGCTCTGAAGATGTACGACTCAAAGCTGCACTCGATAGATGAGATAACCAAGGCAACCGGAATTAGCCGGGCAACCCTTTACAGAGCCATCGACAAACGCAAGAAAACGACTTGATTCAGCATGCTGTCCGGCATCGGCTCCAATCATGGAAGCGCACCTGTCAAGGACAGGTGCGTATTAGGCCACTCACCTACGGTTTATACGGCAAGCCAACTGTAAGGACGCATTATCCCTACATTCGCCTTCCCCTGCTTTTCTTCGGAAGTTCCTGAATCTGTCCGGTGTCCGGCTTTTGTGTCTGTTGCTTCCTTTTCTCTTCCTCCTGACGTTGCTTTATTCCAAGTGCAGCCTTCACCTTTGCCCAGATATCCCGGAAGAAATCGGAGATACGCTTACCGCAGATGGATATAAAGGAATCCTTTCCCTCTCCTTCCAACTTTATCTCTGTAGCCTGACAGTATTCATCCGGAATACGTTTCCTTGTTGCCGGATCTGTGAACGCATACGGCTTCAGACGAAGCACACCTCCATCAAGGATACAATCCTGCCATTCGGGATTGGTTATCTCAATCGACACAAGTTCCCTGATCAGCCGGGCTTCATCGGGATGTCTGCGTTCAAGTGCGGTCTGTGAGCCGGACACGGTCTTCTTCAGCAGTTGCAGTTCCTGTTCCGCCTTCACTCTCCCGGCTTTCTCATGCCGAGTGGCAGCGGCTTCTCTCTCTAGTGCGGTGGCGTTGCCGGACACGAGCAACTTCAGCTCCGCATTCTCCTTTGCAAGCCTCTCCACCTCTTTCTTGGCAAGGAAACTTATCGAGGCGTTGTTTATCCTTTCCAATGCCTCCTTCTCAACCTTGGCAACCTCTTTCTCCCTGCTGTCCGCCGCCTGAAGAAGACGGTCAGCGGACTCTATGCGCCCCTCGGCATATTCTCCGGCTTCAGTGTAAGTGTCGAGCCTGTCCTGCGCCTTCACTATCAACGGAAGAAGTTTGTCGAGCTGCTGCTGTTGCCGGGCTATCTCATTTTTCTTTTCAGTGAGTTCACTCCTGGTCTCGTTCAGTTCCTTTTCCTGCTCCCTAATCTGACTGTCCTTTTTAAGAATCTCCCGGTTTTTCTCCTTTACCAAGTCCTCCTGTCCGGCGAGTTCCTTGAGTAACTCGTCCAGCCGCCCGCGTTGCAGCTCGTATTGCTCCTTATAATACTGGGCAAGATCCTTATGCTTGGCAGGGCTTCCCTCCTCGCCCCTCTCCAGCCCGAAAGGAGCCATCGCAATGGCATACTCGGTATGCCGCCTTTT
>ERZ808042.741-NODE-741-length-14724-cov-3.348740_pt1 | contig 14724 bp, 17 predicted proteins | sample MGYA00380193_ERZ808042 | MGnify/ENA primary metagenome ERZ808042 (study PRJEB31490, sample SAMN06133401) | mouse gut metagenome | isolation source: M1_2 | host: mice | place: China: Chengdu | collected 2015-05 ...
GAGAAAAACCGGGACAAGGATATTCGCGGGCCGCGCCCATCTATCCGGGCACAGCTCAAACAGGACAAAGGAAAACCCGCCCCGAAAAAGGCGGCGAAAACCAAATCTCACGAAATGGAGGTATGAACATGAATGCATTTACCGTTGAGGAAACCAATCTTTTGAGTATCTATAATACAGGCGGCAAACGGGAGCTGGTGGAGAATCTTTCCGGCGCATTGCCATACATGGGAAAGGGCTTACGGGCACTTTCAGAGCGTGTCTTGCGGAAGGTGGACACACTGACGGAAGCGGAGTTTAACGCCCTTGTCCTTGAATTAGTGGAGGAATGAGCGAGATCATACGGCTGTCTCCCCAGCAGAGCCGCCGCGTCAAAGCCCTTGTGAAAAAGGAGTGCTGCAACTGCGACGGCGGCAACTGCCTCTTGCTGGACGATAGGGACGCCTGTATCTGTCCGCAGCTCATTTCCTATTCGCTGCTATGCAAATGGTTTCGTAACGCTGTCCTGCTTGCGGACAAAGAGTTGTATGCGGCCATTTACAAAACCGATGACAGGCGGCGGTGTGCAGTATGCGAAGCAGCCTTTATTTCCGGTTCCAACCGGGCGAAATATTGCCCGGAGTGCCGGATCAGACAAAGACGCAAACAGGCCGCAGAGCGTATGCGCAAACTGCGCTCCCATGTGGACATTTAGAGGCTTAAAAAGCCTTGTATCATGCGGCTTTGCAGGCACAAAACCGGAGAGGTAAGGTGTCTATACCTTAACTCACGAAAACGACGTTCTAACGCGTAACAGAAGCAGCACCTACGGAGACGGGGCGCGGTGGCCATCTATTGGCTGCCGCGCCCCACTTTTTTCTTTTCCCAATCTGCTTATCGCAGCTCTATCCCCTCCGCATTGTACCAGAGAAAACCATTTTTCGTACAATTTGCGTCAATCTGTTTTGACAGTGCGCGGTCTGCCCTGTATTCCAGCAGGTAAACGGACAGCCCGTATTCTTTTGCTTTAGAAAGATACTCCTGAAAATACTCTGTTTCTTCTTCCGGCTGCTGACCGTAGGTATGATTTGCAAAATCTATACTGGTAAAAACCGTTTCCTGATTGATTCCATCGAACAGCAATAGAGCTGTGTTTTCTTCCATGCACCTTGAAACAAAAGGATCGCCCCCGTTTATAATAAGCGGCAGGCCATAGCTTTTCAGACCCTTCATGATCGTACAAAGTCCCTGAAAAACAGTATCTTCCGGGAAATGATAATAGACATCGGCATTGTCAAGGAAAAACCCATCCAGACCCATAGCCGCATAGTCTTTTCCAAGCTCGTCAATGACAAAGTTCTGCCATAAAGGAGAAGTTACGTCGATCCACCGTTCATCCGGCCAGTTCTCATAGATACCAAGGGACAAATCCCGAAAGCGATCATAATAAGGGCGGTATTCCTCGACAGCTCCGACATTGAGGTAGCCGTAAACCGTTTTCCCATCGGCATGCAGCTTGCCAATCTGTTCAGAGGAAAACGCAGAGGGCTCAATGATGACGATGCTGTACCTGTCCAGCTTGGGTATTTCTTCACTGTCGATACCGAGGAAGACGCCATATTCTTTAGGCTGCCTGCTGCATCCGGCAAGCGATATAGTCAAACAGAGAATGATAAATAAAATCTTTTTCATATTGCTTCCATGCGTTACATCCAAAAGTATGAAAGAATCCCCAGACCGAATATGTCTCCTATCGCGTGGGCGATAAAGAAGGGCAATAGGTTCCGGTCCTTTGACCGGCGGTACAGCAGGTACATAAATATGCCGAACAGCAGCCCAATCCCAAGAGCCGAAAGAATCCCCTGATAGGTGTGGAAGCTGACCCGAATCAGCAGAGAGAACGGAAGAGCCCATTTCAGGTGTTCCTTTCTCACCGCAAGACAGATACCAAGGAAATAGATCTCCTCATATACGCCGTTGAGCAGGGCGTATAATACACTGGATACCGTTTCGTTTACGAAGAAAGCACTAATCGGCCCCGGAAATGGGAGGAGGCCCGTCAGCGGATTGGTGAGCATGAAATATATATCAAGGAGAAGTGCTGCGGCAAGGAAGATCAGGACACCGCAGGCGACGGCTTTTATGTTGAAGCGTATCGTCCATACTTTGAAATCGAAGCGGCGCAGCCACAGATACAGCAGGGCAAGGAGCAGAAGTCCCGCCTGCAACGCCAGTGATCCGTAGTTATCCGTTGCGGAAAATGAAAGGTTGTCATCAATAGTTGCCTTGCCCTGTATCAGAGCGATATACGATATTGTAGAGGTATAGATGCCCTCGCCCCACAGAATCAGGGTAAGGACGAGAATATCCAACCATTTCAGATAGGTGTTTTTTTCTTTGTTTTGAAGGTTAAAGAGCAAATGATGATCCTCCTATATACGTTCTGCGGCGGCGCATTGCCTCCATTTTCTGGCCAACAGCACCAGCATGATGACGATTTCCGCAGCCTGTAAAATACCCATCAGGATCGTATAGACGGGAATCTGCTTTGTCGCTCCGCTGAACAGGATATAGTCCCATAAAGAGTGCATGATGATCAGAAGATAGATGTTCCGGGTATAATCAAACATCAGCACATAGAACAGTCCGGCGACAAAGGTTGCCGCAAGCTGCATGAGAACCTGCGGCGCAGGCGACCCTCCCAAAATGTTGACCGCGTGAAGGAGGCTAAAGCATACGGCAGAGATCAGAAGCGTTTTTTTGAACCCCCGCTCCTGAAACAGCCCGAGCAGCCGGACAAAAAGAATCCTGCGGAACATGGTTTCTTCTGCTACGCCGACAAGCAGCGTTACGGCAAGCGGAACTATAAACGCATACGTAAAGCTGCCGTTTGTCAGTAGATAGTAAATCGTCATCGCCACAAGCGGAAGGAATATAACCAGGAACAAAGGCAGCCTACCGCGCTTCTTCCACGGAAGGGTAAGCCTTTCTCTTTGGATAAACAGGCAGATCATAGTACCGGCTGCCAGTGCCGCAAGGAACGGAAGCATTGCGTTTATATACCCATCACCGCCGTACTCTATATGATAGTGGCGATATACGATGTAATTGGAAAGCCCCATCCCCAGAGTATACAGAAGAGGCCATAATATTATTGTTAAGATTTCTTTTTTGCTATTCATAAAACGATTTCCCTCATGTCAATTTCTTTTCACTCGCTTTGCTTCGACAGCACAATACACTGTATGGCTTTATCTATTCCCGTTATCAAATTCGACCTCGATCCCATTGCCATCTTTCAGTTCCAGCCGTTCATCGTCGCACAGCTCTTTTATCAGCATGAAACGGGCGGGGTCGGTGCCGTAAATGACCTTGCTGATCTCTGTAATGCCGTTTGGATGCACAAACTCCACAGGCTTTGGATCGACAGAAAAATAGGTCATCAGAAAAGGCACATCGAGAGCTGCCGGAGAAGCGATCCGAAACCGTAAGTCTCTGCCGTGGGTGTCGATCCTGCGGCTCGGCATCCCGCAGCTCTTGATCCCGTATTTCTGCAAAATGGCGATTTCCTTGTTTAGATCAGTCTCGTAGTTCTCAAAGGCAAGCTCACAATATCCGAGGCCGCATGTATCGAGGCGTTGCAGCCTGTCAATAAGCGCCCCTTTCCCCAGCAGGCGCATGAGGGCCTTTGCTGCACCGGGCATCCTTGATCCGTCCAATAGCTCTATGTAGGGGCCTTTAGAGAAGTAAATCAAAGCGTTGATGGGGTTTTTCTCTTTGCCGTATTCAACGGCAAAGCCCTTTTCTCTGTATTCCTGAACAGCCTTGTCAAGCTGCTCCACTTTCAAAATTACATGGCTTAATTTCATAGACATATCCTTTCGCTTATTCTTCAATGTAAATATCTGTTCCGTCGCCTTTTCCGACGGTTGCGAGCCGATAGATCGTCAATGGGATATACCATGCAGCAACTACCAGCTTCCACGCCAGAACGAAAATCCCGATGATCCCACCGACAATGATGTTTACGGCAAAAATCCCAATGGTAAAGGTGATGTCATGTCCGAAAGGCACCAGCCAAATAAACATACGACGGATTCCAAAGGGGACACCGCAGAAAAGGGCAACGTAGAAGTATTCGCTCTGCCCGTCATGTATGAAAAGAATCTTGCCCCAAGTAAACAAAAGATAGGCTATACCAACGGTCAAAACCGTGTTCTTGAAAAAATCTTTTAAGATAGTCCCTCGCGTCATGGAAAAACACCCCTTTTCTATAACACGCGCAAATCGCCTGACAGCAATTTGAATATATTATTATACACCATAGTTGCACATCTCTAACTAACAAACACTTACTCCCTTACACTTTGCCTCTCTCGTTCCTGCTCCTGACGGCGGGGCAATATGCTGTCGATATTCTTCTTGATAACCCCGTACTCCTTGACCTGCTTTTTCAACTTTCCGTAGTCTGCGTACAGAGCTTCTTTCTGCGCTTGCAGCTTGGCATACTCCGCTTGCAGGGCGGCCACGTCCGGGAGCTTGGTAATGCCCGTCGCTTTCAGTGCTTTCGCAGCGGCTTCATGGAGGATAAGGGCGCTTTCATGCTCCGCCCGGTACTTCGCGGAATCTCCCGCCTTGCGGGACACCGCATAGACCGGCCTTGTCTTTTGGTAGGTAGTGACGTTCTTGATAAGCACCGCCATATCCGCAAGTCGTCTTTCCACGCCCTTTAGTTCCTCGGCGGCTTGTTCGCTGGCCGCTGTGATCTCCGCGATTTTCGCGGTCAATTCCGTGTACTGCTCGATCCTGTGTTCCGTTAGGAAGTTCATTGTCCTTGCGGCCTGCTTCAAGTTGTGTATCTTCGCCCAATGCTCATAGCCCGCCGATTGCTGCGCCTTGATACTGTTTTCTATGTCAATCAGGAGAGACACGCCGCCGCGATCCTGCGTCGGGGCTTTTACGCTGCGGCTCCGTGTTCCGGCGATCCTCTCTTTGATTGCGTTCTCTGTATAGTCCGGGCCGAGGGTTTTCAGGCGGGTAAACCGTTCCTGTTCCGGGGCGCGACAGGAGATATATTTGCCGCGCTTGATCTTGTAGCCCGCTGCTTGCAGACGGGATAGCAATTCCTCAAAATCCGATACCTGCGGAATGAGTGCATCCACGGCAAATTTCAGCTTTCCTTTCCAGCTTGTTCCGGCTTTCTCCGCCTGATGTTCAATATAGCTCTTTCCCTTACGGCCTTTCTCCGGCACCACGAGGGAAAGACCGTTTTCCCTGCAAAGCCTGTCGCTGATGTTCCGTATGCCGTAATAGCTGCGCCGGTTGGAAACGTACTTGTGATGATCCACGAAATTGACGGCACAGAAAATGATGTGATTATGGACATGGCCTTTGTCAATGTGCGTCGTCAAGACGTATTCATGCTGACCCTTTGTAACGGCGTCGGCAAGCTGCCGCCCGATCTCATGGGCTTTTTCAAAATCCACCTCGCCCGGCTCAAAGGATTGGATCAGGTGGTGGGCTAAATTGTTTCCCTTGTCAAGCGCCTGCGAGAGCGTAAAGGCAAACTCAATATCCGCCGTTTCATAGCTGCAACCGTAAGAGGACACCAGCATCTTTTCATCGGTCTTGTCCGGGTTTTGGATATAATCAAGGGCTTGCTTTAGCGTGCTTTTAATAGGCTTAATCTTTGTAACCGCCATATCTCGCTTAGCACCCCCTTGATTTCTTCTATGTCCTCCTGATACACGTTGCCCGTGGCATTGGCGCGGCGGGCGATCTGATTGATATTGACCCCGATTTTCTGTATCTCGGCGGTCATGGCCTTGATGTCGCTGTGATCCACCTGAATCACATAACCGTCGATTGCCATTTTTCGCAGATAGGCCGCCATGTTCCGGGTTGGGATCAGCTTCATCTTTTCCTCGATCAAAGCGCGTTCTTCCTCCGTCACGCGAAATTTGATCTGTATCGTTCTTTTTCGTTTGCTCATGCGTTGTCGCTCCTTTCCGTTATAGAGGGTTTGGGACACTTCCCAAGGGTCTGCCCCAGCAGGCTTTAGTCTGCGAGGGTACAAGCTCTTTTGCCGTAGCAAAATATGGAAGAGGGTACCCACTTCCTATGCTTGCTATGAAAGTTTTATCCTCTATCCCTTACTACAACGGAAAGTTGAATTTGCCAAAAGAACGAAGATCAAAGTTTCTTATTTTCAAGGGGCTTTTTGTTCGGTGTCTGCAACTTCTTTAGCTGTGGCAGTTATAATCCGAAGGCCGCTTTCGCTAATGATGTCAAGGAGGGTGTCAAGCTGCCGCCGCTGGGTGGTCTTTGCGGCAGTTTTCTCTGGGAAAAAGAACTGATCGACGGACATATCCAAGTGGATAACGAGCCGATAGAAAACTTGCAGGCTGGGGGTTTGCCCTCGGTTTTCAATAGAGGCTAAATATCGGGGAGAAATGCGTATCTGCGCTGCAAGCTCTTTGCGGGTCAGACCTTTTCGCTCCCTTGCGGCTTTGATGGCCTGTCCAAAAGGAGTGAAGTTGTATTTTTGAACGGGCATAGCTATACGTCGCCTCCTATTACGAAAAACCTCCATTAAGTCACAGGAACCCCTTGACTTTACTCCTATTATACTGTATTATTAAAAGCGAATCAAGATTCAGTTTTAGAGGGAGGGGTTAATTTGGCTCAGGTATTAAAAGATGAAATATTCGAGCGCATCTTCCATGCAGGAGTAGATGTGTTTTACGAAAAGGACTACCGAAGCGCCAAGATGCAGGAAATAGCGGAAAGGGCAGGTATACCGGTCAGTCTGATCTATAACTACCATAAGAATAAAGCGGAATTGTTTGATAAGATTGCTTCCTCACTGCATGTGAATTATGACAAAATTGCATTTGAGGAAGAACAGGCTGACGGTCTTCCGTCAGAGAAGTATAAGAATATAGCTGAGGACTATATTCTTGATTTACTGGAAAGCCATAAGATATTTGTAATCCTCATGGATAAAAGTCAGGGAACAAAGTATGAGATTTCAAAGGAGCAGTTTATCCACTCCATCGAACAGCATATCAAGCGGCAGCTTGGGAAGAAAACTCACGCTTCCTATAATGATATGCTCTGTCACATTCTTGCCAGCAACTTCGCAGAGGGTATATTGGAAGTTGCAAGGCATTATAAAGATCGTGAATTTGCTCACACCATGCTTTCCCTCGTAACAAAGTGTTATTATGAAGGTGTAAACTCTTTGTAAAATGGGTCTTATGCTTACCCGTTTTGGATAATCATAGGCCCTATTCTTTCACCCGCGTGTTAGCTTTGGCTAACTATTATTTTGAACAAATACCGAATTATAATTCGGTATTAAAAGGAGGTTGTACTACATGACAAACCAACAGGAGCTTGTGAGACAGGTAACGGGCAAAAACAGGCTGTCCAACATCATGCTGTGCTGCAAAATTGTTTTTGACCTGATCCCACAAGTGCTTTTGATCCACATGATCGGCTTATACTTCGCCGCAGCCCTCACGAGGGAGCAAATCCTTTGGGAGTGCGGCGCTATGCTGATCTGCTTTATCGGAAAGGCCGTCTGCGCGTACTCTGCAACATGGACGGCCCATAAAGCAGCCTATACCTGCCTGACGGATTTGCGGCTGCAAATCATCCGGCATTTGAAAAAGTTGTCTCTCGGTTTCTTTCAGGAACGAAAGACGGGCGATCTGACAAATGTTGTGCAGCATGACGTAGAACAGGTGGAGGGGCATCTTGCTCATGGCCTGCCTGAAATCATGTCCGCTACCATCCTTCCGGCCGCCGTTTTTCTCGTTATGTTGTGGGTGGATTGGCGTCTGGCTCTCGTAATGATCGCGGGGCTTCCGCTGATGTGGATCACGAAAAAAGTCTCTGCCCCGCTTTGGACAAAGAACTTTAAGATATACGCCGATTCCGTGACAAGGATGCAGGAAAACGTCATGGAGTATGTTTCAAATATTTCCGTAATCAAAGCCTTTGGGAAAGAGGAAACCAAGACGGAAAAAACGATTCAATCGGCAAAAGACTACGATTATTGGGTGAAGAAGTCCATGGCTGGAATCTCTGTCCCAATGGGATTGATTATCCTGTTCATGGAATCCGGCGTTGTTCTCGTGATGATCCTCGGCACCTATCTTCTCTCTGCCTCACAAATCGAGCTTCCACGGCTGATCCTTGCGATTGTTTTAGGCGGACTGTTCACATCCTCTATTGCCAAGGTCGCAACCTTCCAGCATTACGGGATCGTGTTCAAACAGGCCATGAAAGGGATTTGGTCAATCCTGGGTGTCGCTGCCCCGAACAGGCCGGAGCAAAGCGCCGATCCGCACAATGGCGAAATCGTCATTTCAAATCTGAACTTTGCTTATAACGGCGACGGGAAAGTGCTGGAAAACATCAATCTTCGTTTTCCGAAGGGCAGCAAGACCGCACTGGTCGGAGCCTCCGGCTGCGGAAAAAGTACGCTTGCCAATCTGCTTATGGGCTTTTGGGAGCCGACAGACGGGAGCATTACCATAGCGGGAGAAGATGCGGCGTCCTTTTCCGAGCAGCAATTAAACCGTCTTTTTTCCATCGTTCAACAGGAGGTCTTTCTCTTTAATCTGAGCATGGAAGAAAACATACGGATCGGAAAGCCGGAGGCCAGCATGGAAGAAATTATAGCGGCAGCGAAGAAGGCCCGCATCCATGATTTCATCATGTCCCTGCCAAACGGCTATCAGACCATGGCGGGAGAAGCAGGCGTCAAGTTCTCCGGCGGAGAGAAGCAGCGGATTTCCATTGCCCGCATGATCCTGAAGGACGCACCGATCATCATTTTGGACGAAGCAACCGCGGCGGTAGATACAGAGAACGAAGCCTTCATTCAGGCAGCAATCGACGATTTGAGCCGCGATAAAACCGTCATTATGATTGCCCACCACTTAAACACCATCCGGGACGCAGATCAGATTGTTGTCATGGACAGCGGGAGGATTGTAGATACAGGCAGGCATAACGCGCTGCTTGAGAGCTGCGCCCTATATCGAAAGATGGTGGAGGATCAGAACAAGGTCGATAACTGGAAGATCAAGGAGGTGTCCCTTTGATTAAGGAAATCTGGAATACCCTTACCCCCAGCGGGAAACGCTCTTTATCGCTCTCTGTCACGGGCTTTACCCTGTACGCCCTTTCAGGGATCGCTATGATGTATATCGTTTTGAAAGCACTGGAAGCCGTTATTTCAGGCGGCGGCAATCTGCTTTGGTATTGGGTCGCGTTGGTCGCCTGCCTCCTGATAAAAGGCGGCAGCAATATACTTGCAGACGTAAGAAAACACTACGCGGGGTTTGATATTGTCTATCAGGTACGCAAAAACATCATTTATCGCTTGAAAGAGTTTTCACTCGGTTTTTATACCAACGAGCGTTTGGGCGAGATCAGCACCATTATCCATAAAGACGTAGACAAAATGGAAATGGTTGTTGGTCATGTGTGGACGCGGATGCTTGCCGATTTTATCGTGTCTGCCGTTCTGCTTACGGCGCTGGTCGTTTACAGCCCGAAAATGGCGTTGCTTATGGTTTCGGCCTTGCCTGTCGCAATTCTGTTTCTTGTTTTGGGATTGAAGCGAGCGAAACGGTTAGAGGAAGAAGCCGGAAATGATCTTGCCGATATGGTGAGTGTCTTTGTGGAATATGTAAAAGGGATCCCCCTCCTGAAAGCCTTTTCCGAAAGCCGCCGCTTTGAGAAAAAGGTGGAACAGACAGCCCGCGACTTCGGCCAGAGCAGCAAAGCGGTATCCAGAAACCGGGCGGCGGTCTTGTCCGTCTATGGCCTTATCATTGATGTCTCCTTTTGGATCATGCTCACCGCCGGGCTGCTCCTGCTGCTGACGGGCAATCTCCCCGTTTATGGGTTCTTGCTCTTTGCCATCATCAGCCGTGAGTTTTACAAGCCCTTCCTTGCGTTGGAGAGCCATTGGGTGAATTATCTGACGGTAACAGACAGCTATCGCCGCATCAAAAAGATAACCGAAGCCGAAACCGTCCCGGAGCCGGAAAGGCCAATCCACCCCACGGAATACGCAATTTCCTTTGAGGACGTGTCTTTCTCTTATGAGGAGGGCGGTTTCACCATGCAAAACATCTCTTTCCATACACCGGCACAAACACTCACCGCCCTTGTCGGCGGCTCCGGCTCCGGCAAAACGACAATTACAAATCTCCTGCTGCGCTTTTGGGATGTGACGGACGGCGCAATCCGCATCGGCGGAGTGGACGTGCGGGATATGAGCTACGATGAACTTCTCGGCTCTGTCAGCATCGTCATGCAGAATGTCCAGCTTTTTGCGGATACCATCGAGGGGAATATACGGCTTGGAAAGGCCGCGGCCACACAGGAAGAAATCATTACCGCCGCAAAGAAGGCCCGCATCCACGACTTTATCATGTCGCTTCCTGACGGGTATCAGACCATGATCGGAGAAAACGGCGTTGGGCTTTCCGGCGGGCAGAAGCAGCGCCTTTCTATCGCGCGAGCATTTTTGAAAGACGCCCCGATCCTGCTTTTGGACGAGATCACAAGCAACGTCGATCCGGTCAATGAGGCTTTGATCCAGGAGGCCATTTCGGAGCTGGCAAAGGATAGGACGGTTTTGGTAATCGCCCATCATTTGAGTACGATCCGCAGCGCGGATCAGATATTGGTATTTCAGGATGGCCAGATCGTTCAATCAGGGCAACATGAAACCCTGCTGTCGGATTCCGATGGATACTATCACAAGCTGTGGAACGCCCGCGGCAGCAAGGAGGTCAGCGCAAATGAAGGATTATGCGGTTGAGCTGCGGGAGGTATCGTATCAATATCAGGGTCACTCCCAGCCCGCTATTCATGGAATTGACCTCAAAATCGAAAAGGGCTCTTTTGTGCTTGTCAGCGGCGCAAGCGGCAGCGGGAAAACAACGCTTTCCCGCTGCATCAATGGGCTTGTTCCGCACTTCTACGAGGGCACCTTTAGCGGCGAGGTCTATTTGAATGGCAGGAATACCGGGGATTACGCCTTGCGCGATTTTGGAACTATCGTCGGCTCCGTCTTTCAAGACCCGCGCAGTCAATTCTTTATGACGGATACGACAAACGAGATAGCCTTTGGCTGTGTCAATATGAAGCTGCCGTGGGAAGAAGTATGGCAACGCACAAAGGACAGTCTTGAAAAGATCAATATTTCCAAGCTGACGGACAAAAACCTGTTTCAGTTGTCCAGCGGTGAGATGCAAAAGGTGTCCATCGCCTCCTGCTACGCTATGGCCCCGGATATTTATGTGTTTGACGAGCCCTCCGCAAATTTGGATTTTCGGGCAATTATGGAGCTGCATGATGTCCTTTCGGAACTGAAAAGCGAAGGGAAAACCGTGATTGTGCTGGAACACCGGGTTTTCTATCTGGCCGATCTGTTGGATCGTATGATCTTTTTGGAGGATGGCGTTATACGAAACGATTTCAACAGGCAGGAAACGCTTTCGTTAAGCGACAGTGATTTGAGGCAGCTCGAACTGAGGGATTTCAGCCTTGACGCACTCACGCCCTGCTCACGCCCGACAGCTTTACAGGAGGAATCGAGACTGACACTATCCCTCTCCCATGTGTCTTTCGCCTATGGGCGACGCAAAAGGCGTTCAGAGGCGGAGGTTGCGCTTTTGCACGATGTTTCTTTTGAAGCGTATAGCGGAGAAATCATAGGGATCATCGGAGATAACGGCGCGGGCAAAACGACTCTTGCGAAACTGTGCTGTGGGCTGCTGAAAGAAAGTGCAGGGATTATTTCCATCCACGAAAAGCAGCTTCCGCAGAAAAAACGCCTCGGCCAGATTTACTTTGTCATGCAGGATTCAGATTATCAGCTCTTTGGGGATAGTGTGTTAAACGAGTTGCGGATCGGAGCCGGAAACAAAAGCTCAAATGACGCAGAAAATCAGGCAATTTTGAAAAAGCTCTCCCTCTGGGAAAAACGCGAAAACCATCCTGCCGCCCTTTCCAGAGGGCAAAAGCAGCGGCTCACGATAGCCGGAGCTTTGAAAGCAGACAGCCGTGTACTGTTCTTCGATGAGCCGACCAGCGGTTTGGATCGCGGGAATATGCTTCGTGTCGCCGCGGAACTCAAATCGCTTGCGAGAGAAAGCCGTGTCGTTTTCGTGATTACCCATGACTACGAGTTTATCTTGGCGGCCTGCCATCGTGTGCTTTATCTGAACGACGGGAAAATAGAACAAGATTTCCCTTTGACAGAAAACAGCAAAGACACGGTGCTCCGTCTGCTTCGGAAAGGGGGTGCTTCTTCTGGACAAGACTAAGCCTGCATTAGACCCACGGATCGTTGGATTTGTAGTAATTCTGCTCGGAATAACGGCCATGTTTATGAACAAGGCCATGACTGCGCATATCATCTGCGCGGTAGCCGCAGTTTATCTGCTTGCCGCAAAGGCATACAAGCCGTTTGCCGTGTATCTCACCATTTACATTGCCGTTGCCTTGCTCATGGCAAACGTGGACAAGATCCATAACACAAGCGCGATGCTTCTTATCGTGTCGCTCAGCTATTTCGTTCAAAAGCTGGTCGTCCTGCTGATGATGGGAAGTTTCTTTGTCCGCATGACAACGATTCCTTATGTGTTGTCCGCCATGCAGCACATGAAGATACCGGACGCTGCCGCCGTTCCAATCATGGTTGCGCTGCGTTTCTTCCCCACCATACGGGAGGATTATCACAGCCTGAAAGACAGCCTGCGGATTCGCAAGGTATCCCTGTCGCCGCTGCAATTTATCATACATCCCGTGCGGATGGTGGAATACCTGTTCGTCCCGATCCTGATGAAAAGCCTCCGTACATCCGATGAACTTGCAGCCTCCGCGTTATCGCGGGGATTTGAGCACATGAACGAACAGACGATCCTTTATCCGCTGAAGCTGAACGCACTCGACTACCTCATTGGAGCACTTTCTACCCTGATTGTTGCCGCACTATTCTATCTACAATACAAATAAGGAGGATTTCAAAATGAACACCATCAAAACAGAAAAGTTGACCGCCCGTGATTTTATTACCATCGGTATCTTTGCCGCCATCAGCCTTGTCATTTTCTTTGTGATCGGCGGAGCCGCTGGAATGACCCTCGTCGGAACAGTCGCAAATATTCCCATAACTGTTTTTTTCACTTCTATTGCTTACATGCTGCTCGTTTCAAAGGTCAGGAAAAAAGGAACATTCCTGATTATGGGAACGATTAGTGCGCTTCCGGGGCTTATGGCCGCAAATGTGATCGGTGTTGTGGCATCTATTGTCGGCTGGATCATTGCTGAGATTGTTGCAAGTGCCAATCATTATAGGAGCAAAAAGGTGTTAATATTCACCTATATTCTCGGCTGCACGCTTCATTCTGCCGGATATACGCTGCCTATGTATCTATCCAACGCTCAATACCTAATCGACAGGCAGGAGATCCTTCATCTGACAGATGAAGCCCTTGCTTTATACTTAAAAATGTTTACATGGCCTATGTTTTTCAGCATGGTGGCATTAACGATTGTAACCAGCTTCCTCGGTGCGTTTATTTCCACCCGGATTTTGAAAAAGCATTTTGAGAAAGCAGGATTGTTGTAATACAGGAGGTGCAAAATGAAGCTCTATTCTTCCGGCGAGAACTATTTGAAAGCAATTTATATTCTGCATAAAGAGAGAGGCATGGTTCGATCTGTGGACGTGGCAACATACATGGGAGTATCTAAGCCAAGCGTCAGTCATGCTGTTAAAACACTTCAAGAATGCGGCGTGATCTATGTAGACGACGACCACTATCTACACTTGACGGAAGACGGACGAGATATTGCGGAAAAACTCTATGAGCGCTATCAGTATTTTGCCGAGCATCTTGCCGGTGCAGGGGTTGATGCCACAGTTGCAAAGGAAGAAGCCTGCAAGATGGAACACTCAGTCAGCCATGCATCGTTTCAGCTCTTAAAGGAACAGAAACAAAATACCTGCCCGTTTGCGGATTCCTGTCAGCTTGTGGCTGAAAGTAAGCGCAGTGCAAAGGAAGATAATTAAATGTGCAATCTATTTCTATTATTGCTACACTAAAACCGTTGTCAGAATTACGGTATGCCCCCAAAAGTTAATATGGACAATCTGACGGCGGTTTTGGAACAATCACGATTTCGAACCGCCGTTTTCCTGTTTTGAAAAAGGATGCGGAGGCTGTATAGCGTCACTCTATTCTCGGAACACGGCGGCAGCAAGGAGGTGTCGTCGTGTTCATTTTATGTCTGTATGATCTCCACAACCTCTATCTGCGAAAAAAAGCTATCGCAGTTCCGTAACCCTTTGCGTCCGCGTAAAGGAACAAGTTAATCATCCACCTGCTGTTGTAGGTTCCTATTTTGCCTCGGCTGCTTCATGCAGTCGGGGTCTTTTTTGCTTTTTTCGATATTTTTTCAAAAAGTTTCCCCGATTCTTTGGCATTTCAAAAAATCGGTTGTAGTCATACGCGAAAAGGGGATGTACCAGCGAGCCGCCTTTCGGCCAGAAAGGAGGTGAGACGATGCAACCTAATCGCTTGGAGTTTCAAAAGCAATGTGCCTTTCAAAGTTTCTGCAAGCGGGCTTTGCGGAACGAAGCCGCCAACGCCCATAAGGAAATCAAACGGCGCAGAGCAAAGGAAGTGAGCTTTTCCGATTTGACAC
>ERZ808042.747-NODE-747-length-14621-cov-3.449601_pt1 | contig 14621 bp, 14 predicted proteins | sample MGYA00380193_ERZ808042 | MGnify/ENA primary metagenome ERZ808042 (study PRJEB31490, sample SAMN06133401) | mouse gut metagenome | isolation source: M1_2 | host: mice | place: China: Chengdu | collected 2015-05 ...
GGCTGCGGATCTGGGATTTTCATCGGAGTACAATCACGAATTCTGGAGAAAGTTTCGGAAGGTGGTCAAGGAGGCCAACCCGGATGCACTGATCCTGGCGGAGCATTACGGCAACGCCAACAGCTGGCTGCGGGGAGACCAGTGGGATACGCTGATGAATTATGATGCATTCATGGAACCGGTGAGCTGGTTTCTGACCGGCATGGAAAAGCACAGCGACGAATACCGGGAAGACATGTACGGAAATGCACAGGCGTTTAAAAATGCCATGATCCATCATATGGCGAATTTCTGCGCACCGTCGCTGCAGACAGCCATGAATGAGCTGTCCAACCATGACCATTCCCGCTTTCTGACCAGAACCAACCAAAGGGCAGGGCGTGTTGGAGAGCTGGGTTCCGATGCTGCTTCGATTGGCGTAAACAAGGGAATTTTCCGCGAGGCAGTTGTGATACAGATGACATGGGTGGGCGCGCCGACGCTTTACTACGGCGATGAGGCCGGAGTCTGCGGATTTACAGATCCGGACAACCGGAGAACCTATCCATGGGGGGAAGAGGACCAGAGTCTGATTTCCTTCTATAAAGAAGCGATCTGTATTCATAAAGAAAATCCGGTATTGACACACGGTTCTGTCCGTTTTCTGACACTGGATTACCAGTTCTTAAGCTACGGCCGGTTTGATGATGAGAACCAGATGGTAGTTGTGGTCAATAATGGAAGAGAAGAAAAGGAAATCAATATTCCGGTATGGAAAGCAGAGGTTCCGCGGGAAGCTTCCATGGAGCGGCTCATGCTGACGCTGGAGAACGGCTTCAGCCTGGGGGATGCGGCTTATGAAGTGAAGAAGGGGATCCTTTATCTGAAGGTTCCGCCCGTATGCTCCATGATCCTGCGAAGAATCTGATCCATGTTAGATGAAAAAGGGGCAGGTTCTGTGTGCGGTCTGCAGATTTCGAAAGATCTGCCTCAGACGCCGCAGAACACGGGATAAACAGAAATGATAAAAGAAGAGATACGAAATGGATGCAGGGATGGCGTGCCGATTGCACTGGGGTATTTTTCCGTAAGCTTCAGCTTTGGAATCATGGCCATGGGCGGCGGCCTTTCCATCTTTCAGGCTGCACTGACCAGCCTGACAAATATGACAAGCGCCGGACAGTTTGCAGGGCTTCAGATTATCGCCGCAGGAGGCGCTTTGCTGGAGATGGCAGTGACCCAGCTGATCATCAACCTCCGCTATGCGCTGATGAGTCTGTCCCTGTCTCAGAAGCTGTCCGGTGAAGTGCCCATGTGGCAGCGCCTGGTGATTGCATTTGCCAACACAGATGAGATCTTTGCGGTTGCCATGGCTCACGGGAAGGAACTGACGTTTCCCTATATGATCGGACTTCAGGCGCTGCCGATTCTGGGCTGGACCGGGGGAACCGCCTGCGGGGCAGCTGCAGGCAGCATGCTTCCGGCGGCGGTAAACAGCGCTTTAAGCGTGGCTCTGTACGGCATGTTCATGGCCGTTGTGATACCGGCGGCAAAAAAGAGCCGGCCGGTGTTCTTTGCCGTCATTCTGGCGGCGTTCATGAGCTGTGTGATTTATTATCTGCCTGTGTTTTCGGGTATCTCTGCCGGAATATCGATCATTATCTGCACCGTGGCGGCCGCCGCTGCAGGAGCGGCGTTTTTTCCGGTGCGGGAAGAAGGAGGGGATGGCTGATGATATATCTGTATATTGGAGTCATGGCGCTTGTGACCTATCTGATCCGCGTGATCCCGCTGACGGTATTCCGAAAAAAGATAGAGAACCGGTACATCCGTTCGTTTCTGCACTATGTGCCGTATACCTGCCTGACTGCCATGACGTTCCCGGCGATCCTCTATGCAACGGCGAGCGTCATAAGCGCGCTTGCAGGCGTGGCGGCGGCAGCGGTCTTCGCCTTTCGGGACAGGAGTCTGGTCATGGTCGCTGCAGCGGCGTGTCTGGCAGTATTTGTGACGGAACAGATCCTTTTGCTGGTGCTGTAAACATACATCTGCGGAGCCGTTTTGTAAAAGATGTACGTAGTTTTGCTTGAAAACTGCTTAAAACCGTATGAATCTTCCAAAATATCTTTGAAATCGGGTGCTTCCTATGGTATCATTTAGGGAGAAACACAGTCAGTAAGATGTGAAAACAGGAGGGTTTATTTCATGAGCGATGTAAAAAACACGATCATAAGCGGGAAAGCGGTGCTTGGTATAGAATTTGGTTCCACCAGGATCAAAGCGGTTCTGGTAGATGAAAATAATACACCGATCGCATCCGGCGCCCATGACTGGGAGAACCGTCTGGAGAACGGGATCTGGACCTACACGCTGGAGGATATCTGGACAGGGCTTCAGGACTGCTATAAGAAGATGACGGAAGACGTGCAGAAGCAGTATGGTGTGGCAGTGGAGAAGCTGGGAGCCATCGGCTTCAGTGCGATGATGCACGGCTATCTTGCATTTGACAGGGCAGGGGAGCTGCTGGTTCCGTTCCGCACCTGGCGTAATACGATCACGCAGGAGGCTTCCGAGGCGCTGACAGAGGCATTTCAGTTCCATATCCCGCAGAGATGGAGCATCGCCCATCTGTACCAGGCGATTCTGAACGGAGAAGCGCATGTGCCGGATGTGGATTTCATAACAACACTGGACGGCTATATTCACTGGCAGCTGACCGGTGAGAAGGTACTGGGCGTGGGAAGCGCTTCCGGTATGTTCCCCATTGATTCCGATACAAAGGATTATTATGCTTCCATGATCCGGAAGTTTGACGAGCTGGTGGCTCCGAAAGGATTCCCGTGGAAGGTGGCGGATCTGCTTCCGAAAGTGCTTGTGGCCGGCGACAACGCAGGAACCCTGACGGCAGAGGGTGCGAAGAAGCTCGATCCGACCGGGATGCTGCAGGCAGGCTGCCCGCTGTGCCCGCCGGAGGGTGACGCCGGGACCGGCATGGCTGCGACCAACAGCGTGAAGCAGCGCACGGGAAATGTATCTGCAGGCACCTCTGTATTTGCCATGATCGTTCTGGAGAAGGCTCTGGAGAAGGTGCATGAAGAGATTGACATGGTGACAACGCCCAGCGGGGATGCAGTGGCGATGGTACACTGCAATAACTGTACCTCGGACCTGAATGCATGGGTAAATATTTTTAAAGAGTTTGCAGAGAGCTTCGGTATGGATGTGGATATGGATCAGCTGTTCGGAACTCTGTATCACAAGGCCCTGGAAGGGGACAAGGACTGCGGCGGACTGCTGGCATACAATTATTTCTCCGGAGAGCATATTACGGGCTTTGAAGAAGGACGTCCCATGTTCGTACGGACGCCGGACAGCAGATTTAATCTGGCAAACTTTATGCGGGCAAACCTTTACACCTCTCTTGGCGCGCTGAAGGTGGGGCTTGATATCCTGATGAAGGAAGAGAAGGTGGCGGTTGACCGGATCACCGGACATGGCGGTCTCTTTAAGACCAAAGGGGTCGGGCAGAGCATTCTGGCAGGCGCCATGGATGCGACCGTATCCGTTATGAAGACTGCAGGAGAAGGCGGCGCATGGGGAATCGCACTGCTGGCATCCTATATGATCCAGAAGGATGCAGGCGAGACACTGGAGGACTATCTGCAGCAGAAAGTCTTCGGCGGCGACGAGGGCGAAAAGATGGATCCGAATCCGGAGGATGTAAAAGGATTTGATGAGTTCATCTGCAGATACCGGGCAGGCTTCCCCATTGAGAGAGCGGCTGTGGACTGCCTGAAATAAAGATTTGATGGAAAAAGAGATTTGATGAAAAAGGCGCCGGTACGAAGGGGGCAAAATGCGCACCCGGAGGACCGGCGTTTGATCATAAGCGGTTCAGGAAGGTCAGTCCGCCGGTTCTGTTTCCTGTGTGATCCGCATAGACTGATAGAAACAGATCCGGATGTGTATACGGTGACTTTCTTCTATTATATATCTGACTTTATCATTCCCCTTTTATTATTTTATATTGTTGCATATGCCCTGACGGAAAAGGTCCATGTCTATGATGAATTTGTCACAGGCGCGGCGGACGGAATACAGACGGTTCTCAAGATTCTTCCTACACTGGTAGGCCTGATGGCGGCTGTTGGCATGCTGAGAGCTTCGGGATTTCTGGATTTTGTGGCGGATTATCTGACCGGCCTGGCAGAACTGCTGCATTTTCCGGTGCAGCTGATTCCGCTTTCGATCATCCGTCTGTTTTCATCCTCGGCAGCCACCTCTCTGGCTCTGGACATTTATAAATCCTATGGAACGGATTCTTATATCGGTCTGACAGCATCCATCATGATGGGCTGCACAGAGACGGTCTTCTATACCATGAGCGTCTATTTCCTGACTGCAAAGGTAACGAAGACCCGCTGGACGCTGGCGGGGGCGCTGTTCAGTACGTTTGCAGGGATTGCAGCCAGCGTGGTGCTGGCCGGGATGATGTAATAGCAATCACTTTTGTATTTAAAGGCAGGGGGGTATTTACATCCTTCTGCTTTCAAAATACGGGAAGTTTTCCAGCGCCTGCAGGATATCCCGAAAATCTTCCCTGGGCGCCAGTTCGATGTAGCGTTCCAGAAGTTCCGTCTCCTGTTCTTTATAGCGGCCATAGAAGATATCGAACAGATTATGACCGCGAATGTACGTTCGAATCTCTTCCATATGTTTTCTGACGTCCTCTGCTGTCTCCAGATCATGCCCCAGCACTTCGAGCAGGTGCTTTCCGCTGGTGATCCGGTGGAGGTATTCCTTCCATTTTTCCAGAAGAATCTCATAGAAAGCCTCTTCCGATTCCACGATGCCGAGCTGCGTCATGACTGCGGGATTCAGGAAATAATTTTCAAAAGAATAATACTTCAGAATCAGTACGTTTTCCGGACGGACCCGCGGCAGCTTATCCAGATCCTCCAGATTCCGTTCTTCATAATAGCGGCAGAGCTGCTTTCCGAGAACCGCAGGGTTCTTGCCGTCGCTGTCCCGGATCATGAGAAACTGGTCCCGCAGGTAGATCTGGTTCATGTATTTCAGGTTGGCATAAGTTTTAATGTTGGTGCAGCTGTTGGTGGTGATGATGGCAATGCGCAGCAGTTCACCCTGTTCGTCTGCAGTCTCGGAGTAATATTTCCGAAGGAGGAGCGGAAGTCTTGATTTGTCCTGCTTTCCTTCCACGATAAAGACAAAATTCACGTTCATCAGATCGCCTGCCGTATAGCCCAGATCGTCCAGAATGGCGCTGATGTCGGTCTTCTTTCGGATATCGGAGGAGCCGTCCTCCCGTAAGACGACCTGACGGATCTGGCGGCTGCTGAAGTTGGGCAGCAGGTTGGGCGAGTGGGTCGTGAAGATGACCTGATTCTTCCGGGAGAGCCGATAGAGGATCTTTCCGGACACTTTCTGAAGCCTTGGATGCAGGAAGATCTCGGGATCTTCGATCATGATAATGCTGGGCAGGCTTTCGTCCACTTCTGTATAGGCTTCCAGCAGAGAAAACAGGTAGATGGAGCGCATGCCCTTTCCCATCCGGGAGATGGGACGGGTCAGATTCTGTGCGGGCTTGCGGATCTCCGTCGTAACCTGCAGGATTTTCTCCACATCCCGGTTCATGGTGTAGAGGATATCCTCCCGTCCGCCGTTTTTCTGAAAACTCTCATTGACTTTTCTGGCAAAGGCATCCAGATTCAGCTGGTACAGTTTGTAATCCAGAAGCTTGGAAGTCTCAAAGACGTTAAGTTCCCGGGGGTGCTTCTGTTCGATGAGTCCGATGCAGTTGAAACAGTGACTGCACCGGTGCGCCTGATTGAACATGCAGCAGCCTGTACGCATCCGCTGCAGGATCTCATCTTCCTGCAGAAGGAACAGGTCCTGCTGGAGCCGCTCCAGCCGCCGCTCCGTATCCACATGGTAGATCCGGGGGAAGACTTCCTGAATATATGGATTGTGTTTGTGTACGCTGTCCTGATAGCGGATCCGGCCGTCCCGGTTGGCGGACATGGTAAAGGTAAGCGTGTCTCCCGAAAAGGACGGGAGCTTTCTGGAAAAATCCTGAAGCCATGCTTCTCTTCTGCGGTATTGGCTGACGATGCCGCGGCGCCGCAGAAGATCCAGATCCTCTTCTGTAAAACGAAGGGAGACCGTAATCTCGATCCTGGAGCCGTCCTCCCAGAAATCCTCCGGGCAGATCTCATATTCTCCGCCTACCGCCCGGACGGCATCCAGCACGGTGGTCTTGCCGGTGTTGTTCTGTCCTACCAGAATCAGCGCGTTTTCTATCTGTTCCAGATGCATGTTATGAATGGATTTGAAATTTCGGATGTGGAGGTCTGTGATCTTCATGGGCGGACTCCGTTTTCTCTGTAATCTGTGACTCTGTTTCCCTGGATTTGTGGAAAATTTCGAATATCTGGTATCTATTTTAGCATGCTTTGAGAAGGAATAAAAGCATCATTTTGGATTGAGAATTGCAGGGGGTTATGCTATGATTTAAAAAAAGAAGACATGTGAGGTTTCCCTATGGAAGAAGAAAACAGATATCAGGAGGCTTTAGAAACCGCAAAAGAAATTGACGTGGTCGAAAATGTGATGATTCGGACCGTGACGACGCAGATGGCATTCAGCTCCATGATGGGAGGACTGGAGAGGGGCGATTATGTGATTCCCGATTTTCAGAGAATGTATCGCTGGAGTGAGAGCCAGGCAGAAGAACTCGCGGTTTCTCTGGTGAGGGGAATGCCCATACCGCCCATATACTGCTATCGCAATGATGAGCAGCAGTTTGTGATTCTGGATGGACAGCAGAGGATTTTGAGTCTGTATCTCTATTTTATCGGGAAATTCCTGAAAAAGAAAAGAAATGCGTTTATTGATTTCAGAAAGGCTGCGGGAAAAGGAAAGGATCTTCGGGAGCAGCTCGAACAGTGCGGACTGAAAGACAAGCTCTATGGTATGCGTTATAAAGATCAGGAGGGAAATGAAAAAGAGGTTGATATTACCTACCATAATCTGGGTGACCGTATGAAGCGGAAGATAGACTTCGCCCCTCTGACGCTGATTGAGATCAATGTTGACAGTAAGGAACAGAAGGAAAAGATTTTACATAAAATATTTGCCAACTTAAATATAGGGGGAACACCATTATCGTCTCAGGAACTGCGGAATGGGATATACAGCTGCAGATTCTATCATATGTTGTATGAGATTAATGACTGTTCAAAAAAATGGAGAATATTATACAGCGGAAGTTCAAACGCGGATGTAAATAAAGAAAGCAAGGATGTGGAGCTGCTCTTGAGAATGTGTGCATTTAAGTATTATGTACAGAGAAAAGGGAATAACTTTATATTGACCGGATATAAAGGAAAGATCGCTACCCTGCTGGATGATTTTTCAGAAGAGGTAAAACACTTTGATGAGAACAGGATCGCAGAATATAAAGAGGTGCTGGAACAGTTTCTGGACTGTCTGGAAGGGGTAAGGGCGAAAGACCGGGATCTGGCGCTGGTCAGTCTGTTCGTCGTATGGGATAAGATGGAAGAGAAGATTTTTATTTCAAGAAAAAAATATGAAGAGATTATCAACAGCGAAGAGTATCGCAGCACAATATCCAAAAGCACTTCCGCCCGAAATGAGATCGAGAAAAGATTAAGGAGTGTATATGAGCAGTTATCACGAAATGGTTGAAAGAATTGCAGAACTTATAGGCGAAAATTCAGAAAAGGGAAAGAGCTTTATTCTGATAGGAGATAATTCGTCTGGAAAATCGGATGTTCTTCACAGAGTTGTGGAGCAGAAGCTTTCGGATGCAGTTTACCTGATTGATTCTGTGAACAGAACCTTTGATGCGGATCGGGTAGAGCTGATGAGCAAATCATATGAGAGTGTAAAGCTGGATTCTGGTGAAGTGACGAAAGAGCGGCTTTTGCCGTTTCACTTCAATCTACAGGATACATTCAAGGCGGCTTCCTGTATAGAACAGCTGTACGATAAATATAAAACCCGTCTTACAGAAATGTGCAGAGGATTTTTTGGGAAAGAGATTCGGATCTTTCGGGAAATTGTGGATATGGGGATTCCTGAAAATGTGGTCATGATAGATGGAAGCAGGGCAAAGCTTTCCAGCGGATATCAGGCGGTTCTTCGCATGTTTTGCGAGATCCTGTATTTTTGTGATGTCATGGAAAAAAGAAAATGGTCGCAAGGTCTGGTAGTGATTGATGAGATTGATGAATATCTTTCCCCTAAATACAGCGCAGAGATTTATAACTATCTTCAGAGCCAGTTTCCAGGGCTGGTTTTTCTGGTAACGACCCATTCTCTGGATCTGGTAAAAAATTCGGAACGGGCTGATCTGATCATTTTATATGACGCAGAATATGAGATTTATACAGGACAGGAACTGGAGCACATGGTATCTGCAGAAAATATATTTACGGATTTATTTTTCAAAGATCGTGTGATCCATCCGTCGGATAATGACTGGGTGGATGAAAAACTGCGTGCTTTGCTGAATTCAAGAATTGCAGGAGTGTGGGACGAAAAACTTCAGAAAGAACTTTGGGAAATGGAGTATGAAGAGCTTCTTCCGCATCAGAAAATGATCTATAAACAGATTGAGGAGTGGAAATAATGATGGATTATTTTTCCGTAGACATTCCGGTATTTGTGCCGTCCTATGACGAAAAGAAATTATATGGATGGAGCAGATACAAGGATGATCTGTGGGATCTTCTGAAGGATACAACCGGCGGATATTGTATGTACTGTTATGATACTGTCTGGATCAATGGTCAGAGACGCGGTCAGATTGAACATGGTATTGAAAAGATCAATTCTCCGGAATATCTGACAGACTGTGTTCCCAATCTGGGGCTGGCTTGCGAAAACTGCAATGGAAAATATAAGAAAAGAGGAGAAAAAAGAAGGAAACTGCCTGAAGAGCAGATCAGGGAATTTAAGTTGGCTTCCTGCAGCAAATATGCCTGCAGGATTCCATGTGAAAGATACATAAAACTGCGTAGTGAATATGTTGGCAGAGGAAACATTATTTTGCAGCCTTTTGAGTCAAAATTTCACGAAAATGGTAATGTTTTGAAACTGAAATATGATCTTCTGGAGGGAAAATATGTTCCGGGTGACTGTGGATGCAGCTGCGGATACAGCAGGAAGGAAATAGAGATCATAGAAGGCCATATCAGGCTGTTTCAGTTAAACAGTCCGGAGCGAAGAAACCGTGAGGTAGGAAGGTACTGTAAAAACGTGATCGATCATCACAATTTGATGGAGGACATGCCATATCATAATCTGGTAGTAAATCTGTTTCGAAACAAGTTACAGGGACTTTCGGTTGATAATGCGGTAAAGGTATGTAAAGTGATATACAGCAGGGCGTTGCTTCAGCGGATTACTTGAGGAATCTTCTTCGCAATCGCTGTCTGCGTCCCCATGGCATCCATTGTTATTATGGTTCTTTTTATATTCCGGAAGTCCGGGTATCGCTTTAATTTCATTCGTTCTTTTTCAAACACCTCCATTTCATGCAGTCATCCGCATTTGAGAACATGGCAAAAAAGGCAAATATAATAATATCCAACCTTTTAAACTGAATATAACAGAAACTTACAAACGGTTCATGATTTATTCATTCATGCGTTTGTCGTGTTGAAATAATTAAAAGATATTGACATATCAAATAGAAAAAATTATACTTAAAAATAATACGATATAAGAAACAGGGGGAAAGGCAATGGCAAGAAAACCGGACGAACCGCTGACAATGCTGGGAGGAAGAAAGATGCTGTCTCCCATGGAACTGGAATTTATGAGGTACATCTGGGAGCATCCGGACGGGATCAGCAGCGAGGAGATCTATGAGCATTTTCCGCAGGTGCGCGGGACCAAGAGCACGATTCTGTACAACATTTCTCAAAAAGGCTATGTGGAGAACCGGCAGGAAGGGCTGCATCATATTTATACAGCGCTGGTTGGCCGCGCTGAATATGAACAGGCTCTGGTGCGGCAGCAGTTTCTGAAGTCCATGGGCGGCAGCACGCTGGAAGGCCTGGTGGCGGCCTTCTGCGGGAAAGAAAAGCTGACAGAGAGGCAGAAGGAAAAAGTACGGGAACTTCTGGAGGAAATGGAAAATGACGCTGAATCTGGGAAATCTGTGGATTGAACTGTGGAACGGCAGCGATGCGGTCCTCTGGCTGCTGACCTCCGCTCTGGTGAATGGTCTTCTGGTCTTTTTGCTGTATCGTGGAAGACACAGTCTGGAACTGCTCCTGAGCGCAAAACAGGTGGATCTTCTGCTGAAATTTCTGATTCTGTATCTGGTGTGCGCACTGCCGGTTGTGTCCATGGTGTTTCTCTATCGCGGGGTTTTCGGCTATGTGGGGCCGCCAGAGTTCGGAGACGGTTTTATCCACACTTACAAACGTTATCCGATCAGCTTTTCTACGAACTATAGGGAGCAGATGGGCTTCTGGCTTACGCTGTCAGTCTGGCTGGCAGGATTTCTGGTATGTATTATTCGTTCCTGCCGAAGAGATCGGAGTGTGCTGAGGGAGCTGCGGGCATTGTCTGATCTCTGCGGGGACAGAGACATGCTGGATTCGGCAGAGGAACTGAGCAGGGAACTTGGCCTGAAAAGAACGGTTCCCATCAAAGTGAGCGGCGTGGTCGGAACCCCTTTTGCTGTCGGGTGCTTTCGGCAGGAGATTTTTTGGCCGCAAAAAGAACAGGGGGCGGAGGAACTTCGATTGGTCCTCTGTCATGAACTCATTCACTGCAGGCGGCGGGATCCGCTCTATCGGAAGATGATCTTCTGGCTCTGCTCCATGTACTGGTTTCTGCCATATTTGAAACGTCTGGCGGAATACTATACCGATATCAATGAAATGTCCTGTGATGATGAGGCTCTGGAACGGCGTTCTCATAAGGAACGTTACCTTTATGCAAAAGCGCTGGCAGATATGGTACTGGAGGATGGATTTCTGGAGCATGCTGTGTCCATGACCGGCCATACGGAGAGCCAGCTGGAAAGGAGATTAAAACATATGATGAACAAAAAAACAAAAGCCGGGAAAGTCGCGTTTGCGATGATGACAGCGGCGCTTCTGTTATTTTGCCCGCTCACAACGCTGGCGGCGTCCGAAGGGATGTGCAGCCTGCAGGATGTGATCGTGAGGGAAGTGCTGTTCGAGGACCACGAGGAGGTGATGAACGGCGGTAACACCCTGACAGAAGAAACCGATGTGGTGGAGGACTTTGAGCTGACGCCTGCAAAAGGGGAAGTATGGCAAGGGGAACGTATGTCAGTGAGCACAATCAAAGAAGAGATCAGCAGTGCAAAGTCTATGGGGAGTGTGACAGTGTCTGCAGGGGATGAGATTTACTTTGCGTTGAAAGGAGATCCATCATCCGTGTCTTTCCGGGCAGGATATATAAACAGTTCCCATAAGAGAACTTATGTAACAACGACCAATGGAACACGGACTCATACGTTCACGATAACAAAGGCGGGAACTTATGAACTGTTTGTAGAGCCGTTGAATAACAGGACGGTCTATATGGAAGGGACTGCTACCGTAATGTAGAAACTTTTTATTCTGCTTAATGAGTATTTTATATTGATATAATTATATTAAAATGGTATAATGAAATATGTAAGGGAATCCGGAATCTCATAAAGTCAGAAAAGATAAAATTTAACAGAGAAAAGGGGAAAATGATGAGGAACAAAATGAAATCAATTATGCTCAGTGCTTTCAGTATGATGTTGCTTTTTATGGCAGTCGGTAATTACGCATATGCATGCGAGTTGGGCAATTCTGAAGAGTGTGCTGTATACATGGAGAATGAGGAAGATGGAGGAATTTCTCCTCATATAGTTGTCAGCAGAGAGATTGGTATATGGATTACTTATGAAGGTACACTGGAAACTGTGCCGAACACACGTTATTATAGTGGGTATGATGCTGATTATAAGACGACAATGAGTGGCACTCTGTATAAACGACAGGTTAATTATGATTATAACAAAAATATAACAAAAGTGTATTATTTCGGTACAGTCACAGGAACTATTTAATTGACAGATATTTTTCTGGGTGTAAAAGCAGTCATTTCGCTCATAATAACAGGGAATTGTGTGATTCCGGAATGCGTTGTTTAACAGGGGGTGTTATCATTGAAGAAACTGGTTGTTTTATTATGTTTGCTGAGTGTGTTTGTTGTGGGCTGTTCGGCTGAGAACTTATCAGAAGACAGGGCGGAAAATATGCCGGAATCTGCGGAAAACGCAGGATTGGCGGAAGAGGCGGCATATATCGAGCTGGCGCATATGGAGAATTATGCGAATTTCTATGAGTTGACGTTTCATAAGCGGGAGGTAAATACAGGAGGTCGGCTTTTTTTTCAGGGGACTCAGAAAGATTCGGATGAGTTTCTCTTGCCGGAGGAAACAGGTCTTTATGGTTGGAAATTTGAGAATGCAGACGGGACAGAGGCAGAGCCGGCGGGTGACTCTGTAGATCAAACCTACTGGTATGACAGGGATACGGGTCTGGCAGATGCCGTGACGGTACAGTTCTGGAACCGGGAACCAGCTGCCTCCTGCGAAGTCATGCTGGAAGGGCTGACCTGTAAAGTGGAGCTTCCGCAGGCGGATTTCAGACGGATTCCGCAGGATCAGGAACTCCTTCTGCGGGAGTCGGGCAGGATCGAGTCTGTGGATATTTACCCGGATGCGTACGTGGTGGAACTTTCGGGGATCAGCACTTCTCAAAAGGAGGATTCGTTTCTGTTATTGGACAGGGCGGGACATACGAAGTGCCCGCTGAGGACGGTTTATGACGCAGAAAAAGAAGGGCTGTCGCTTTTGTATGCCGACACGGAGGGTCTGGATGGAGAGGAGCTTTCGCTTCTGATTGGGCGGCTCGGAGAATATGATGATTATGCGCTGGCGCTGGAGTAAGCGATATCGTTCCACAATGCGGTAGTGTAAATTATCCCCATCCGGTTCCGGCTATATTTTTCCCGGAACAGATGACGCCGTATATCCGGAATAAACTTCCCCGCAGCTTGCTGCGGGGAATTAGACTTCTTTTTGACTAAAAAGGTTCTGGAAATTTCAGCCGGAACATGATATATTATTTATATCAGCGGGCAGCATCATATAAGAGGTTGCGCACAAAAGAAAAATACATGTCGGCGGACAGTCTGTTCCGCAGAATCTGAAGGTCTGCCCAGGATCGGGCAGGGAATCCATAAACGTTCAGTACAAAAAATATCTACTGTATGCAGAAAACAGTTGTCCAAAGCTGTGAAAAAACTTATAATAAAATAAAGGATAAAGCAATTTCTTATATGGTTTCTGCAGGTTTGGGAGGCTGTATGAGCAAAAAAGAGAACGGGATCTTCCGGAATCCGGATTCGTATCGGTCGTTGCACCAACATCCGAAATATGATATACTGAAACGCAGGTGAAAATCTGTGTGGAGGTGATGATGCATGGAGAAGGAAAAACTTCTGAATGATCTGCTGGTGATGCTGTTCAATGAAGTGCTGGATATGGAGAACCGGGCGCTGATTACGGGCAGCTTTAAGGAGATCTCCATCAACGACATGCATATCATTGATGCCGTCGGCATCCGGGAGCCAAGGAACATGTCCACGGTGGCGAAGGCCGTGTCTGTGACCGTCGGAACGCTGACCACAGCGATCAACAATCTGGTAAAAAAAGGCTATGTGTCACGCGTGCGCAGTCCCGAGGACAAGCGGGTCGTTCTCCTGTCCCTGACGGAGAAGGGCATTGCTGCCTATGAAAAGCATGCGGCTTTCCACAGGCAGATGGTGAGGGCGGTCATGGACGGATTCGAGGGCGAGGAGATGGATATCCTGACTCGGGCTCTGGAGAAGCTGAGAAGATACTTTAAGGAACTGGGAATCTAAGGATTCCCGCAGGATGGAGAAGGGGGCAGGCCCCGTTTCCAGAAACCATGTATGAAAATCATAGTCGGTCAGTTCAGGAGAGAGTGCCATGGCGCTCTCTTTCAGTCTGCAGATTTCCAGATAACCAAGATAGTATTTCAGATAATTGGACGGCTCTTCCAGAATATTCAGGTACAGTTCATGGATCTGTGTCTCATCGGTGATTCCAAAGGAGGCAAGGTACGTCCGGCACTCGTCTTCCGACCACCCTTCTCCGTGGATGGCCAGATCCAGACTGGCGCAGACGGCAAAATTCAGGGAGGACATGGCGCGCAGAAAGTCGGCTTCCTGTTCGGTCAGCTCGAGGAGGTCGTAGGCATAGAATTCGCTGTACATGCCCCATCCTTCCGTATATCCGCCTACATAGAACAGATTCCGCACCGGGGCATAGCCTTCTGTATTTTCAAAGGAGTTCTGATACAGATGCCCGGGATATCCTTCGTGTGCCAGTGTAGTGATCAGACTGGTCCGGTCCGGCTCATAAGAAGGATTGATATAGATCACATTTTCTTCCGGCGCATCAATGGCAGGCGTCATATAGAAAGCGGGGCTCAGATAAGCGCCCAGAGATTCCGGGACTTCCTTGATCTGCCAGGATATGTCCTGCG
>ERZ808042.751-NODE-751-length-14462-cov-3.558151_pt1 | contig 14462 bp, 6 predicted proteins | sample MGYA00380193_ERZ808042 | MGnify/ENA primary metagenome ERZ808042 (study PRJEB31490, sample SAMN06133401) | mouse gut metagenome | isolation source: M1_2 | host: mice | place: China: Chengdu | collected 2015-05 ...
TATAAGATATGAGATTTATCTATTGCATAATATGATTGGAAAACCAATTATACATAATGACTGCTTAACAATACATTAAATTTTCTGCGGTGTTGTTTTGTATAAATATCAACATTGATCCATGCCGTTTGTATCTTGCAAAAACGATATCGTAAAATAAATGTAAAAAGAATCTGCATATCCGATCCACATTCATTGCAATGATGGACAACGTTATGGAACATCTCGTTGTCTCATCCAGCCTGCTGGTGATCAGCCCGAGTCCATATTTTTGCTTTGCCAGTGCGAAAGCCCTTTCCACAGCGATCCGGTCAGTATTATCTTTGTATTCCGTCTTTTTGTCAGTTCCTGCATTTTTCTTCGGTCTGCCAAGGGACGATCCAGATGAGCGGATCCTGTGTTCCCTGCAGTAAGCAAGGTTTTTTCTGTTCCGGTAGATTTTATCTGCCAGGATGCGTTCCGGATAATGCCCTGTTTTCTCATAATACCGCGCAGTAGCTGCAATGAGAACATCACTTTCGTTATAGGCAGCAAACGACAGTTTCTCTATCCGCGCCATTCCTTTTTCGTCCAGACTGATATCCATTTTTGCCCCGAATTCCACTGGCGCGGCTGCCTTCCCGCGGACAATCGGACGGATGTAAGGCTGGCTGATACTGACGATCCTGTCCGGGATCGAGTGGACTTTGTTCTCATACATGTACCTTTGCTGTTCATAGACTTTATCGATTACAGCAAGCTGCCCGGCCTGCTTTGGAGTCAGTTCACATCCCGTATCCAGCAGCCCGTTAATGTAGCTTCTATCCCGGCGGATATACTGGAGCTGCTGTTTGACTGCCTTTCGGATCTTCTTACTGGTACGTTTTTTACACTTTGCCAGATCCAGGTGATCTCTTCTGGCATTCCGGCGATACATCCGGGGAACGTAATAGTCAAATCTCCTGCGCAGGTAGCATCAAGGATCAATGTTCCCGTGTTTTCACCGGTATCTGTTCCTGTCGTATCCGGATTACTCCCACCGCCCGGGGGTGGATCGTCCGGGGTGTTATATGAAAGGATTATCTCGTTGATTTCGCCAAGGACATCATCTGTCAGGCGCTTTCGGAAGTCTACAAGAAGCGATGGCACGAAAGGGGGTTCCGTCTGGTATCCCGGCAGCCCGATAAAATACTGGAAATATGGATTTCCCATGAGTTCCTCAACCAGCTCCCTGTCAGAGAGACCGAGCTGTTTCTGGATCAGGAGGGAACCCAGCGCCATACGGAGCGGTTTTCCGTATTCATTTTTAAGCCCACTGGCTGATTGAAATCTGCAAGTCCAAGCTGACGATATCGGTCGAATTTATACATGAGTTTTCTCCCTGGTGTAAGGTTTTTATGCTGATCTGGCTGTTTTACCTACACTTAATTATACTACTTTTAACAAGAAAACTCAGTATTTTTAAGGGATTTAAACTCATTTTGGGCTATTGAGCAGACACTACTTAGTAAAAGTTGGAATATAAGTTGTAGAGCCGTATACGAGACCCGTACATACGGTTCAAGGGTAGGGGCGAGAAAATTATTCTCCCTCTACCCTATTCTTTTTCACAAAATTTCCCTTTGAAAATTGGTAAAAACCCCGAATGAAAAATTCTTGCTTAAGAAGTTTTCCCTATGTATAATGTAATCACAGGTTAGCGCAACCGATTGCGCAACTGTTGCGCTATCATTTTACAAATTAGGGAAGCAGAAAGAGCTATGTATTGTGGGGCGGTGGAAACACCAGAGAAAAGGGAGGTAATTATGGGTAAACAGAAGAAGCGGCATATTCAAAGAATCCTGTGCGGCATACTCTGCAGCGCGATGATCGCAACAAGCATGATCGTGCCGGATATGACTGCGTATGCGGCGTCAGAGGGCGAGACGCAGACTGCTGAGCAGGCAGATAACGGCAGCAAGGATGCGGAGACCCCAAAAATCGAGGGGGGGGGGTTAAACGATATCCCCGGTGACGGAGATCATGGGACGGAAGAAGGAACGGGCAAAGAGGACGGTTCTGCAGAAAGTGGGAATGATGGCTCCGGTTCCGATGATGGTACGAATGAATCGGGCACGGGTACTGACGACGGTACAGGCTCCGATGGAAACGGGGATGACGGTTCCGGCTCCGATGATGGCACGGGCGAATCGGGTACGGGTTCTGATGACGGTGCAGATGCCGATGTCGAAAACGGAGAGAACAAGGATGACGCGGAAAATAATGGCGATGCGGGCAGTGATGATGTCGTAGATAAAGACGATGAGCAGGACTCTGCTGATGAGGAGAACGCGGAGGAGACGATTGAGAGTGGGCCGATGGCGCTTCAGGAGACGAGGGTGGCGAATGGAACGCTGGAGAATGGGGATTTTGAGATAGCTGCAAATGACAGCGATTGGAAACAGGGTGCGCAGGGCTGGATAGGAGACCTGGAGCTGAAAAATGATGAAAATGGTGGAAATACATCTCGCTATTTATATAAGTGGGGAGCGAATAGTTTCATTTCTGTTTCGCAGGTGATTTCTGATGTGACACCGGGAAATTATACGGTGTCTCTGGAAGCGGGCGGTTTATATAGCGCGGATAGCGTCACGTTGAAGGTGGAACGTGTTGAAAAAGCGAATGACAGTGATGAGGAGTATACAACGGTTTTGGATACCGTTGCAACGAAGAGCCTTGGTGAGGGCACGGCTAATTGGGGTGTTTGGAACACGATCAAGACAAATAAATTTGAAGTGAAAGTACCTGATGGTAAAGAACAGGTGAATCTTAAGCTGACCATTTCCGGCACGATTACAGAGGCGATTTATCTGGACAACGTCAAACTGGAAGCAGCAGCAGAAGGCAGAAATATTACCTTCTATTATTATTCGGATGAAGAGGTCGGTTTGTACTTCTGGGATCAGGATAACGCCGGACATATTTCCACTACGGCAGAAGACGCGGACTGGCAGGCGTGGACGGCAGGGGACATTAAGAAGATGACGCTGGTAGAAGGTTATACCGGCTGGTACAGTGTTCCGCTTTCCTTTTCAGGCGATGCCAGCGATGAAAATTCCAGCTTTAAGGTTGTTAAAAAATCGGATCCTACAGGTTCGGACTTTGACACCGGAGCCAATACCGATAATAAAGCGATATATAATGATAAATTAATTGGTGGTACAGAAGAAGTTTACGCGATGAAAAACTGGAAGCTGTACGAAGGGCTTTCTAATGTAACGGCTATCCTTCGTAACATCATTTTCTACGCATATAGTGAGGCCGGTTTTGCGCCGGCATTCCAGTTGGACAAGACAGGGGTTTCCAAGTTGACCGTGGTTGATGAATCGGCAGGTGCAATTTTAGATATTCCTGCTGACGAGAAAGATACATGGAATAATGATATATGGGTAATGAAGAAAGTGGAAGGGAGAGAAAACTGGTATGAGATTTCTCTTTCTGTTCCGGGCAATATAGCGTTTGACGGGAATAAAGTTCTGGGGTTTGTGGAAAAAGATACATCCACAAATAAATATGATAAATGGATAGCAGACTTCCTAAACGGCAGTGGTGATGGTATTGATTTTACTCCTGTTTTTGCAGGCAGAGCATATTATTATAAAGACGTATTTTATTCTTCCATAGAAGAAGCCGAGGCAACGGATAAAATTACACTGGCTCAGTTAAAGGAGCTCATCGAGCAGGCGAAGAAGTTAAAGGAGGAAGACTATAAGGGAGGCTGGGAAACGTTCCAGACAAAACTTTCCGCGGCGGAGACAGTAGCGGCCAAGGACACCACAGCTACCGACGAGGAGATAGAGACGGCTTACAAGGAATTGAAGGAGGTGATGGACGCCCTGATTCCAAACATCAAGGCGGATATCAAGGTGGACCGTGTACCCCTTGCTGACGATTTCATTACGGGTGCGGACCTTTCCTCCTATATCTCGTTGAAACAGAGCGGGGTGGAATTTAAGGATGAGAACGGGAAGCCGCTTAGCGATGCGGGATTTTTCAAGTATCTGCATGATGGCGGCACGAACTGGGTGCGTATCCGTATCTGGAATGATCCTTATAACAGCAGCGGCAAAGGTTATGGCGGTGGAAACAACGATCTGGAGAAAGCGATTGAGATCGGTAAGCTGGCTACCGGAGCGGGCATGAGAGTGCTGATTGACTTCCATTATTCGGACTTTTGGGCGGATCCCGCGAAGCAGGAGGCGCCGAAGGCGTGGAAGGCATATACGGTGGATCAGAAAGTGACGGCAGTTCACGACTATACCCTGAGCAGCCTGAATGCCCTGCGTGCGGCAGGGGTCGATGTGGGTATGGTGCAGGTCGGGAACGAGACCAATAACGGTGTCTGCGGTGAAATATCCACAGCGAATATGATTAAGATATTTAATGCGGGCAGCAGTGCCGTGCGCGAATTTGACGAAGAATGCCTTGTGGCATTGCATTTTGCGGATCCGCAAAAGGGGAATTACGGATCGATTGCGGAGAAATTTAAGACGGTTGACTATGATGTGTTTGCAAGCTCTTATTATCCTTTCTGGCACGGGACAACGAGTGATCTGACAAAGACGCTTTCGTATGTAGCGACAAATTATGATAAGAAAGTGATGGTAGCAGAGACATCCTGGGTGACCTCATGGGAAGATGGTGACGGCCATGGAAACACAGCGCCCAAGACAGAAGGACAGGCTCTGAATTATGATATTTCCGTGCAGGGGCAGGCGGATGAGGTCAGGGACGTGGTAAACGCGGTACAGAGTGTTAACAGTGTGGCGGCAGGGCAGGCGATCGGCGTGTTCTACTGGGAGCCCGCGTGGATTTCACCCTATTATGCCTACGACGAAGACGGGAATCGCATTGACAGTATCTATAAGCAGAATCAGGCGCTGTGGGAGCAGTACGGCTCCGGCTGGGCATCCAGCTATTCGGCGGAGTACGATCCGGGCGACGCTGGCAAATGGTACGGCGGCAGCGCGATCGACAACCAGTCGTGGTTCGACTTTGATGGTACAGCGCTTCCTACGGCGAAGATATACAGCCTGATCAGAACAGGGGCGTTTGCGGATAAGGCAGTCACCAGCATAGAGAACAGGCTGCAAAGAGATGTTTTGTTGGGACAAGAATTATCTGATTATCCAACAGTGAAGGCAAAGTATAATGACGGAACCGAAGAAGACTTAGCGGTGACATGGGATCAGGATGAGCAGGAGCTGGTAAACTTCTATAAGGTGGGCGAGTACATTGTCCACGGTATTGCCAGTGAGGGCGGTAAGGACTACAGGGTTACGCTGACGATTCGGGTACGCCGGAAGGAAACGAGCAACATTCTTGTCAATCCTGGTTTTGAGGATAACGGCGGCAGCTTTACTGAGCCGAAGGGATGGTCTATCGCCTTCGATACAACTACCGGCAGTTCACCAGTAAGTTCCAAACAATCGGATTGGGCAGCTACCCCGAAAAGCGGAACTTTGGCTATGAATTTTTATTTTAGCAATGAGGCGGAGCCAAAGCAGACAGGTACTTTCACTGTCTCACAAACTGCGGCACCGGAAGCGGGAACCTACAGTTTCGGCGGCTACGCGCAGGGCGACGGTGTCGGATTGAATGACGTGCAGTATCTTTTCGCGGAGGTGAAAGATAAGGACGGCAAACTTAAGAGCAGAAAACAGGCGACTTTTACCCTGAACGGCTGGAAGAACTGGAGCGAACCGGAAATCACGGGCATTGCGGTGGAAGATGGCGATACCGTTAAAGTCGGTGCGACGATCACTTCCACGGAGCCGGGTGCGTGGGGCAGTCTGGATGACTTCTATCTGTACGGCATGCACACGATCGGGACAGTGAAGAGCGCAGGCGGCAGCATAGCGGCGAGTGTATTGAAAGCGAACAGCGGTGAGCGGGTGAACGTGACGGTTACGCCTGACAGCGGTTATTATCTGGAATCAATGTCCGTCTCCGGCAAGAGCATTTCGCAGGAAAATTATAGGGACATGATTACCAGCGGGAATGCGGCGGTGACATATCGGGCGGCTGACGGGGAGACAGATCCTGCGGCAGTTCTGACATATCCTGAGCATACCGCTGCAGAGCAGAACGAAAGTTTTGTAATGCCGAACGGTAATGTGAAAATCAGTGCGGCCTTTAAGAGCGTATTTGAAGATGGGGCAGAGAAGATTGCGCTGGACAAAAAAGACGGGAATAAATTTGTTGTCAGGGTGAATGGCTCTGACGCGGAAAACCCGATTGAGAATCAGTATTACACCGGTAAAAATATTACGCCTGCGGTGGAATTGTCTTATCAGGGATATGTCCTGACAAAAGATGACTACACGGCGTCTTATCAGAATAACAAAAATAAGACGACGGGCGGTGCGAAGATCAAGGTGACGGCAAAAGGAACCCGATTTACAGGTAGCCGGGAGATTTCCTTTAGTATTGTGGATGACCCGAGAACAAACAAATTTTCGGATCTCAAAGTCACATTCAAAAATCCGGATAAAGGTGACGGCACGACCCCGGCTAAGAGCATTTATTATCTGGGAAAACAGAAGGAGCTGAGACCTGAGGTCATAGTGAAGGATGCCACAGGCAAGGTGATTTCTAACCTGAATGATAAGAACGAAGAAATTTACAAGGTCTTTTATTATAACAACAAGAAAATTGGTAAGGCAACGGTGGTCGTGGCGCCCACCGATGAGGGTCTTAAAGCGTACAGGGAAGGTTCGGTGACGACCACATTTACGATTGCGAAATGTCCTTTGAATTATGCGGCGAAAGACGCGGAGGATGAACGCGGGGTGGAAGTCAGCGTGGCGAGCGCTCCACAGTATTATACGGGTAAGAAGGTGGAACCTGCTGTTACCGTGAAACTGACTTATTTTGACAGTGAAACGAAAGCGAAGAAGACGACGACGCTTACAAGAGGGACAGACTACACGGTCACATATTCCAAAAACGTGAATGCCAGTCAGTATATCTCCGGCACGGACGAGAATGGGGCGCCTGCCTACAAGGATATCAATGCGAACAGTAAGCCTTCTGTTAAAATTACGGGTAAGGGGAACTTTTCGGGGACGAGAACGACTTTTGACCTGCAGTCGAACGGTAAAGCGGGGACGCATAAGATCACTTTCGATATCAGACCCAGAAGCATTGAGAACGCGAAGATCACAGCGGCTTCGCTGCCGGTGAGCAGGAACGGACAGGCGCCGAAACTCACGGCAAAGGATGGCGTTAAGACAATAGCGTCAAGTCAGTATGTCATCACAAAGATTGTGAAGGATGGAGAGACTGAGCCGGTTTATACCTACGATCAGACGAAAAAAACGAATAATAGGACCGGAAGCAATAAGCTGAAGACGGCAGGTCAATACACGGTGACGGTCGCAGGTAAATGGAAGGGGAATTATACAGATGAAAAGGAAGTAAGGCTTGAGGTCAAGGATGAGGAGTACCTGATTTCCAAGGCAAAAGTCAAAGTGAATGGTAAATTCTATTATACCGGAAACGCGATCAGGCTGAGTACGACCACGCCGGAGACAGCGCCGCAGCTCGTGGTTACTGTGGGATCCGGCAGGAATCAGAAAAAGCTGAAGGAAAAAATCGGCAGCGGTGAGGGCGATTTCAGCGTGACCTATGAAAACAATATCAATGCGGGCAAAGCTACGATCGTTATTACCGGAACAGGAAACTATATCGGTGAAAAGAGGGCGACTTTTACCATCAGTAAGAGGGCGCTTGCGGATGCGTCTAAGATTAAGACAGACGCTGACAGGGCATCTAAGGGTTCGATTCAGATGCCGGAGCTGTCGGTGAGAAACCTGCAAAAGACGCTTGACGGTAATTGGACGGTTTCTGCGAATGGTAATCTGATCAACAGGGACAATAAGAACAGCGTGGAAAAGGGCACGCTGGCAATTCCGTACAATGGTTATGCGCTGACCCCGGAGATTGTTTTTAAGTCTCAGAATCATGACGTTAAAGGCGCGGAAGTGATGCATACGCTGTCAACAAACGACTACCGGGTATCCTATCAGATAGGAACATGGGAAGAAAAGAAAGAGGGTGCAGGGACCGTTCGATATGCCCCGGTGAGTGCGACGATTGCTGGCAAAGGCAATTACAGCGGCAGCGTGAAGATAAAAAATATCTTTACCCTGACGGCGCTGGATTTGAGAGAACTCACGATCGAGGTCGATCAGGCTGTCTATACGGGCAAGGCGGTGAAACCGGCCGTGACCTTCAGCAAGGCGGACGGCACAGTGCTTGACTTAAAACCCGGCACGGCTTACACCCTGAGCTACAAATACAATAAAGAGGCGACCAACTCGCAGACGGCGGACACCCCGCAGGTTACTGTTAAGGTGAAGGGAAATGGCTGGCTCATTGATAAGACAAACGCAGCTACCAGGAAGGATACAAGCGAAAGAGTTTTGCATTTCACTATCGATCAGGCGGAGATCGTAAAGGCGGACGTGACGGATATCGCGCTGCAAAGCTACAGGGGTAAAGCCCTGACACCTGCGGTTACCGTCAAGGTGAACGGCAGAAGGCTTACGGCGAAGAAAGATTATATTGTGACCTATTCGGATAACGTCCAGCGGAGCGGTACGAGAATCGGCACGGTTACGATTTATGGCAGAGGTAATTACTTTACCAGAAACCCGATCGTGAAATCGTTTGTAGTCAAATAGCAGACAGTGGGTTCTTTTGTATAAATGTGATAAATATTCCCTCGCAAGGTCTATCTTTGTGCAACAACATGTGGTATACTTAGAACAATGCAAGTAAAAAAGAGGGCAAATTGTCTGCCTGCTGGCAGATTTGGCGGCTTTTACACGGGAGGACTCTTACATGAAAAAGATTGGTTTTAAATTTGCGCTGGCAATCATTGTGCTCGCATTGATTTCGATCATATCGCTTGGGCTTCTGGCTAACAGCATGACGGCGATCACGTCGGAAAGCCAGCAGATCATGAATAACGAGGTGGAAAAAATCAATCTGATTCACGGCGTGTATGAGGACTATCTGGATATTTATATGAATGTGCATGCCCATGTGAACGCGAAGATCATCAGAACCATGGACAGGCGCAAGGATGATATTCTGGAGCGCCGTGCGCATATGTGGGAATCCATGGAAGCCTATAATGCGATGATTACCGACGAGGAGACGAAGGGTGTTTACGATTCGCTGGTCGGGCGGCTTACCAGCTTCGACAGCTATGTGGATGCCATTATAGAGACGAGCAGGGAGGGAGACAAGGAGCGTGCCAACAACCTGATCACAAATAACCTCGGCATGCTGAACAATACGATTGACAACAGCATGAACGATCTGCTGGAGTTCTCGGATGCGGAGCTTACTGAAGGCAAGGATTATTTGCAGTCGAAGACGGAAAGTTCCTATGTGCTGATCGTATCGGTCATTGTAATTCTGATCGTGGCGGCCATTCTGGTGCTGGTGATCGCAAACCGCATCATCGTGATGCCGATTCAGAAGATTGCGCAGGTCATCAACGGAATGATCGAGGATATACATAATAATAGAGGAAATCTGACTGAAAGAGTGCCTGTGCAGACGAAGGATGAGATTGCGACACTGGCAACTGGCGTCAATGAATTTCTGGATATTCTGCAGGATGTGATCGGCGGGGTCATCTCCTGCAGCGACGAGATCAACAGACAGCAGATGCATGTCAATGAGGTGGTGGATGAGACGAACCAGAATGCCAGCTCAACTTCGGCCACGATGGAAGAACTGGCGGCCAGCATGGAAGAGGTGTCCGCTACGGTCGGCTATGTCAGCGAGAATACCAGGGAGGCAGAGTCTTCTGTCGGGGAAATGGTCGATCAGGCGGTAAACGGCACGAAATTTGCGGAGGAGATTCGCAGCCGCGCTGAGGAACTCCGCAAGCTGGCACAGGAAAGCCGCGCTACGGCGGATGGCATGATAAAGGAATTTGACGTATCCCTGAACGCGTCCATTGAGGACAGCAAACAGATCGAGAAGATTGGAACTCTGACGGCGGATATTCTGAGTATTGCTGCCAAGACAAACCTGCTTGCGCTGAACGCGTCCATAGAGGCGGCGAGAGCGGGTGAGGCCGGCAAAGGTTTCGCCGTGGTAGCGGATGAGATTCGTCAGCTGGCGGACAACTCGAAGCAGACAGCGGGGAATATCCAGCAGATTTCTGCGGGTGTTGTGTCAGCGGTTATGACGCTTGCGGAGAACGCGGGCAGTCTGGTGAAGTTTATCAATGAACAGGTTTTGCCGGATTATGAGATTTTGGAGCGGACAGGGGAACAGTATCTGAATGATTCCATCACGATAGACCGGATGATGGGCGAGATGCGGGATTCCATGGAGAACATTGGCTCGATGATGCGCTCTGTGGCAGAGTCCAATGAAAATATAACAAATAATGTAAGAGAGAGTGCGCAGGGTGTGGGCGGTGTAGTGGACAACACGGCGGCGCTGGCGGAAAATATGAAGGGTATTGTGGAAGCCCTGAATCAGGTTTCCGATGTTGTGAGTCATCTCTCCGAGCAGACGGCCTGCTTTGAAGGATAGGTTCAAAGGCGGAACAGGACGGAGGACGAGGTTGTGAGCGGGAATTTAACGGAAAAAGAACCGTCTGATGTACAGAAGGCGGCAGGCAGCGGAGATGAGAACAGGAGCAGGAAAAGCGGCGACACCAAAGTGGGACTTTCGCTCCGTATTTTGGTGTCAGCCTATGTGTTGTATCTGGCCTATGGTTTGATACGGGGATTCGGAGACGCCGCGGGAAATGACAGGATATTTATTGCGATAGCCATAGTTGTTTTCGTTGCGGCAGGTGGCGCGATCCTGATCTTATCAGTAAAAAAACTGATTAGGAAGGAGTATATGGATGCAGAGGGAGAAACAGAAGACGATGAATAAGAACAAGGGGGCGGGGATCAGATTTAAGATCAACGCCTGTATTTTATGCGCACTGATTGTGCTTATTGCACTGATGATGGTGCTGGTGGACAGGGCCAGCAAATATAATGCGCAGTATTCCCAGATTCTTGACAGTATCAGCAAGGTGACTTTCATCAAGGACAATGCCTCCTATTTGGGACGGACCGTGGTTGCCAAGTGCGGCACGGGCGGCGACCTTGCTTCCAGCGGACATGTGGAGATCATAGATACGATGGAGCAGTATGTGGCGGAGGTTGGTGAAAATGTGCCGCAGGAGGCAGAGTATTCTGAAATGCGCAATCAGTTTGATAAATTTGCCGCCGAAGCGGGGAAATTTATTGCATCATTCCGGGAGTTACAGGCTGCCTGTGGAGATACCTATTCTTCGGCGGGGATGAATGCAGCGCAGGATATGAGCGGCAGCATGAGCTTTGTCAGCACCAGTGCGGAGGCACTCCTTGCATCAGAAATCGCGAGAAGCGAAAAGATGTCAGACGAGATACAGAACGCATTTAGAAACATGAGAAACATAATTATGGTGGTCGTGCTGATTACAGTGGTTGTGGTACTGGCGGTGTCTTTTGTCCTGACGAGAAGCATCACCGCACCGATCATACAGCTTGAGAAAAAGCTGAAAATTATGTCCGACGGGAACCTGACGGATGAGGACATAAAGGTGAAGAGTCGGGATGAAGCGGGTCGCGCTGCTTCGGCCTTCAATAAAATGAAGGGCAGCCTGGTGCATCTGATCAGTAAAGTGGCGGCCAATATGTCGGAATTGAAAATGGCTACGGCTACGGTCAATAACAGCGTAGATGAGAATGCGCAGGGCGGCACACGTATTGCTGACGCGGTAGACGGGATGTTGACGGCTCTGCAGAGGCAGCAGGACGAGGTCAGTCGCGCGCAGGAACAGATCGGTGATATGAGCGAGATAGCCGGAAAAGTGGCGGACTATGCAGAGGCGATCCACGGAAATGCGGGAAAGACGCGGGATAATGCCAGAGAAGGTATGCAGAAGATCATGGCCTATGTGGAGCAGATGCAGGAGGTCAATCGTTCTATGCGGGAGATGGAGAGTGTATTTGCGTCCTTTGGAGAGAATACGAAGGGGATGACGGAGGCGCTGGCGTCCATTTCTTCCATTGCGTCCCAGACGAATCTGCTGTCACTGAACGCTTCCATTGAGGCGGCGAGAGCGGGAGAAGCAGGTAGGGGGTTTGCGGTGGTAGCCACTGAGATCCGGGACCTGGCAGATGATTCACAGGCGGCGGCAGCCCATATCGGCAAGATGATCGAGTCGGTGAGCAGGCAGGCGGAGCAGATGACAGCGCGTCTGAGAGAGAGCCTGGAACAGCTGGAGAAGAGCAATCAGATGACAGGCGAGGCGAAAGAGAGCTTCGAGGTCATAACGGCGGGGACGGACGAGGTCAGCGACAGCGTGGAAGATATCATAAGCGGTGTGGAGCATTTGAGCGGCAAAATCAAAGACGCTATGGAAAGCATGGGAACCGTTAAAGATGCCGCCGACGGTAACGTGACAGAAATCAATGAGGTCAGCGCGGTGGTGGCCGAGCAGTCCGCGAATCTGGAAGAGGTATCCGAAGCTATGGACAAGCTCCTCGCGCTTACAGGCGATGTGGAGGCGCTGGTCAGCGAGTTTAAGGTTTAAGGCGTGCATACGAAAGCAAGGACAGCACGAATGAAACAAGATATATAATATATGTAGAAACTCCCACAGGCGGTACTGTATGTCTGTGGAGTTTTTTTGTGACTGATTATAAGTTGTACACTATACAACTTGCAGAAAATGTATGTAAATATTGAATAAAAAGATTGACAATTTATCGGCACGTAGATATAATGGAGATATCATCTGAGAATGTGATGGTAAAAATGTACAGAATGACTTGTGAATTGAACGCTGGTTAAGCAAAATGCCCTAAACGCCGATTTTCTAAAAGCTAAAATAATTTAAAAATTGGCAAATTGTATAGTGTACAACTTACCGGCGACAGCAGACAAGTTTTCTGTACAAAACTATTATTCAAGGGAGGAAAAAGAATGAAAAAGAAAGTTTTAGGCACATTTCTGAGCGTAGCAATGGTAGCTTCCATGCTCGTAGGTTGTGGCGGCGGCGGTTCCACAGAGACTGCAGCTCCTGCGGCGACTGAGGAGGCTCCCGCAGCAGCGGAGGAAGCTCCTGCGGCAGATGCAGCAGACGCAGCAGTAGAGGAGGCAGCGGACGCAGCGGCATCTACCGGCGGCAAGAAGGTTGGTGTGGCAATGCCTACCCAGTCTTCCGAGAGATGGATCAACGATGGCGCAAACATGAAGGCTCAGCTTGAGGCTCTTGGTTATGAAGTAGATCTTCAGTACGCAGAGGATGATGTACAGGCACAGGTTTCCCAGATCGAGAACATGATCGCTTCCGGCGTTAACTGTCTGGTTATCGCTTCTATCGATTCTGACGCTCTGGTAAACGTAGAGGCTCAGGCGAAAGAGGCAGGCATCCCGATCATCGCTTATGACCGTCTGCTGATGAACACGGACGCAGTTTCCTACTACGCTACTTTTGATAACAAGGGTGTTGGTACCGCAATCGGTAAGTACATCGAGGAGAATGCGGGTCTTGATCCTGCTGACCCGAAGACCATTGAGTTCTTCATGGGTTCCCCGGATGATAACAACGCACACATGCTTTACGCAGGTCTGATGGAGGTTCTTCAGCCTTATCTTGATAACGGCGCACTGGTTTGTAAGTCTGGCAGAACTTCTTTCGATGATACCTGTATCTTAAGATGGTCTCAGGAGACCGCGCAGCAGAACTGTGAGAACTATCTGACAGGTTTCTATGCTGACGAGGATCTTGATATCTGCGCTACCGCTTTTGACGGTTTCGCATACGGCTGTAAGGCAGCTCTTGAGGGCGCTGGTTATACAGATGCTAACTGGCCTATGATCACCGGTCAGGACGCAGAGCTGATGGCTACCAAGAACATCATCTCCGGCAAGCAGACCATGTCCATCTACAAGGATACCCGTCTTCTGGCTGAGAAGTGTGTTACCATGGTGCAGGCGGTGCTTGAGGGTGCAGAGCCTGAAATCAACGACACCGAGCAGTACGACAACGGTAAGATCGTAGTTCCTTCTTACCTGTGCACACCTGTAGCAGTTGACCAGTCCAACTACAAGGAGATCATTGTAGACGGCGGTTACTACACAGAGGAGCAGTTGGCTGAGTAATCTTTCGTATAATCTTATATAAGATTCCAGGAGGGCGGCGGCATATATGCTGCCGCCCTTTTCATAGCTATACCATATATTTTAGAGAAGGGAGTTGGGAAAATGTCGGATTACATCTTGGAAATGAACCACATTGTCAAGGAATTTTCAGGTGTCCGGGCGCTGGATGATGTGAATCTGAAGGTGAGACGCGGAGAGATCCATGCTCTGTGCGGTGAAAACGGAGCGGGAAAATCTACATTGATGATCGTTCTCTCAGG
>ERZ808042.752-NODE-752-length-14459-cov-7.444931_pt1 | contig 14459 bp, 10 predicted proteins | sample MGYA00380193_ERZ808042 | MGnify/ENA primary metagenome ERZ808042 (study PRJEB31490, sample SAMN06133401) | mouse gut metagenome | isolation source: M1_2 | host: mice | place: China: Chengdu | collected 2015-05 ...
ACGAGTATGAATCAATACGAAACCGTTTTCATTTTAACTCCCGTTTTGTCTGATGTTCAGATGAAGGAAGCGGTAGAGAAATTCAAAGGCATCCTTACTGCTGAAGGTGCTGAGATTGTAAATGAAGAGAACTGGGGACTGAAGAAGCTGGCTTACCCGATCCAGAAGAAGTCAACCGGTTTCTATCAGCTGATTGAGTTCAATGCAGAACCTACTGTAATTGAGAAATTGGAAATTAACTTCCGTCGTGACGAACGCGTCATCCGTTTCTTGACTTTCAAGCAAGACAAGTACGCTGCCGAATACGCTGCGAAGAGAAGAAGTGTTAAATCAACTAAAAAGGAGGATTAATCATGGCACAACAAGTTCAATCAGAAATCAGATATTTAACTCCGCCCTCAGTAGACGTTAAGAAGAAAAAATACTGCCGTTTCAAAAAGAGCGGTATTAAGTACATCGACTACAAAGACCCCGAATTCTTGAAGAAATTCTTGAATGAGCAAGGTAAAATCCTTCCGCGCCGTATTACCGGTACTTCTTTGAAGTATCAGCGTCGTGTAGCTCAAGCTGTGAAGAGAGCGCGTCACCTGGCGTTGCTGCCTTATGTAACTGACATGATGAAATAATAGGAGGAGGAAAGTATGGAAATTATATTGAAAGAAGACATCGCAAACTTGGGTTATAAGAACGATATCGTGACCGTGAAGTCCGGTTACGGTCGTAACTACCTCATCCCGACAGGTAAAGCTGTCATCGCTTCTCCTTCTGCCAAGAAAATGCTGGCAGAGGAACTGAAGCAACGTGCCCACAAGTTGGAGAAAATCAAAAAGGATGCAGAAGAAGTGGCTGCTAAACTGGAAGGCGTATCTTTGAAGATTGCTACGAAAGTCAGCTCTACCGGTACTATCTTCGGTTCTGTCAGCAACATCCAGATTGCCGAGGAATTGGCGAAACTGGGTCATAACATCGATCGTAAGATTATCGTTGTGAAAGACGCTGTAAAAGAAATCGGCAATTACAAGGCTGTCGTTAAGCTGCACAAGGAAGTTTCTGTAGAGATTCCTTTTGAAGTAGTTGCAGAAGAGGCATAATGATTTTGAGACTATAATAAAAGAAAGGAGCCCGGTTCTTCATGGAATCGGGCTTTTTTTTAGGATAAACACAGAGACACAGAGGCACAGAGGTTTTTTGGAATATGAGTGATATGAAAAAAAACTCTGTGTCTCCGTGTCTCTGTGTTCCCATCAAGAGAAGATATAAAAAAAGTCTGCCCGTACTTTCGTACGTCAGACTTTCAATTCTCTCTAATGTTGTTCTGAATTATTCAGCTACAACTGCTGCGCTGTCTACTACGGCAGTATCAGCTACGGCTGCTGCAGCGGCTTCAGCTGCTGCTGCTTCTACAGCTGCGATTGAATCGGCGATACGGATTGAATCTGCTTTTGCTTGTTCAGCGTCAGCTGCTTTGTTACCACAAGATGCGAAAGATACTGCTACGATAGCTGCGGCCATCAAAACTAATTTTTTCATTTTCTTTTACTTTTAAAACGTAATACAATCAATTGCTTTATTAAAACGCTGCAAAGGTATGTACTTTTTAGATAGGTTGTTCTCCAAACCCCAACTTTTTTTATATTTTTTTTCGAGGAGAGCCGTTTTTTTACCTGTCAAGTATGTTTCACAACATATTAATCCTCTGCAATACTGTTATATAAGTACCTTTTGATACTTCTTTTGGGCGTTTTCTCAAATTCTGTAGGATAAAGCTGTATTTGGCTGACTTTTTCGTATGCGGCAACGCTGTTATTCAGATTTTTGAGATTTTCGTCCATGATGGTCTTTAAGTTCTCCGGATTGTTCAGCCCTAAAGAATCCAAGGCTTCGTAGTCGGCATAGACCAAGGCTGTCAGCCGCTTGTTGCGTTCAATCACAAGGCTTTCCAGTACGAACGGCATATTGTTGAGTCGCGCCTCTATCTCTTCCGGAAAAATGTTCTGTCCGCTGGAACTGAGTATCATGGTTTTGCTGCGTCCGCGGATATAGAGGTTGTTTTGCTCGTCCAGCGTGCCGAGGTCGCCGGTGCGCAGCCAGCCGTCTTCGGTGAATACTTCCTTGGTGGCTTCCGGGTTTTTGTAGTAACCTGCCATTACGTTTTCGCCGCGCACCTGTATCTCGCCAAGTTGGTCGTTCGGATTCTCCTTATAGATGCGGGCTTCCATGATGCCGTCGAGCACTCGGCCCGAGGAAGTGGGCACGAACTCGTTCCAGGGAGCGTAGCTGATGAGCGGGGCGCATTCCGTCATGCCGTAGCCGATGGTGAAGGGGAACTTGATGCGGTGGAAGAACTCTTCCACTTCCGGGTTCATGGCAGCACCGCCGATGATGACCTCCTTGAACCTGCCTCCCAGTGCGTCCACCAGTTTCTTGCGGATTTGTCCATAAATCTGTCCGTCTAGCAGGGGGATGCTGAGTGCCCATTTCATGGACTTCTTGTTGATAATGGGCTGGATGACATTCTTGTATATCTTCTCGATGACGAGCGGCACGGTTATAATCAGGTTCGGCTTCACCTCCTCGAACGCCTTCATCAGGATTTTGGGAGAGGGGACTTTGCCCAGCAGTGTGACATGGGTGCCCACCGCCGTGGCGGTCAGGAAGTCGAAAGCACATCCGTAGGCGTGTGCCAGCGGCAGGAAAGAGAGCACCCGGTCGCCTTTTTTCAGCAGGCCGGTGCGGATGCCGAAGGTGACGTTGCCCGCCAGATTGTTGCCCGTCAGCATGACGCCCTTGCTGAAGCCCGTTGTTCCCGACGTGTAGTTCAGCAGCATCACCTTGTCGTTGGAGAGCTCCGTATAGGTGACATCCTGCCGGGTGAAGCCGTCCGGATAGGTTTCTTCCATCTTTTGGTTTTGAAGTTTGAGGAAGCGCTGGATGGTCTCCCCATCGCGCTGGTAGAGGCAGCGGAAGTCGTTGAGGGAGAATACGCCGCGCAGGCCGGTGAGCCGTTCCTCTTCCAGATGTTCCCAGATGGCGTCGCTGGTGAAGAGGAATACCGATTCGGAATGGTTGACGATATGATGCACGTCGTTGGGATTGAAATCTTGCAGGATTGGGACTACGATGCCTCCATACGTGACCACCGCCATGTAGGCGATGCACCAGCGGGCGTTGTTCTTGCCGATGACCGCTATCTTGTCGCCACGGCGCAGCTGGCAGTGCTTGAACAGCAGGTGCAGTTTGGCGATTTCTTTCGCTACTTCCCCGTAGGTGTAGCTTTCGTTTTCTCCGTAATCGGTGTAGCAGGGGAGGTCCCAGTTCTCGCGGAAACTATGTTCGTACAGCTTGATGAAGTTTTCTTGTATCATTGCGCGCTTTTTGATGATTTGTGCAAAAGTAGGAAAAATATAATAATAATGTGTACCTTTGCCGTGGAAATGTGATTTAAACCCATGACAGATACCAATGTATTTCAAGATAAGACGGCCGTTTACTACACGCTGGGGTGTAAACTGAACTTTTCGGAGACGTCGACCATCGGCAGGGCTTTGCGCGAAGCAGGCGTGCGCACGGCGCGCAAAGGCGAGCGGGCGGACATATGCGTGATAAATACCTGTTCGGTCACCGAGGTGGCGGACAAGAAGTGCCGTCAGGCCATCCACCGCCTGGTGAAGCAACACCCGGACGCCTTTGTGGTGGTGACGGGATGCTACGCCCAGCTGAAGCCGGACACCGTGGCAAAGATAGCGGGCGTGGACGTGGTGCTCGGCGCCGAACAGAAGAAAGACCTGCTCCGGTACTTGGGCGACCTGCAGAAGCGCGGCACGGGCGAGGCCTATACTTCCGCCTTGAAGGATATCCGCTCGTTCGCTCCGTCGTGTTCGCGCGGCGACCGCACCCGTTTCTTCCTGAAAGTGCAGGACGGCTGCGACTACTTCTGTTCGTATTGCACCATCCCCTTCGCCCGCGGACGCAGCCGCAACGGAAGTATCGCCTCGCTCGTGGAGCAGGCGCGCCGGGCAGCTGCCGAAGGCGGTAAGGAGATTGTGCTGACCGGCGTCAACATCGGCGATTTCGGCAAGACGACGGGCGAGACTTTCTTCGACCTGGTGAAGGCGCTGGACGAGGTGGACGGCATCGAACGTTACCGCATATCTTCCATCGAGCCCAACCTGCTGACGGATGAAATCATCGAGTTCGTCGCCCGCTCCAAGCGGTTCATGCCCCACTTCCACATCCCCTTGCAATCGGGCAGTGATGAGGTGCTGAAGCTGATGCGCAGGCGCTACGACACCGCACTGTTTGCAGCCAAAGTCGGGAAGATAAAGCAGCTGATGCCCGACGCCTTCATCGGCGTGGACGTGATAGTCGGCACGCGCGGGGAGACGGAGGAGTGTTTCGGGCAGGCATACCGGTTCATCCAAAGCCTGGACGTCACGCAGCTCCACGTCTTCAGCTACTCCGAACGGCCGGGCACGCAAGCCCTCAAGATAGACCACACGGTTTCCCCGGAGGAAAAACACAGACGCAGCCAGCTTCTGCTGCTTTCCTCGGAAGAAAAAACGCGCGCCTTCTACTCCCGCCATATCGGGCAGGCAATGCCCGTGCTGCTGGAACGCTCCAAACCGGGGACGCCGATGCACGGTTTCACTCCAAACTACATCCGCGTGGAAGTCCCGCACGACGATGCGCTGGACAACCGGATGGCCATGGTGCGCCTGGGCGGTTTCAATGAAGACGGCACGGCGCTTTTGGGAGAAATGGAGTTAATGGAAGTTGAAGGAGTTATCGGGAGTTAGAAGGAGTTATCGGGAGTTATCGGCCGATACTCTGCTTTATATATGCAGAACTATTGGCTTTAACTCCTAACGGAGCGAAGCGGAGTGATACTCCCGTTAACTCCCGATAACTCCCAATTCTGTTCCCTTTAATTGACTATAAGTATTAAATAGATTGGCCATGTGGAATAAAGTGAAATCGAGATTGATTTATTGGCTTACCTATGCCGGTATGTGGCTGTTGGCTTTACTTCCTTTCGGGGCACTGTACGTGCTGTCCGACGGGTTCTGCTTTTTGATGCACCGCATCGTACACTATCGCCGCAAGGTGGTACGCACCAACCTGCGCAATGCGTTCCCCGAGAAGAGCGCGGCCGAACTGTGTGCCATCGAGCGCGAGTTCTACCGTTACATCTGCGACTATATGCTCGAAGAGGTGAAGATGCTGCGGATGTCTTTCGGAGAGCTTTGCCGCCGCATGGAGTATGACAACAAGGAAGAGTATCTTGCCATGATTGAGAAGCACGGCGGCATCGTGCTGCTCATACCGCACTACGCCAATTTTGAATGGATTACGGGAATGAGCAGTATCATGCGCGAGGGAGACGTGCCGGTGCAAATCTACAAGCCGCTGCATAACAAATATATGGACGCGATGTTCATGCGTATCCGCGCGCGTTTCGGCGGTTACAATGTGCCGAAGCACTCCACCGCCCGCGAGATTATCAGGTTGCGCCGCGACGGCAAGCGCGTGGCGGTGGGCATGATAACCGACCAGTCGCCCAATGCCAACGAAGCGCACCATTGGACAACTTTCTTGAACCAGGATACCGGCTTCATGGACGGTGCCGAGCGCATCGCCAAGCTGATGGACTTCCCCGTGTTCTACTGCGAACTGCAAAAGCAGGGCAGGGGGTATTGCCGCGTCCGGTTCGACCTGATAACCGAAACCCCGAAAGCCACCGCCGACGGCGAGATAACGGAACTCTATGCCCGCCGCCTGGAACAGACCATCCGGCGCGAGCCGCCCTACTGGTTCTGGTCGCACAAGCGTTGGAAACTGAAACGTGAGGATGTGGTGCAACATGGATAAGACGGCTGTTGTCATACTGAACTGGAACGGATGCGGGATGCTCCGTTCGTTCCTTCCCTCCGTAGTGCGCTGTTCCGAGACGGACGGTGCGGCGGTCTATGTGGCGGACAACGGTTCGACGGACGATTCCGTCGGGATGCTCCGCCGCGAGTTCCCCACCGTACACCTTATCATATTGGGCGAGAACCACGGTTTCGCCGAAGGTTATAACCTTGCCTTGCAGCAGGTGGAGGCCGAGTATGTGGTGCTGCTCAATTCCGACGTGGAGGTCACCCCGAATTGGCTGACGCCGCTTGTCGGCTATATGGACGCGCATCCCGAAGTGGCGGCGTGCCAGCCCAAGATACGGAGTTGGCAGCAACGGGAACTGTTCGAATATGCCGGCGCGGCAGGCGGATTCATCGACCGCTACGGCTATCCTTTCTGCCGTGGGCGGGTGATGAACGTGGTGGAGCGGGACAACGGGCAGTACGATACGGTCCTTCCGGTATTCTGGGCCACAGGCGCCGCCTTGTTCATCCGCCGGAAAGACTATTTTGATGCGGGCGGACTGGACGGTCGTTTCTTCGCCCACATGGAAGAGATTGACCTCTGCTGGCGGCTCCGTGCACGCGGGCGGCAGCTGGTCTGCGTTCCTGCAAGTGTCGTCTACCACGTGGGCGGCGCCACCCTGAAGAAAGAGAATCCCCGCAAGACCTTCCTCAATTTCCGCAACAACCTCCTGATGCTCTACAAAAACCTGCCGCCGGAAGAACTGGCGTCCGTGATGCGTGTGCGTCGGATGCTCGACTATGTGGCGGCGTTGAACTTCCTGCTGCGCGGGCAGTTCTCCAATGTGTGGGCGGTGGTCGGCGCGCGCCGTGCGTTCCGCCGGTTGCGTCCATCGTTTGCAGCGGCACGGGAGGAGAACCTGCGCCGGACGGTGCTTCCGGTCATCCCCGAACGGACGGGGAACAGCATCCTGGTGCAGTTCTATTTGTGCGGGAAGAAGTTTTTCTCGCAGATGTAGCATCCTGCCTTTTCCGTTTCCTGATTCACATTCTGCTTTAGCTTCCGAAACACCGCGTCTTTGCATCCAAAACTCCCGGAGTTTTGGGAACAAACGCCTGGTGTTTTGGGAGCAAACGCCTGGTGTTTTGGGAGCAAATACCTGGTGTTTCGGGAGCAAATACTTGGGGTTTCGGGAGCAAATATTTGGTGTCTCGGGAGCAAAAGTCCGGATGCCTGTTTGGGTAGGCGGTTTATCGGTCGCAATGCACTTCTACACCGGCGGCATCCAGGTCGGCACCCATGGGCGGATTGCGTTTGGAGAGCCGCAGGTCAATGCCCTCTACGGTGGGGAAGTCGCGGAACAGCCGTCTAACAATGCGTCCGCAGACATGCTCCAACAGTTTGGATGGGATGGTCATCTCCTCCTTTACCGCTTCAAATACATCGGCATAGCTCACCGTATCTGCCACGTCGTCCGTCTCTACGGCGCGGGTGATGTCCGTTCGCAGCCGCAGGTCGATGAAGAAGTCGTTGCCTGCGATGGTCTCTTGCCGTCCGACGCCGTGGTAGGCGAAGAAGTGCATCTGTTCTAAGAAAATGTAAGTAGTCATACCAGGTAGAAATGTTCAGGCTGCAAATATAGCGAAAATCTTTGTTCCGCCGGATGCTTGCGCGCTGTAGGTGAGGTGGAAAATATCCCGTGGAACTAAGCAGTCCGCTCCGTAGAATGAAAAAACGGCAGTGTGTCAAAATCCACCACAGATTACCCGGATTATCATAGATTAAATCTTAAATTCTTAATAATCAATCTGATTAATCTGTGATAATCCGGGTAATCTGTGGTGAAAATCAATTATGACACATCCTCGATTTCAGTCGTTTGCCATCGCTTGCCTTATCGCCCGGTCTGTGCGATAAGTTCCTTTATCTTTTCGTTCAGGCTTTCTGCCTTCATCAGCTGCTCCAACGTCAGGTGCATACGCCAGCGCCAGTAGTGTCGCGGGTTGGCGGGGACGTTAATGCGTTCTTCCTGTGCGTTGGGGTTACGCCATTTTCCATCCATCGACAGCCAGTCCTGAAGCGACGGGATGCACAGGATGGAGTTGCTTTGCAGGTGCTGGCGCACCACCTCTTCACAAAGCTCGGGCGTGGCAACAGCCGGGGCGGTACCGTAGTGTCCGAGTATCGTGTTGTAGTAGCGTTGCGTTTGCTGGAAGTCTTCTTCCCACCAGCCGCGCAGCGTGGACATATCGTGCGTGGAGATGGTGCAGACGGAACGGTACGGATACCACTCCGGATGCCCGAACTCATGCGCAGGGTCTTTGGGCATACGCTGTATCTCCAGCGAGAGGATGCGCAGGTCGTTCATCACCCATGCCACGCAGTCGGGAATCATGCCCAGGTCTTCGCCGCACACCAGCATCCGGGTAGACTGCGTCAGTTGCGGCAGTTTGTTCATGGCTTGCTCGCGCCAGAAGTCGTTGTGGCGGTGGTAGTAATATTGGTCGTACAGGCGGTTGAAGGCGGCTTTCTCCCAGTCGTTCAACGAACGGTAGATGTAGTCGTGCTGCACGCCGATGCGCGGGTGGTACTTGTGCGGGTCGTGGCGGTCGGGTACAAACAGTACGTCGCTGATAAGTGCGTACAGCCCATCGCGTATCCAGATGCTGTCTTCGTCCGTCTTGCCGGCAAAGTATGCCTCTACCTTGCGTTGCGTGTCGAACTCGGGACGCATCCGGTAGATTTCCCACGTGTCCGTCGGTTCGATGAAGGTCTGCTTGACATAGTCGGTGTGCGGACCGAACATCTGTCCGAGGAAATATTCGTGTATGTAAGGTTTCAGGTATTCGTCGCGGAAGGGGAGTCCGTAGCTCTCTATCTCTTCGCGCGTCATGGGCAGTGCGGGCACGAACTGTCCCAGCAGGCCGTGCACGGCGTGCATGGGGATTTCCCAGATACGGAAGAAACCGAGAATATGGTCGATGCGGTAGGCGTCGAAGTATTCCGACATCTTGCGGAAACGCTTCATCCACCAGGCATAGCCGTCCCGTTCCATGATGTCCCAGTTGTAGGTGGGGAGGCCCCAGTTCTGTCCGTTGACGGAGAAATCGTCGGGCGGCGCGCCGGCCTGTCCGTTCAGGTTGAAGTAGTGGGGTTCGGTCCATGCTTCCACGCTGTTGCGGCTGATGCCGATGGGGATGTCGCCTTTCAGCACGACGCCGTTGGCGCGCGCGTGTTCGGTGGCGGCGAGCAGTTGCAGGTGCAGGTTGAACTGGATGTAATAGTAGATGGCGATGTGCGGGTAGTCGGCGGAACCCGGTTGGCAAAGTTTCTCTATTTCCTTGGCATCGTAGCTGTTGTACTTGGGCCACTCGCGGAAGTTGGGCGTTTTATACGCATCGCGCAGGTAGCTGAATACGGCATACGGCTGCAACCACTCCTTGTTCGACTCGAAAAACTCGCGGAAAGCCGCCGATGCCAGCACTTTTTCTCCCTCTTGCTTGAAGATGAGGTGGAAATATTCCCATTTGCTCTTGTTGACAGCTTCGTAGTCGACGGCGGGCAGGGCGTTCAGCTCTTTTTGCCGTTTGTTGAAGGCTGCCATCGCCTTTTTGTCCTTCAGCGTGCCCAGTTGTCTCAAATCCGTATACATCGGGTGGAAGGCATAGATGGAGATGCTGTTGTAGGGATAAGAGTCGGTCCACGTGTGCGTCATGGTGGTGTCGTTGATGGGCAGAATCTGCACGGCTTTCTGCCGGGTGCTTACCGCCCAGTCAATCATGCGCTTCAGGTCGCCGAAATCGCCTACGCCGAAACTTTTCTCCGAGCGGAGCGAGAATACGGGTACCGCCACTCCCGCGCCTTTCCAGGCAGGAAGGCTGAAGTGTACGTAGCGGTCGCCGATGGCAAGTGTCTCGTTCGCGCCTATCTGCGGGTCTGCCATATACCGGTTCGGGTTGTTTTCCCAGCAGACGGCACGGCGCTCTTTCTTATTGTATAGGATGAACTTGTATTCCAGCGGATAGTGTATTTTGGAGGCGTCTACCTCTGTCTGCCATTCCGGGAAGTTGGCGTCGCTCATCAGGACTGCCTTGTCCGGATTCCAGTCGCCGAGCGCCGGTTGGTTTCCACAGATGCCCAGGCAGTGGTCGCTGTCGATGCAGGGGGCGTATGCCTTTATCAGCACTCCTCGTTTATGGCTTTTGGGGGCAGCGCTACGTTCGCGGTGTGCCAGCAGCGACTCCGTAAAGGCGGAAGTGTAGAAATACTGTTGTTCTGGCAGGTTTTTCCAGCAATCCTGTATCCGGTAGGTTTTCTTGGAGATCCCTGAGAGGTAGAGTGTACGGGGCAGGCTGTTCCACTCCGCGCGTGTGGGCAGGCCATCGCGGAAGATGTGGTAGCTGTATTGTACAAGCCCGCTTTCCGGCAATGCGATGTTCACCTCCGCACTCCAGTGGATGCCGTCTACGGTTTGTAGCGGCAATGCTTTGTCGGGATGTTCGTTTCCGAGTTCGGGTAGGGAGCCTGATACTCTGACTTCTTCACCCCAATTGGTTCTGTACTCAATATTAAATGATAAAGTCATATATATTAGATTTAGAAATAGCAATAGCTGCAATGATTATGCAAGTATAGAAAATATTCCTCATAATCATGCAGCTATTGCCTGCTATCTCGTTTAAAATCCTATGCAAACGTTTGTGCTTGCCCCAGCTTTATCCGCAACGGGATGCGCCGCAGGTGGTGCAGATGAGGCAACCCTCCTGGTAGACCAGCGTTTCGTTTCCGCAGTTCGGGCATTTCTTGCCTTTGGCTGCTGTGCCGTCGGTCACGTATTTCTTCAAGGCACGTTCCACACCGTTCTTCCAGGTGTTGATGTGCTCGCTGTCCAGTTGCAGGGAGCTGACCAGCTTCATCACCTGTTCGATGGGCATACGGTAGCGCAATACGCCGGAGATAAGCTTGGCGTAGTTCCAGTACTCTTTGTTGAACTTCTCGGAGAGTCCCTCGATGGTGACCTTGTAGCCGCGTTTGTTCTCGAACTGGAAGTCGTAGCGCTTGTTGCCGTTTTCATCGACGTTCTTGATGATGTGTCCTGTCGATACGTTCTTCGGCAGGATGATGCCTTCGTCGTCGTCTTGCAGACCGGTGAATATCTCGTAGGGATGTCCGTCCAGCAGGCCGACGAATGCTACCCATTTTTCCTTGTTGTTCTGGAAGCGCACGACGTCTGCTTCAAGCACTTTCGGGCGGGTTTCGACAACCGTAGGTGGCTTGCAAGGCGGAAGGTCTTCCTTCTTTTCGCTCTTGGTGGAAATCAGCACGCCGGAGCGTGAACCGTCGCGATAGACCGTACAGCCTTTGCAGCCCGATTTCCATGCTTCGATGTAGAGGCGGTTCACCAGCTCTTCGTCCACATCGCTCGGCAGGTTGATGGTGACGCTGATGGAGTGGTCCACCCATTTCTGGATGCGTCCCTGCATCTTGACTTTCATCAGCCAGTCCACGTCGTTGGAAGTCGCTTTATAATAAGGTGACTTTTCTACGAGTGCGTCTATCTCGTCTTGCGTATAACGCTTGGAGGGGTCGTAGCCTTCCGCTTCCATCCATGTCACAAACTTGGGGTGGAACACGATATACTCTTCGAAAGCGTCTCCGGTCTCGTCGACGAAATCGATGTGTACGTTGGCGTCGTTCGGATTGACCTTGCGGCGGCGTTTGTAGACGGGCAGGAACACGGGTTCGATGCCGGAGGTGGTCTGCGTCATCAGGCTGGTCGTACCGGTCGGTGCGATGGTGAGGCAGGCGATGTTGCGTCGCCCGTATTTCTTCATCTCCTCATACAGTTCCGGGTCGGCTTCGCGTAGGCGGTTGATGAACGGGTTGTTCTTCTCGCGTTCGGTATCGTAGATTTCGAAAGCGCCACGCTCCTTTGCCATTTCTACGGAAGAACGGTAGGCGCTCAACGCTACTGCCTGATGTACCTTTTCTGCAAACTCGGTCGCCTCTTCGGTGCCGTAGCGCAATCCCAATGCGGCGAGCATATCGCCTTCGGCGGTGATGCCCACACCGGTGCGGCGGCCTTGACCGCTCTTCTTGTAGATTTTCTGCCACAGAGCGCTTTCGGTATGTTTCACGTCCTCGCTTTCGGGGTCGGAGTCAATCTTCTCCATGATGCGTTCTATCTTTTCCAGCTCCAGGTCGATGATGTCGTCCATGATGCGTTGGGCCAGTGCGACGTGCTTCCTGAACAGGTCGAAATCGAAGTAGGCATCCGGTTTGAACGGATTGACCACGTAAGAGTAGAGGTTGATGGCCAGCAGGCGGCAGGAGTCGTAGGGGCACAAGGGAATTTCGCCGCAAGGATTGGTGGATACGGTGCGGTAGCCCAGGTCTGCATAGCAATCGGGTACGGACTCCTTCAGGATGGTGTCCCAGAAGAGCACGCCGGGTTCGGCGGATTTCCATGCGTTGTGCACAATCTTTTTCCACAAAGCGGTGGCGCTGATTTCTTTCTTGAACAGTGGCTCGGCGGCATCAATCGGATACTGCTGTACATACGGCGTGCCATCGATGGCTGCCTGCATGAACGTGTCGGTCAGCTTGACGGAGACGTTGGCGCCTGTCACCTTGCCCTCTGTCATTTTTGCGTCTATAAAGGCTTCCGAGTCCGGATGCTTGATGGATACGCTCAACATCAATGCGCCCCGGCGACCGTCTTGGGCGACTTCGCGCGTGGAGTTGGAGTAGCGTTCCATGAAAGGAACCAGTCCGGTAGATGTCAAGGCGGAGTTCTTCACAGGCGAACCTTTCGGGCGGATGTGCGACAAATCGTGTCCTACGCCGCCACGGCGCTTCATCAGCTGCACCTGCTCTTCGTCTACCTTGAAAATTGCACCGTAAGAGTCGGCTTCGCCGTCCACGCCTATCACAAAGCAATTGGAGAGGGAGGCTACCTGGTAGTTGTTGCCGATTCCGGTCATCGGGCTTCCTTGCGGAACGATGTATCTGAAATGGTCCAACAAGTCGAAGAGCTCTTCGGAACTCAGTGCGTTGGGGTATTTGGCCTCAATGCGGGCTACTTCATTGGCTATCCGCCAATGCATATCTTCCGGGGACTTTTCGTAAATATTCCCGAAAGAGTCTTTGACCGCATATTTGTTTACCCAAACCCTTGCAGCCAGTTCGTCGCCTTGAAAATATCGTAAAGATTCTTCGTAGGCTTCGTCATAAGAATAGATTTTTTTTTCCACGATGCAATATCTCTTAGATTTAATTTGTAAAATAAGTAAAAGTGTAGAAGTCGTACTTATTGCTAACAAATGCGTTTGCAAAGCTAAAAATGTTTTTTGTTATGGCAAAATAAAAAGAAGAGTTTTTATTAACCGATTGTGAGTTTCCTGTTTTCTCCTGTTAATTTATTGATTTATATGTAGATATGTTTTTCGGCCGTGGAAAAAGTTTTCTAAAAAGAAAATTCCTGCTGAATTTGTGGCAGGATGCGGTTGTTTGTTTTGGATAACATGGCGAAACATATTCGGTACGATTGAACAACAGTCTGTGTTTCTTTTTATATCTTTGCGAAAAAAAAGAAAGAATGGATAGCTTGAAACAAAGGAGAACAATCCGTAAATATCAGCAGAAAGATATTCCTGCTGATTTGTTAAATGATTTGCTCGAAACCTCATTCCGCGCTTCTACGGTTGGGAATATGCAGGTTTATAGTGTAGTCGTGACTCGCGATGCCGGGCGTAAGGCACGGTTGGCACCGGCGCATTTCAATCAGCCTATGGTGCAGACGGCGCCGGTAGTCCTTACTTTCTGCATCGACTTGCGCCGTTTCAGCAAATGGTGCGAACAGAGGAAGGCAGAGCCGGGGTATAACAATTTTGAATGGTTTGTCACCGGGGCCGTAGATGCATTGTTGGTGGCGCAGACGTTCTGTGTTGCTGCCGAGGAGAAGGGACTGGGCATCTGCTATTTGGGTACTACTACCTATAATCCCCAGATGATTGTTGAGGCATTGGAACTGCCCGAACTGGTTTTCCCTATCACTACCGTCACTGTGGGCTGGCCTGCAGAGCTTCCTGCGCAGGTGGACCGTCTGCCTTTGGAGGCTATTGTCCATGAAGAGACTTATCACGATTATGCTCCCGAGGATATCGACCGTCTGTATGCCTACAAGGAGTCTTTGCCTGAAAACAAGCAGTTCGTGGCTGAAAATAATAAAGAAACGTTGGCTCAGGTCTTTACGGATGTGCGCTATACAAAGAAAGACAGTGAAGCGATGTCCGAGAATCTTTGGAAAGTCATGAAGAAGCAAGGATTTTAGATTAGGTATTAGGTATTAAGTGTTAAGTATTAGGTATTAGGTATTAAGTATAAAGTATAAGTTATAAAGGATAAACAGCGGATATAGATTAATAAAGGCGATTTTATCCCTCATACCTAATCCCTCATACCTAATACTTAATACTTAATACTTAATACTTAATATTTAATACCTAATACCTAATACCTAATACTTAATCCCTAATAATCAGCTTCTTTTTTTCAGGGCACTTTGAATCTCTTCGATTTCGGCGCGGAACGCTTTGTCG
>ERZ808042.754-NODE-754-length-14423-cov-3.574794_pt1 | contig 14423 bp, 13 predicted proteins | sample MGYA00380193_ERZ808042 | MGnify/ENA primary metagenome ERZ808042 (study PRJEB31490, sample SAMN06133401) | mouse gut metagenome | isolation source: M1_2 | host: mice | place: China: Chengdu | collected 2015-05 ...
TATTGGGCAGCAGCGGCATGGATGTATCCCATCTTTTCGGGATCCCGGTGAGCATGCCGCCGTCGGGGGATTACAGCAGCAGCGTCATGCCGATTATTGTGGCGGTTGCTTTTGCGGCATGGTTTGAGAAGAAGATTAAAAAGCATATGCCGGATACGATTAAGATGTTTGCGGTTCCGCTGACTACCTGTTTTGTCACGGTCTGCCTGACCTTCTGGATTATCGGGCCGGTTACCTCGCTGGTTTCCAGCGGTTTAAGCGCTGCGTTTGCAGGTATTGCAAAATTCAGCCCAATCCTTTTGGGCATCGTGGTCGGCGGACTGTGGATGGTGCTTGTTATGTTTGGTCTGCACTGGGCGCTTGTTCCGCTTGCGATTAACGATATGTCAACGATCGGCTACAGCACGATTCTGACCGGTTCCTTCGCGCATTCCTTTATCCTGGTTGGATCGGTGCTTGCGATTATGATGAGAACAAAGGATAAGAAGCTGAAATCCCTCTGTCCTCCGGCGGCGATCTCTGCCCTGGCAGGCGTTACAGAGCCTTCGATTTACGGCCTGCTGCTTCCGAAGAAAATGCCCTTTATCCGTGCCTGCATGATTTCCGCAGTCTGCGGCGGTGTTCTGATGGCGTTCAGTGTGACAGGCTATACAATGGCCGGGCTTGGTATTTTCGGATATACGGCCTATATTAACACCCAGACCAGCGATGTATCCGGAATGATCGTAGCAATCGTTGTTTCATTGGCTGGTATTGCGGCGGGCTTTGTTTCCGAGATGATTTTCTATAAGGATGCGGCAAAGAAAGAGAGCCCGGCGCCTGCGGCTTCTTCTTCCGGAAAGGCGGGCGGAATCATTGCGGCGCCGGTCAGCGGCGAGGTAAAGGCACTTTCCGAAGTGGAGGACTAGGCATTTTCCTCCGGCGCTTTAGGAAAGGGGCTTGCGATCGTTCCGAAAGAGGGAAAGGTTTATTCCCCTGTTGACGGCGAGATTACCACCTTCTTCCCCACGGGCCATGCAATCGGGCTGCTTGGTAATGACGGCGCGGAGATTTTGATCCATGTGGGCATGGACACGGTGAAGCTGGACGGCAAGGGCTTTACGCCGAAGGCCGCACAGGGGGCGAAGGTGAAAAAGGGTGATCTGCTTCTGGAGTTTGACATTGATTATATAAAAACCCATGGCTATTCCACGGTGACCCCAATGATCATCACAAATACGGATGATTACGCGGATGTGCTCCCTACGGATGCAAAGCAGATTTCTCACGGTGACACGGCGATTACGATTTTATAAATATGGATATCAGGAGGGAAAAATGGCATTTTCAAAAAGTTTTTTGTGGGGCGGCGCGACTGCCGCAAATCAGTATGAAGGCGCATATGACGAGGACGGAAAGGGGCTCAGCACGGCGGACGTGATCACGGCCGGCTCCCACACGGTTCCCCGTATGATCACATGGAAAAATCCGAAAACCGGGGAGACGGGCAGGACCGGAATGGGCTTTGGCTGTGAGATGGTTTTCCCGGAGGGCGCGGTTCCGGATGTGATAGAGGATGATTACTATCCCAGCCACGGCGCGACGGATTTTTACCATCACTATCAGGAAGACATTGCACTGATGGGGGAGATGGGCTTTAAGACCTTCCGCCTGAGCATGAACTGGGCACGCATTTTCCCGAACGGGGATGACGCGGTTCCCAATGAAAAAGGGCTTGCCTTTTACGATGCGGTGTTTGACGAATGTAAAAAATACGGGATCGAGCCGCTTGTGACCCTCGCCCATTATGAGACACCTTTAAATCTTGCAGTAACATACGGCGGCTGGGTAAACCGCAAATTGATCGGATTTTTTGAAACTTATGCGCGGACCGTTTTTGAGCGCTACAAAGGTAAAGTAAAATACTGGCTGACCTTTAACGAGATCAACATGATGGAGATGAGTCCCTTTATGGCGGGCGGCATCATGGAAAATACACCCCAAGCAAAAGCGCAGGGTGCCCACAACCAGTTTGTGGCAAGCGCGCTGGCAGTGAAGGCGGCACATGAGATCAGCCCGGATATGCAGGTGGGACAGATGCTTGCCTATCAGCCCACGTATACCCTGACACCCGACCCGGCAGATCAGCTTTATGTGATGCAGGAGGAGCACAAGACGCTCTTTTACGCGGATGTGCAGACCGGAGGGAAGTATCCGGCCTACAGGCTGAAGGAGTACGGGAGGGCGGGCATAAGGCTTGAGACTGAGCCGGATGATTTTACGCTGTTAGAAGCATACCCGGCGGATTTCTTAAGCTTCTCCTGCTACGGCTCCTCCACGCAGACGACCCATGGGGACGTGGAAGGTGCGGGCGGAAACTTCGTGATGGGCGTGAAAAACCCGTATCTGGAGACGAATGCCTGGGGCTGGGCGACCGATCCCGCCTGTCTGCGGCTGGCGCTCAATACGCTGTATGACCGGTACAAAAAGCCCCTCTGGATCGTGGAGAACGGAATCGGATGGGACGATAAGAAGGAAGCGGACGGAAGCATCCATGATGATTACCGGATCAGCTATCTGCGGCAGAACATTCAGTCCATGGATGATGCCGTCAACCTGGACGGCGTGGACCTGATGGGTTATACGATGTGGGGCTGTGTGGACTTGGTGTCCGCCGGAACGGGAGAGATGAAGAAGCGCTACGGGTTTGTGTATGTGGACCGCGACGACGTGGGAAACGGCAGCCTTGCGCGCAGCCGGAAGGATTCCTTCTACTGGTATCAGAAGGTGATCCGGACACAGGGAGAGGATCTTTCCTGAATTGGTTTCGACAGGAGAGCTGTATATTGACGGTTATGCCATATCATCAGGTCGAATCCCGGTGGTGCTTTCGGGTACCGTGCAGATGACTGTGCATCCGGGATATGTTTCCCGGCCATGGCGGTATCAGGGCTGTTTCGGAACATGAAGAATGCCGCATCAGAGGGGAGGGCTGTCTGGTCCAAAGCTTTGGTGCGGCATTTGTTCCTTAAACGAGCCTGCAAATATACATTGTAAGTAGCAGACACATATGCTATAATTAAATATATAAACTCGAATTTGCGGAAAATAAAAGGAGAGATGGCTTGTGAAACCTGAAATTATTCCTAAACAAGAAACGGTTCCCTCATTTGATCCGAATGCGGTCGCAATAAAATATATTGATTATTTTAATTCCAGAGTAGCATACACCGAAGATGAAATTACACCGAAGATCGTCTCTAAAATATTAAAGGAAGTTTATAAAGGTATCAATGTCTGTTTGTTTTTAGACCCTGATGGAGAAAGCGACTGGATGGAAGTGCTCTCAGATGGGGAATGGCTGTATTTGGGCCGTTTCAGGTTTTACGAAAATGGCAAGAAGGACGAATATATTTTTTCATACAATCCAGATTACGCTTCTACGGATGCGCAGATAGTGGAATTTGATTATTCTGACAAGAGTGTATGGACAGAACTTCTGAGCGGAGGTCAGTCCCTGATTCCAAAAATTCATGCTATCTCGGATATGGAAAGCGGGATGAAAGCGGTGGAGTTTTTTATTCGGACAGGAGAACTTTATCCGGGAATTGATTGGGTACAGGAGCAGTAACAATTCCGATTTGAAGTCAACTTTTAAGCAGTGGGAACACTTTTCCGAAAAGGGAGATTTGTAATTATATTGTATACTTCCGTAAGCGAATAAGATATAATGAGATGAATAAAAAACAAGAAGGAAAAACAGTTGGCAGAGCAGCAGATGGAGGGGAAAAGTGGAATATCCCCAGAGGAACGGCGGCAAAAAATACATACCGTGATAATAAGTATGACCGGGCGGAACTGGCAGTACCGAAAGGGTTCAGGGCACGCATGAAACAGATTGCACAGGGGCAGGGATATTCTTCATATAACAGCTATGTGGTAGAAGCCATAAAGGAAAAGTATAAAAGGGATACCGGGGAAGAATTGACCTGGGAAAATGGATAAACTTTCAGCCATGTCGAAAAATAGCTGGACCCTATACTTCCGTAAGTATATGATAGAATTATCAAACGAAAGGAGGTACAGCGGATATGGAAATCAGGTATGATAAAGCGGCGGTAAAGTTCCTGGAGGGGCTTCCACAAAAATTAAGGGATTCTATAAGGGAAGCCATTAAAGGGCTGACGCAGAAACCGCCCAAAGGCGATATAAAGCCCATGCAGGGATATAAAGACGGCAGACACCGTTTAAGGGTTGGAAAATACCGTGTGATCTATCGGTACACAAAAGACGGAGAAGTGGAAATACTGATAGTTATGGAAATCGGGAGCCGTGGAGATATTTATAAATAGGATGGAGGTTGAGAGCATGACACAGGTTGTTCAGGAATCGGTAAGAATGTTGGAAATGCTGCCGGAAAGCGAACAGGAACTTGCGAGCCAGCTGATAAAGAGGCTGGTGCTTGCATGGGACCCTGATTTTACGAAGTTGACACCAGAAGAGAAGAAGCGGCTGGAAAAAGCAGAGCAGAGGATAGACAGCGGGGAATATGTGAAAGATAGTGATGTTAAATGGTAAGGAAAAAGCGGTTGCAGGCTGAAAAGGCAGGCAGCCGCCTTATTTTGGGAATGTGTCCGTTTCGGCCACATACGGTTACTGACTATACAGTACCGACTGGAAATCTGAATTCCGGCAGACGCTCACATCATTGGCATTATACGGCAGCAGTAAAGGCTAATATGCAACGTCCCATGCGGAAGAAAGGGAGAATCATTCATGCCTGCAAAATGAACCGGGCCGGGTTGATCCGGCGGGCTGTCTGTATGGATGGAGCCAATCACGTCATGTGTGATTGACGCGATTGACACGATTGCTTATAATATGGACAGACAGTTCGCCTGAAGCATTTTTGTATATCTGAATCTTTCAGCACTGCTGTATGCGATATCGTTTCATTGATTTATGAGGAGAAAGCCATGACGCTAACACAGCTGCATTATCTGATGGTGATTGCAGAAACGAACTCTTTAAACAAAGCGGCGGAACAGCTGTACATGTCCCAGCCTTCCCTGACCAGCGCCATGAAGGAGCTGGAGCGGGAGCTGGGGATCACGCTGTTTTACCGGAGCGGGAGGGGCGTGACGCTGACCGGTGACGGGGCGGAATTCCTCCTGTATGCAAAACAGCTCTATGGGCAGTATGAGAACATTCTGGAGAAATACGGCAAAGGCGGCTCCCGCAGGAAAAAATTCGGCGTATCCACGCAGCACTATTCCTTTGCTGTAAAAGCGTTTGTGGATATGGCGAAACAGTTTGACATGTCCAAATATGAATTTGCCATCCGGGAGACGAAGACAGCGGCGGTGATCAGTGACGTCAGCACCATGAAGAGCGAGGTCGGCGTGCTCTATCTGTGCGATTTTAACCGGAAATCCATGAAAAAGCTTTTGAATTCAGCCAGTCTGGAATTTCACCATCTGATCGACTGCCAGGCATATGTGTATATATGGAAGGGACATCCTCTGGCAAAGGAGCGCTCCATCACATTCGAGCAGCTCAAAGATTATCCCTGTCTGTCCTTTGAACAGGGGGACAACAGTTCCTTTTATCTGGCAGAGGAAATTTTGTCCACCAACGAATATTCGCAGATGATTAAAGCCAATGACCGCGCTACCATGCTGAACCTGATGGTGGGGCTTAACGGATACACGCTCTGTTCCGGGATTATCTGCGAAGAGCTGAACGGAAGCGATTATCTGACCGTGCCCTTTGAGGGTGATGAACGGAACCAGAACAGCGTGATGGAGATCGGGTATGTGACACGGAAGAACAGCACGCTCAGCCGGATCGGAGGGCTGTATGTGGAAGAGCTGAAGCGGTGTCTTGGGATATGATATCTGCGCAGAAAATGCAGAAGTCAAAGGCATGTTTTTGATGCTTCGGGATATCCGGTTATAGATTAAAACTATAACCGGATATTTTTTTTGTGTATTAGACAAATAAAACCCAGCATGTTAGTATGAATACAGAAATTGAAAAACAGATAACAGCAATCATCCAAAAGGATGAAAGAGCAGTAACCGTGAGGAGGAAATGAAAAATGGCAGAAAAAAATATCAGAGATTCCAAAAACTGGGCATTTGAAACCAGACAGTTACATATCGGACAGGAGCAGGCAGATCCGGTTACGGATGCGAGGGCGGTTCCGATCTATGCATCTACCTCTTATGTGTTTCACAACTCCCAGCATGCAGCAGACCGTTTCGGCCTCAAGGATGCAGGAAATATTTACGGCAGGCTGACCAATCCCACGCAGGATATCTTCGAGCAGAGGATCGCTTCTTTGGAGGGCGGCGTGGCAGCGCTGGCGGTGGCTTCCGGGGCAGCAGCCATCTCTTACGCTTTTCAGGCGCTGGCAAAGTCCGGCGAGCACATCGTAGCATCCAAAACGATCTACGGCGGGACCTACAATCTGCTGGCGCATACACTGCCCCTGACCAACGGGATTACCACCACATTTGCAGATCCGGAAGCGGAAGGCTCCTTTGAAGCAGCCATTCAGGAAAATACAAAGGCAATCTTTGTGGAGACTCTTGGAAATCCCAACTCCAATCTGGTGGATCTGGAAGAACTGGCAAAGGTGGCGCATAAGCATCAGATTCCGCTGGTGGTGGACTCCACGTTTGCGACTCCGTATCTGGTACGGCCCATCGAGTACGGTGCAGATCTTGTGGTTCATTCGGCGACAAAATTTATCGGAGGGCATGGAACGGCCATCGGCGGCGTGATCGTTGACAGCGGGAATTTTGACTGGAAGGCATCCGGCAGATATCCGTGGATCTCGGAGGCAAATCCCAGCTATCACGGAGTTTCTTTCTCCGATGCAGTGGGAGCGGCAGCTTTTGTGACCTATATCCGTGCGGTCATCCTGCGCGATACCGGAGCGACGCTATCTCCGTTCCATGCGTTTATCTTCCTGCAGGGCCTGGAAACGCTGTCGCTGCGCGTGGAGCGCCATGTAAGCAATGCACTGAAGATTGTGAAATATTTATCAGAACATCCGCAGGTGGAGGCGGTTCATCATCCGTCGCTGGAGAGTGAGCCGAGCCACGAACTGTATAAGAAATATCTGCCGAATGGCGGAGGTTCCATCTTCACCTTTGAGATCAAAGGTGACGCAAGGACCGCTCAGACTTTTATCGATAATCTGGCGATCTTCTCTCTGCTGGCAAATGTGGCGGACGTGAAATCCCTGGTCATCCACCCGGCGACCACAACCCACAGCCAGTGTACAAAAGAAGAGCTGCTGGAGCAGGGCATCCGGCCGAACACCATCCGTCTTTCCATCGGTATCGAGAAGGCGCAGGATCTGATCGCGGCGCTGGACGCGGCGTTTGAGGCAGTGAAATAAGCATTCCAATCCGGAATCATGAAATGTAAAAAACGGACAGACGGCAGCTTTTAAAATGGAAATCTGCCGTCTGTCCGTTTTTTTATTCCTTTCTGGTTGCATGGTTGGGGAAATGGTAGTAATCTGAAAGGGTAAACCGGAAACCGTCTGATATTTGAGAACAGAAGAGAAGAGAGGAGAGGAACGATCATGAGCCAGAGAACAAAGGGGAAATGCAAATACTGTGGAAAGGAATATACGGCAGGCTATATGAGCCGGCATCTGTCTTCCTGCAAGGAACGTCAGAAACGGCTTGCTGAAGAGAAAGGAAAAAGACAGTGCGGATATTTTCTGCTGTATATCAGTGCAAAATATAACAGTGATTACTGGCTGTTTCTTGAGATGCGGGATACGGCTACCCTGAAGGAACTGGATGATTTCCTGCGGGATATTTGGCTGGAGTGCTGCGGCCATCTGAGTGCATTTGACATAAGCGGGACCCGTTATGAGGTGATGCCGGCAGAAACTTTTTTATGGGGAGAGCCGGCGAAAAGCATGAACTGTAAATTAAAGTCCGTACTGGAAACAGGGATGACCATCGATTATGAATATGATTTCGGTTCTACCACGGAGCTTTTGATCAAGGCGGTCGATTACCGGACAGGCTGCATGCAGAAAGAGAAGATCACCATATTGTCCAGAAATAACCCGGTGGAGTATCTGTGCATGGAATGCGGGAAAAAGCCTGCCAGGCTGCTTTGCACGGAATGTTACTGGGAGGGAGAAGGATTTCTGTGCGAAGACTGTGCCAAAACCCATGAGTGCGGAGAGGAGATGCTGTTAAATATCTGTAATTCTCCGCGGATGGGGGTCTGTGCATATGAAGGCAGTGACCGGTATCCGGATCAGTTTGTGCCGGATACGGAGAAGTCCGGCGCGTAATACGAAGGAGTGTGCTTCTGCATGCGTTCGGTGCATAAAAAGGGCAGCTGCAAAACAACAGGAATTTTGCAGCTGCCCTTTTTATGGTGAAAGTGCGGCAGCCTTTTTGGCAGGAAGGCATCCGGTTTCTTTAACTTCCCATTGTGGTGCTGCCGGGACGAAGCACGACCTGCAGCTCCACTTTTTTATTTTCGATGGATTTTCCGTCGATCAGATCAACCACCAGCTGTACGGCCTCGTTGGCAAGCCGTTCAATGGGCTGGACAACAGCGGTAATCTGCGGATAGGTCAGCGCGATGCTGTTCGTTCCATCGTAGGTGATCAGCTTCAGGTCCTCCGGAAGCCGTTTCCGGTGGAGCATGGCAGCCTGAAGAACGGCCATACTCATAAGATCCGTGGCAAAGATCCCGTCAATGTCGGGGTAGTCTTCCAGCAGTCTTGCAGCAGTTGTCTGGTAGTAACTGATATCGGCAGTGGGCCATTTCGCGCAGACAGAGCGGCAGGGGATCCCATGTTTTTTCATGGTTTCCTCAAATACGTCATGCCGTTCATTGGCGGGTGTGGATACTTCGGTTCCTCTTTTGGAACCTACGAACTGCAGTACCTTGCGGCAGCCGGAACGGATCAGTTCTTCTGCCGCCATTCTGCCGCCTGCCCGATGGTCGACGGAGACACAGGGAATGCTTTCCCCCAGATCTCTGTCCAGCGCAACAATGGGCAGGTGAATGTTTTCGTACTGTGAGATATCCAGAACGGTATGGGCTCCGAATATAATTCCATCCACTCTTCGCCGTTTCAGCATTTCAAGATAGCGCTGCTCATAGTTCTGTTCGTAATATGTGTTACAGATCATGGTCTGATAACCCTTTTCGCACAGAACCATTTCGGCAGCATTTACAAACTGAGCAAAGAAAGGATGCGCCACCTCCGGCACGATTACCGCCACGATCCCGCTTTTCTGAAAAAACAGATTCCGGGCCATCTCATTCGGCGTATAGTTCAGCTCCTCAATGGAAGCCTGTATCTTCTGTCTGGTTTCTGCTTTTACATAGCCCTTTCCGCTCAATACACGGGAAACGGTTCCGACACCGACCTGTGCATGTTTTGCAACATCCTGAATAGTAGCCATATTTTCTGATTCCCCATCACTTAGTATTTCCTGATTTCTGCGTACGCTGTGCCGGACGGCGTGCCCGCACGGACATCCGGCTCGGCGCACGGGGGTCAGATCCTCCGGGGCTGTCTGCAAAATGTGTTCCTGCCTGTGTGTTCCATGATACTGTCCGCATCATTCCGCACAGACAGAGATACATTTTACAGCAGTTCCATCCTGTGAGAATCCGACTCTGAAATTAAGTTTACGTTTTTTTTCATGGAATGTCAATTATCCTTTGATTCCGGACGAGGCAATTCCTTCAATATAATACTTCTGCATGAAGATGAACATGAGGAGCATCGGAACCGCTGATACGACCAGGGCTGCCATGATGGCGCTGTAGTGGATCGGCTGCGTTCCGAAGAATACCTGGATTGCCAGCTGGATCGTACGTTTGTTCTCTCCGGTCATGACAAGGAACGGCCACATGAAATCATTCCAGTGTGCCACGAAGTCCAGGATAAATACCGTCGCATAGACAGTCTTGGAGATCGGCATGACGACAGTGAAAAAGGTTCTCACCGGGCTGGCGCCGTCCAGCGCCGCCGCTTCCAGCAGTTCATCCGGAATATCGCAGAAGAACTGGCGGAACATATAGATGGAGAAGCATTTTGCCACAAACGGGATAACCAGGGCGGCAAGCGTATTGACCCATCCAAGCTGTGACATCTCAATATACAGGGGCAGCATGATCGCTTCCATGGGCATAACCATGAGGGCGACAATAAAGTTCAGCATCATGCCCCTTCCCTTGAATTCGAATTTGGCAAGCGCATATCCGCAGATGGAATTGAGCAGCAGGTCCAGCACCAGGATCAGCGCGATATAGACGAAGGTATTTTTAAATACCTGCAGCATGTTCAGCCTTGAGAAAACTTCTTTAAAATTATCCAGAGATGCCTGTACCGGTATGAAAGTCGTAATCGAATTCATGTTTGCAAAAATCTCGGCTTCCGGCTTCAGGGATGCGGAGATCATCCAGATCAGAGGCGATACAAAAATGATACCGATGATGATATTTCCTGCATAAAACAGAAGCTTTGTCAGGAAATTCTGTGTTTTCATGGATTTTGTCATGGTCTGTATCCTCCTTCTCTAATTCGTGTCTGCAATCAGCTTCTTCATGGACAGGGACATGATGACCACGATGACGAAGAAGACTGCCGCAACGGAGCAGGCATAGCCGAAGTTACCCTGCTGGAAGCCTTGGGTATAGATGTAGTAGACCAGAGTCTTGGTACTGTTCTTCGGTCCGCCCTGCGTCATGACATAGGGCTGGGTGAAGAGTTTCATGGCCTGAATCATGGTGATCATGACCACATATTTGATCGTGCCTTTCAGCCCGGGCAGCGTGATATACAAAAACTGCTGCACCCTGGTAGCGCCGTCTACGGAAGCTGCCTCATACTGATCTCTCGGGATTCCCTGCAGGCCCGCCAGGAAGATCATCATCTGATAACCGGCGCCCTGCCACCCGGACATGAAGATGATGGCATTCATGGCTGTTTTGGAGTTGGTCAGGAAGTTGATGGGCTCCAGTCCCAGGCTGGTCAGCAGTGAATTGATCAGACCGGTATTGGGATTGGAATTGTAAAGGACGGTCCACAGGATGGAGATCACGACCATGGAGGTCAGCTGCGGGCTGAAGTACATGGTACGGAAGATGGCAACGCCGCGGAATTTGGAAGAGACCAGCATGGCAAGCGCAAGCGCCAGAACACACTGGAACGGCACGACCAGTACCGTGAAATATACCGTATTCCGGAACGACAGCCAGAAATCTTTATCGGAGAACAGCTTCAGATAATTCTGCAGGCCGATAAATGTAATATTATCCGGTCTCACGATCTGATACTGGAATAAGGAATAGTAGACCGTATACAGGATCGGGACAACCAGAAATGCGAATAACAGGAACATGGCCGGAACTGTGAAAATATAGGCCGCTACACGTTCATTCCTTTTTCTGCCTGAAAGGCTGGATGTCTTGGACATATTCATTCCCTCCTAATTAAAGTTCCGCATCTGTCCAGCCATCACCCCCGTGTCTGGAAGAATGTCCAGCCGCAGGAGCGTCTGAACATCCTTCCGGGCAATGGCAGGCCAGATGCTGATGAAAGTTCCGCATATGCGGATTCGTTTTTTGGGTCAAAAAGGCCGCGCCGTCATATCAGGCGCAGCCTTTTTGCAACTGATATCCGTCAGATATATCTATAGGATCTGCCAGTTAGTTTGCATAGTACATGTCGTAGTCTTCCTGGAATGCAGCTGCGACACCGTCCAGTTCAGACTGGATGTATTCGGTATCTACCGTATGGGTGGAAGCTGCTTCAGAGAAGATGTTGGTCATAGCTTCTGCATATTTGGTAGAGAATACCGAATAGGAAGGAGTTCTCGGACGGGGAACTGCTGTATTCTGAAGCTGCTCTACGATCATGGCAAGCGGTGCGTCTGCATATTCTGCCATGGCCGGATCATCATAAGCAGAATTCCGGGTTGCAGGCTTTGCGATTGCCGCCGCATAGGTAGCGGTATTTTCCGTGTTGACAAGCCACTGCAGGAACTGTCCTGCTGCGTCTACATTCTGGCAGTCCTTGCTGATGGCTGCAGACCAGTCACCGCAGGGGGATACTGCTTTTTTGGTGTTGTCAGATACCGGATAGTAGGTAACGCCCCAGTCAAAGTCTGCGCTTGCGCCCAGAATTGCGATATCCCAGGAACCTCCCAGCATGGTTGCACACGCGCCGTTTAAGAATTCATCCTGAATCGGGTCGATGTTCGCATAGCCGTTTGCAATCAGATTTGCAAGATACTCGGCAGTCTCTACACATTCCGGGCTGTTAACATATCCTTCTGCTGTGGAACCGTCGTCGCTGATGAAATCTTTTCCGTTGGAGATGAACATGGGCTCCAGCGCATAGGGAAGACCTTCGCCGTGGTCCATGATGATGTGGGTTCCAACATAGTTATCTGTCGTACATTTCTGTGCGATTTCTTCCAGTTCGGACCAGGTAAGCGGGTTGTCTACCGTGCGGGAATCAATATCCGCCACATCCACGCCGCACTCGGTCAGGTAGTCCTTGTTATAATATAATGCCACAGAAGACTCCGTAGCGGAGATGGCATATAATTTTCCGTCATATGTACACTGTGCGACCGTGGAAGGCACAAAATCGGACAGATCCTCCTGACTGAAATAATCATCAATTGGTACGATGATTCCATTTGCTGCATAGTAGGATACTGTCGGCCCGTCTACGAAGAAGATATCCGGGAGGTCGCTGGAAGTAACTGCAGTTGTGATCTTGTTTTCGTATGCATAGGAATCAGAACGGTCAATCGCCTCGCGGCTTACCTGGATCTCCGGATGCTCTGCATTCCACTCCGCCAGCTTTTCGGTCCACCATGCTTCTACTGCTTCCTTGTCCGTAGGGCTCCAGATGCTGATGTTTACCACACCGTCTGCGGATGTGCCTGCTGAAGAATCGCCGGATGTGGGCGCTGCGGAATCTCCGCCGCCGGAACCGCCGCAGGCAGTCAGGGACATTGCCATGGCAGATACCAGTAACATACTCAAAACTTTTTTCATGTTCATGAGATTTCCTCCTTTAATTATGGAACCCGTTCCACCACCGGTGTTTTTTTACCACAGGATATTGGCCTGTGGTTTTATTTTTATATGGAACCCGTTCCATTTAATGTGAGTATATAGTAGCACTTTATCGGGAAAATGTCTATACTTTTCTTTGTATTCAATATAAAAATGTGAATATACACAAAAAACGGAAGCTGTTTTTGTGTATATTTACCATATAAAAATCGTTTGTTTCAAGAAAACAGAAGAAATGGTATTGTGGAAACCGTTCTATAATGTTATGATATGAAAAAACAGGAAGGGAGAAATCCATTATGAAAGTATTACAGGAAGGACCGCTTGCAGATATATTAAACAGATTCATGGATCTGATTCTTCTGAATGTGCTGTGGTTTGTGTGCAGCCTGCCGGTCTTTACCGCAGGCGCGTCCACCTGCGCGCTGTATGATGTGACCATACGATATGCACTTCATGAGAGCCCGCCCGTGATCCATACCTTTTTTCAGACGTTTCGGAGATGCTTCAAAAAAGGAACGGCTCTGTTTTTTATATTTTTCGGAGCAGGTCTGTTTCTGGCAGCGGATCTCTGGTGCGCATTTCAGTGGAACACACGGTTCCGGTTTCTTACGGTTGTCGTTATTCTTGCGGCTGCTTATTTTTATCTGGCAGTACTGACTCATGTGTTTCCGGTTCTCATGTATTTTGATACCGGAGTGAAGGAGAGCATTCAGAAGGCGTTTTTTCTGTCCATGAGCAATGGGGTGTTCACCGTTTTTATCATGGTGCTGAATGTACTGCCGCTTCTGCTTGTTCTTATGCGGCCGGTTTATTTCGGACAGATTCTCTTCTTTTATTTTGTAATCGGCTTCAGTGTGATCGCTCTGCTTGCTTCCATGCATCTGATCCGACTGTTCGATCCGGAAAGAGTAAAGGAAGCTGAAAAGCTGGAAGAAGAGTTGAGGCAGCTTCGGGACTCGGAGGGCCCGCAGTAGGAGCCGGAAAGACGGCTCCTTATTTTGTGCCCGACGTTTTCAGATTTCAATCATTTTCCCATGATAAAATACAGTCTTTGGATATCCCGCCGGTTCAGGTCAGGAAACATCCGTGCCTGAGCTGCTGTCCGCGGGGCGCAGACCACCACCCACCCGAAATCAGTAACGTGTTTGAACGGACTTCCGTCAGACTCTTCGAATCCTATTGACTTTTTGAAATTACTGGAATATGATAACTACACATATTTTCGTTTATTGTATGTGTTTCGGAAGAAAATATCCGGTAATTTCAGCATAATGCACAGAAAGCTGCGAGTCGGTCCAATAAGGATAGAAGTGATGGGAATGCAGAAGGTGTGAGACTGAGGT
>ERZ808042.758-NODE-758-length-14255-cov-4.202285_pt1 | contig 14255 bp, 11 predicted proteins | sample MGYA00380193_ERZ808042 | MGnify/ENA primary metagenome ERZ808042 (study PRJEB31490, sample SAMN06133401) | mouse gut metagenome | isolation source: M1_2 | host: mice | place: China: Chengdu | collected 2015-05 ...
ACCGTCATTTTCTTCCCTGCTGATAGAGCTTTACATACCGAAATACTTCTTCACTCACGCGGCGTCGCTGCATCAGGGTTTCCCCCATTGTGCAATATTCCCCACTGCTGCCTCCCGCAGGAGTCTGGGCCGTGTCTCAGTCCCAATGTGGCCGTTCACCCTCTCAGGCCGGCTACTGATCGTCGCTTTGGTAGGCCGTTACCCTGCCAACTGGCTAATCAGACGCGGGTCCATCTCACACCGATAAAATCTTTTCCGTCAGTGCCATGCGGCACCAGCGGGTTATGCGGTATTAGCGGTCGTTTCCAACTGTTATCCCCCTGTGTGAGGCAGGTTACCCACGCGTTACTCACCCGTCCGCCACTCAGTCACAAGAGACTTCATCCGAAGAATCGTTCTCAGGTGCTTCGTTCGACTTGCATGTGTTAAGCACGCCGCCAGCGTTCATCCTGAGCCAGGATCAAACTCTCGATAAAATGGTTTGAAAAGTCACGCAGTGATTTTTCAGACCAACGACAGAAAACAAAGTTTTCTGGAGTCCTTCACTGCCACTCTTCCCGAAAGTTCAGTCCCTTCCAGAACAACACTTGGCTGTTCCATCCGTTACTGTTTTAGGTCGCTTTACTTTTCGTAAAAGCTGTTCTCAAAAATTGTTTTTCCGATGCGCCGGCATCTCTGTCCGGTCATCGTTTTCAAAAGAATTTTCGAAGACTTTCAAAGTACTGTTTAATTATCAAGGTTCATGTTTTGTTCCCGCCGCTCCCGCGACGACTTAAGCATCTTACCAAATCTTTTCTGCTTTGTCAATACCTTTTTTTATTTTTTTCAAAAAGTTTTTATTCAGAAATTTATTTGGGCGGCTGCATTTCCTGTTCTCGCAGTCAGCTTGATTATAATAGCACTACTTCCATGTATTGTCAACACCTTTTTTCATTTTTTTGCAGAATTTTATTATTTTCTTCATCCGGAGAATCGCCGTCCGGGAATCCATCCATTTTCCGCAATATATCCGCAGCATCAGACAGATTCCGCTGACTATGGACAGATCAGTTTAAATAGGAAAGCGGATTTACCTGCGATCCGTTGATGATGATCTCAAAATGCAGATGCGGTCCCGTACTCCTCCCTGTATTTCCGCTCAGAGCAATCCTCTCATTCTGATCCACATGCTGTCCGGCAGACACCAGGATCTTACTCAGATGGGCATATCTGGTCTGCCTTCCATCCGGATGACGAAGGGTAATACAGTATCCATATCCGCTGGACCATCCCGCACTGACCACGGTACCGCCGCAGGATGCCCGCACAGCCGTCCCTACAGGCGTCGCCCAGTCAATCCCCTTATGCATACGTCCCCAGCGCATCTTAAAGCCGGAAGTAAACCTGCCGCCGGTAATCGGTTTGATATAGGTAGGCGGTGTCTGGGTTCCTTTTTCGATAATCTCCGGCACCGGTTCCAGCGTCACATTCTCAGCGATCATCTCGCGGCTGGTCTCCGTCTGATTCTTCGAGACCGTCATTACCGTCACTTCATGATGTCCGGCAGCCGCCTCCTGACGGACCACCCGCTCCGTCGTGTACCAGCTGTCATTGTCTATGTACTGCGTCTCTGCAAAATAATCTTCTTCATATGTAGACTGTACCACCGACGTGATCGATAATTCCGGCTCCGGCACGCTGATAACGATCTCATCTCCGATCTGCAGCACAGCATCTCTTGTCAGACCCGGGTTCAGCGCCAGCACTTCGTCCACATAGTAGCCTCTGCTGTTTGCAATCACTGAAAGCGTATCTCCCGCCTGTACCTCATAAGTCTGATTTTTTTCCTTTTCTTTTGTGACAGCCTCAATCGCATCTTCCAGCCCGGTCAGCTGCCCTGCATTAATATATGCCTCTGCAATCTCCACCTTTTCAAAAAAATCCAGCGCTTTCAGTCCGTCCCCTTCCGGAATCTCTCCTTTTGGAATGACTTCAATTGTAAAAGCGTTCAGTTCCCGGCTGGTATCCGAAACCACTTCAACGTCAAACATCCCATCCGGGTCATATGGTTCAAGCGCCGCAAGCAGAAGTGCTTTTACCTCCTCCATGGTCGCCAGATTCACTGTGAACTCATTGACCTTTACCAGATAATATTTCTGTTTCGCCGTCTTGACCTTTTCCTGCATCAGATTATAAATCAGTTCCTCAAGCCCGTCCGCCTCCAGCGTACTCCCTACAAGCTTCTCCACCTGCCGGAAATCACAGGCCACATTCGCAAGTACCAGTCCTCTGGTCTCCCGGGCAATCTGCGCCCGGGCATCCAGAAATGCCTGATCCACCACAGACGGGTCGGATACTGCACCAATTACCTCTCCATCCAGCAGCACTTCGCAATAGGTGGTCTCCATTCCATATGTATCTCCTAAAATCGGCACAAAGCATAAAAGTGCCGTACAGCACCCCATTGCCGACATTGCATACTTTAACTTAAAATTTTTTCCAAACAGCCTCTTCTTCTGCATGAAAGCCTTTCATACTCCTGTTCTTTTCTGATTCCGGGACTTTTTCCCCGGTTTCCGAACCGAATACCCGAAACTCCCCACTTTCTTCCCCAGTTCAAAATACGCTCCATGGGAATAGGTGATCAGCCCTGCCTGATTCAGTTCGAACTTTCCGTTCTGATCCATATACCGGTCCTCGATGGTCACACTGACCACCTCCGCCAGAAACAGATCATGGCTTCCAAGAGCTTTCCTCTCTGTCACCCTGCATTCGATGTTCACCGGGCTCTGTGCGATCCCCGGCGCTTCGATTCTCCTGGATGGCAGCCTGGTCAGATGCATTTCTTCATATTTATCCACATCCCGCCCCGAGCGCACACCGCAGTAATCCAGGGCGCGCACCAGCTCTCTGGTCGCCAGATTGATGACAAATTCTCCGGTTTCTTTTAAAATCTCATAAGAATATCTTTCTTTTCTTACCGATATGGATACCATGGCAGGCGACGAACAGACCGTCCCGGTCCATGCCACGGTTATGATATTCGGTTTCTCTCCCGGCCTCTGGCAGCTCACCATAACCGCCGGCAGGGGATAGAGCATGTTGCCCGGTTTCCAATACTGTTTTGCCATGCCCGTCCTCCTTGATGGTAACAAAAAATGGAAAAAACAGCCGCCTCATGCACCCACAGGGCGTCTGTCTTTTCCATTTTACGCATATTCTTTTCATTTGACAAGGTAAAATTCAGGAAATACACAGGTTTTTCACAATTCGATACAGATTTCCTTACCGAATCTGCTTCCCCTTTCATCCATTCTCACCCTTTACGCCACATAGTCCTTTAAAATGCTCTCCAGAGCCGACCCGCTGCTGGTATGACAGCGTACTACGTCAATCTTCTTTTTCTTTGCTTCATCTACTGCCGTCTTTACCATTTTATGGGATACGGTATTCGTAAACAGAATAAACAGATCCGGCGTTCCCATCTGTTTATCCAGATTCGCAGACATCTGGGTAAATACCTTCGCCTTACATTTATAACTTCTGCAGATCTTCATATACTGACAGACCATCCGGTCATGTCCCCCAACAATTACAACGCTCATCGTCACACCTCCAGTATGTTCCTGGCTTTCCCCTTCCCTGTTTCCATGGTTAGTTTAAGCTAATTAGTTATTACTAACTCATAATACCAAATCGGTACAGAAAAAGCAACTGCACAGTTGATAATCTTTTTCAACTAAGTGCAGCCGCCTGTACAGAGCCAACCGCCGCTGTCAGTAGAAATATGAACTTTTTCACGGTTTTTATTTCTCCCTTCCAAACATATGGCACGCCACTTCGTGTCCCGGTTTCCGCTCTGTAAGCCTGGGACGGACCTGCCGGCACCGTTCCATGCAATGTTCACACCGGGTCTGAAAAGGACATCCGGGAGGCACATCCAGAGGACTCGGAATCTCACTGTCGATGCTTTCGATCTTTTTTGTGAAATCCATCTTTGTATCAAACACTGCGTGCAGGAGAGTCCGCGTATAGGGGTGACATGCCTTTTCCACATCCTCGCCCAGAAGCACTTCCACGACGCTTCCCAGATACATGACCGCAATCTGATGGGCAAATGCCTGGATCAGTCCAAGGTCATGCGCAATGAAACCAATGGCGATATTTTTTTCTTTCTGCAGCCTGACTACCAGCTCGATGATGGTCTTCTGCACCGATACATCCAGCGCACAGGTCGCTTCATCCATAACGATCAGCTCCGGCTCCAGAGCCAGCGCGCGGGCGATGGCGATCCTCTGCCGCTGTCCGCCGGACATATTATGAGGAAGCCGGTCCGCAAACTCGCCGGGCAGCTCCACTGCATCCAGTAACTTCCGGGCCACCGCCTCCTTCTCGGACGCCGTAATTCGGCCAAAATTCATAAGCGGTTCACAGATGATGTCACGGATCTTCATTTTTGGATTGAACGACCCTCCCGGATCCTGAAAGACCATCTGGATATGCTGCCTTGTCTGGCGCAGCTCTTCTCCCCTGAGTTTTGTCAGATCCTTTCCTTTGAAGAGAATCTCCCCTTCGGTGGGAACATCCAGACGGACCAGAAAACGCATAAACGTGGACTTGCCGCAGCCGGATTCTCCGATCAGCCCCAGCGTCTTTCCTCTGTAAAATTTCAGATTAATATCCTGGCAGGCTGTCAGTTCCCTGCCTTTGGAAGCCGGAAAACGCCGGGTCACATGTCTTGCTTCCAGAATCATATCCTTTTCATCAAACATAGCGCTTACCTCCCAAAGAAGGAACTGCATCCAGAAGCTTCCGGGTGTATGCATTCTGATTTTCATGGAGAATCGCATCCCGATCACCGCTGTCAGAGATCCTGCCGTCCTTCATCACTGCGATCCAGTCGGACATGTAGGCGGCAACTCCCAGATTGTGGGTAACCACAATGATGCCGGTGCCGTATTCGTCCCGAAGCTCCATCATCTGGCGGACGATCTGTGCCTGAGTCGTCACATCGAGTGCAGAAGTCGGCTCATCCGCCAGCAGAAGCTTCGGCTGAAACGTCATGGCCATGGCAATGCCCACGCGCTGCCTCATACCGCCGGAAAGCTGAAACGGGTACGATCTCATAATATTGTCTCCTCCTGGAAGACGCATGCGCTCCAGCATTTCCGCGCCTTTTCTCCAGGCTTCTTTTTTGCTTATGTCCTCATGGGTACGGATATACTCCACAAACACATCCCCGATCTTCCGGATCGGATTCAGCATGGCGCCGGACTCCTGAAAAATCATGGAGATATCGGTGCCCCGAAGCCTGCGCCACTGATCGGGCGTATGGTTCAGAAGCGATTTTCCCTCAAACAGAATATCGCCTTCTGTAACTTTTCCGCCGCCCGCCAGAAGCCCCAGCACCGCGCGGATCACCGTTGTCTTGCCGGAACCGGATTCCCCGACCAGGGAAGCAATCTTTCCTTCCTTCAGAGACATGCTGAAATCTTTCACGGCGGGGCGGTCCTGATAGGAGATGGTAATATTTTTTATTTCCAGCACAGACTCCTCCTTATTCGTCTCTGACGTCCAGAACATCCCGAAGTGCATCGCCCAGAAGATTGAACACAACAACGACGATAAAAATCGCAGCACCCGGATAGATCATCATCCAGGGAGCGCTCTGAATGAACGGTCTGCCCTCATTCAGCATCAGTCCCCATTCCGGATTGGGCGCCTTCGCGCCAAATCCCAGAAAGGAAAGGCCTGCCAGCTCCAGCATCATGCCGCCGATATCCGTCGCAGCCGTGATAACAAGAGTGGGAATGACATTGGGAACCATATATTTTGCCAGAATATACGGTGTTTTGGAACCGGTAACCACCGCTGCCGCCACATAATCCCGGTTCCGGGTCTTCAGAACCAGGCTTCTTGCAAGCCTGGCATATTTTGTCCAGCTTACCAGCGTCACGGCAATTACGGCATTTCGGATGCTGGCGCCCAGAATACCGGCGATCGCCATGGCAAATACCATACCGGGAAACGACACCATCATATCGGCAATCCGCATGATCAGAGCGTCCAGCCACCCTCCGAAGTAACCTGACAGGACTCCCATCACCGTACCCAGTACAAAGATCAGAATCACGACGGAAAAAGCCGCGGTCAGGCTGGTACGGGCTCCGTAGATCACACGGGTAAAGATATCGCGCCCCAGCTTGTCCGTACCGAAAATATGCGCCGCACTGGGAGCCTGCAGGGCGTCTTTCAGCACCGAAGCCGCCGGGTCCACACCGCCGGTAATCAAAGGCGCGAAAACGGCAGCCAGAATGATCAGAACCGCAGGCACCGCAAAGAGACAGAAGCATTTATTTTTCTTTACAAAACGTTTGAATTCCATATCCGCTACCCCTTTCCCCGCATTCTGGGATCCACATAGTGATAGGAAATATCCACAGCCAGATTGACCAGCATATAGATCAGGGAAATCCACAGGACATAGCCCTGAATCAGCGGATAGTCATAAGCGGTGATGGCCGCCACTGCCAGGCTTCCCATGCCGGGATAGGAAAATATGACCTCCACCACTGCAGTGCCCCCGAGCAGAGATCCCAGAGACAGCCCCAGCATGGTGAGCAAAGGCAGCAGCGAATTCGGAAATACATTCATCCATAAAATCCGCCACTCCTTTACCCCTCTGGCTCTGGCTCCGGTCACATAATCCTGATTCAGTTCTTCCAGAATCGCCGTACGCACCTGCCTGGTATACTTGGCAGACATGGCAAAGGCCAGTGTGACCGATGGCAGAATCAGACTTTTCAGGTCACCGCCGGACGAAACCACGGGCAGTAATTTAAGCTGAACACAGAATAACAGCATTAACAGAAGTCCAACCCAGAAATTCGGCATGGATATTCCAAAAAAAGTAAGGCAGCGGAGGGTATAATCCACAATGCTGTTCTTATGAGTCGCCTGAGCCATACCGACGGGAACCGCCACCAGAAGCATCAGACACATGGACAGGAGGGACAGCTTCAGCGTGGGCCAAAGCCGCGCCATAAGCAGCTCGGCAACCGGCCTGTGGTAGGCATAGGAAGTGCCGAAATCACCCTTCAGGCAGTTCTGCAGCCAGCTGAAATACTGCACCGGCAAAGGGCGGTTCAGGCCCATGGCTTCTCTTGTCTCCTGGATCAGCTCTTCCTCCGGCATCATGCCCGTTGCTGCAAACATGGTACGTATGGGATCGCCGGGCGCCAGATAAGTGATAAAAAATGTCAGGAAACTGATGCCCAGCGCTACAAGAACGATCTGGATCAGCCGTTTCCCCAGTTGTTTTGCATTCAAAGGAATTCCTCCTCGTTCTTTCTTACTGTCCGGAAACAGGATACATATCCGTAGTGATCCAGTAATAATCAGCCGTATGGATGGCAGCGCCTCCGACCGTAGCATTCCTGGAGATCATGGAACTGTTGTAATAGCCATGAACAACGGCTGCTGCATCGTCCAGGAGGATCTGCTGAAGCTTCTGGACAATCTCACGGCGCGCGTCATTGTCAAAGGTGGTTGCCAGCTCATGGAACAGCGCGTCATACTCCTCATTTTTATAACCGCAGTAATCTGCGCCGGAATCTGAACACCATGCAGCCAGATATTCGGTGGGATCGCCGGTACCCACGGTGGTCCAGTTGGAACCGTTCAGGTCAAAGTCGCCGGACTGATAGCTGTCCCACTGGCGGGCGGAGTCGCCGATCTCCAGATCCACGCCAATGCCGATATCGGCCAGCTGCGTCTGAATCGCCTCTGCGAAATCTTTCAGACAGCGGTTATCATAAGTCACATAATGCAGAATCACTTCCTGGCCCTCCAGCTCACGGATTCCGTCGCCGTTGGTGTCAACAATTCCGGCCTCATCCAGAAGCTTCATGGCCGCTTCCGGGTCATAGGGATCCGGATCTGTCAGATTTTCATATCCATAGTCCAGATTGGAAGGCAATACGGAATAACCGGCAGTGTACAGACCGCCAACCGTAACCGAACACATAGTATCATCATCCAGAGCCATGAGAACAGCCTCCCTGAGCGTCTTGTTCGACAGAAGTTTTCCCTCGGACATATTCATATGAGCCAGGCCTGTGCGTACGCCGTTTGCGATGGTAACCGTAAAGCCGGGATCCGCCTGCAGATCGCGCAGGTCGCTGATGTTGGTTACATTTTCCGCCAGATCAAGCTGACCGGATTTCAGCGCCATGGCCTTGGCAGAGGCATCGCCCATGTACATCAGTTCGATGGACTCGAAAGGCACCTCCCCGCCCCAGTAATGCTCATTGGCAGTCATGGTATAGCCCACTTCCTCCCGGAAACCGGCTGCCACATACGGGCCCGTTCCAATAGCGGCATGTGCATAGTCTGTGGTATGCTCCGTATCCAGGATGATCATAACCGGGTAAGCCAGATTTTTCGTCAGGTCCACATACGGAGTGACCGTCTTTACTGTCACATTGCCGGAAGCATTGTCCGCCGTAATCTCGGCTTCCGCCTCCAGAAATTTCTGCGGAGCGGAAGAACCGGTTGCCCCGGCTTCGAACAGGCGTTCGAAACTGGATGTTACAGCCTCCGCGGTCAGATCGCAGCCGTCAGAGAATTTGACTCCCTCTCTGATATGGAATACCCACTCGGTATGTTCTTCGTTGACGGTGTACTCGTCACAGAGCCAGTTGACCACATTCATGGAATTGTCAAACCGGAACAGACACTCGCCCACGCCGTAGCGGGACGCATTCCATGCGCAGTTGATCTCGCTGGCCGGATCGATTCCGCCGCCGCCGTAATTCTGGATACCGAAATTCATCGTACGCCCGCCGGAAGTATCCTGTTCTCCCTGCCAGGCCTCCTGGTTAACCTCATCTTCACGGCCGGCCGCAACGGTCCCCTCCGTATTCGCAGCAGCGTCATTGCCGGTTCCCCCGCCGCAGCCGGTCACAGAACCGGCAGCCAGCAGACATGACAGCATCAAAGCAGTACATTTTTTCATCTTTTTCATTCTATTTATCTTCCTTATATTTGAAATTGTTTCATTCCGGCTGTTTTCGCAGTCTGTATCCGGTCTGGCGCAGTTTTCTGAAAGAGCGATATGTTTTCTTCACCTGTACACATAAAAACCGACCGTAACCCATTGTTACGGTCGGTAAAAGAAACGCCAGTAAGTACCAGTACACGGGCTGCACCCCCGCACACTGACACGGCAAACCACTGAGCTTTCCTATCTTCCGTAAGAATCTCAAAATACAAAAAACAAGCAGGTCTCCTGACTTATGCTCCACACTTACCGCGTCTTCCCAAAGCGGATACTTCAGTGACATCCTGCGGCTTGCTCACAATTACAGTGACGGGATCGTCCCGGACTTGCACCGGGTTCTCTTTCAATCCATTGCTGGAACTTGTTCCCACGACAAAAACTGCCAGAATATGAACTTTATGATCATACTATAATATCTTTTTTCATTTTGTCAACGTTTTTACTTTTCCGTCCTATTCTGATTTGTTATATGGCGCTGCCAGACAGGCTGACGGTTATCCGGTCGTTTTTTTTACATATTCCATGAAGCTTTCTGCATCTGAAGATAAAACTCCCCGTTCGCGCCGCACGCATCCAAAGATAATGCTGCCTTCCGTTCCCCGGATCGGAATCTTTCGGATCGTTCCGTCTCCGGACAGTTCCGGGCAGAAACCGCAGCTGATGCTGCAGAGCTCTGTATCGTTGATGATGCGGATCAGCATCTGTCTGCTGCTGGTCATCAGCACCCGGCCGCGCCTTCTGTGATACTGATAATCCTCGCTTCTTTGCAGAAGCTGAATGCTCAGCGTATCCTCCTCATCCTGCATCTGTACATAGTCCAGATCTCTCAGTTCCCTCATGGTCACAGACTGCGCTTTATACACCGGACTTTGGGGTCCTGCAAAAAGCTGCGGCTGCGTTTTTTCAAGCTCTCCAAATACCATGTGACGGTACTCCAGCATCTGCCGGAATGCGGTCATCTGCTTTTCATCCACATAGACAAAACCAAGTTCCGCCGTATGCCGGTGTACAAGCCGGAAGATCTCCTCCGTTTTGCATTCCATATACCGGGCGTGAATCCTGCCCTTCATCTTCTCTGCATAAAAGGTCTGGAACAGGCATGCCAGGCGATCACTGAAATTGGCAGCCACACACAGAACCTGGACATCTTCTTCCTCCTGAACATTCTGGATTCGGCCGGCTTCCATAAGAACCCGGCAGGCATGCTCGTATACCTTTCGGCCTGCCTTTGTGACTTCCACGCCTCTCGGCCTGCGCTTCAGAAGCTCTACCTGCAGCTCCGTTTCCAGCGACTTGATCGTCTTACTGACATGGGGCTGAGAAGTGTACAGTATCTCCGAAGCTCTTTTCAAACTGCCGCTGTCCACACTGACCACAAAGTACTGCAACTGTTTCAGATCCATCTTTTCTCCTTTCGTGGTCAAAAAAACAGCCTGTAATCTTACAGGCCTTCCCAACCGGAAGCGGTCAGTGACATCTTCTGCACGGACTCCCTGTCACAGTGGCGGGACCGTACCGGATTTACACCGGTTTCTCTATGAATCCTTTCGGAACCTGCAACATCCGAAATCCGCCTGAATCGTATTCCGGAGCTATAATACTGAAATTATACGGCAAATCTGCCCTTTTGTCCATATGTTCCGCTTCTTTGTACATATTCCATTTTGTTATATATGACCTCTTTGGCCGTTTATATTTTCCGCTGAGCTTCACCATCCAGACCGGTTTTACCATCTCCGGGCGTATCCTTCTCCCGTTTGCAGGATACAGAAGCCACACCCGGTCTCCCGGCTGAAAATCTCCCGATTCACAAGTTCTCCTGTTCTGATCATGAGCCACTCATGGGAAATAAAGAAGTACCAGTATCTCACTGTCTCTGGCAGAAAAATGCCTCTCCTTCCATATCAGCATACGGTAAATGAGGAACCAGAACAAGAAAGTCTTCATCTCCTACGGTTCCTGGAACCAGGCGTCCAGTATCCGGGTACTTTTTCCCACCACATAGCCGCTTCCGCCTCTTTCCTTTACGTCTTCCACCATGGTCAAAAGCAGGATCGGATGTTCCGTGTCCTTTTCCGGGGTGAAGACCGCAAACCATCCAAGTTCCGTGCCGGTGGTGTCGGTCTGAGACGCCTTGATCTCTGCTGTCCCGGTCTTTCCCGCCAGAAGCACATCCTCCCTGTGGGCCTGGTATCCGGTACCGTGAGGGTCATTTACCACTTTCTTCAGCCCCTCCAGTATCTGAACCGCCGCCTCTGACGGAATCGCTTCCGGTATCCAGTATGCCGTCTCTGCATCCTGCTGCCAGAGCAGATGCGGTTTTTGCATATTCCCGCCGTTTAAGAACGCCGAATAAATGCACGCCAGATGCAGCGGATTGACCAGGATCTGTCCCTGTCCGTATCCGCTGTCCGCCAGCTGGATCTCCGTCTCGATTTGATCAGAATTGGAATACTGGGACTGCCCCATCCGGATCTCAAAGGGCAGTACTTCCTGAAATCCCAGCCGGTCCAGAGAATCTGCAAACTCCTGCGCCCCAATCTTCAGCGCCGCCTTTGCAAAATAGATATTATCCGAATAGATCAGTGCATTTTCCAGAATGACCGGTTCATATGCATGAAGCGTCGTTACATGATAATTGCCCCAGGAGCTGTCCTTCTGCCAGCTTAGACCTTCCTGCCCGAAATTCTCTGACGGATCAACCGCTCCGGATGCGAGCCCGATGGCCGCAGTCACCGGCTTGAAGGCGGAACCAGGGCACCAGGTCTGGCGAAACCGGTTGTACATGGGCCTCGCCTCGTCTTCATTGAGGGTATTCCACTGTTCTGCAGACAAACCGCTGATAAACAGATTGTTATCATAGGACGGGGTGCTGACCAGCGCCAGCACCTCCCCGGTATACGGGTCCATGGCAGCCGTGCAGCTTTTGTCCTCCCAGTACTGCCCGTAAACCGCCTGCTGAAGCCCGGCATCCATGGTCAGCCGGATATCCGCCCCATGCTGTACCGGGCGTTCCGCCAGCACTTCCTGCACCTTTCCTTCCGCATTGGCAATATAGATCCTGCATCCGTCTTCGCCTTTCAGCTCCTTTTCAAACAACCCTTCCATGCCGGTGCGTCCGATGACGCTGGACGCCGTGTATCCTTCTCCTTCGTGCTCCTCCAGGTCTTCTGCCGTTACATTCTGCACATATCCGATCAGATGCGCCGCTGCCTCTCCCAGCGGATACTGGCGTATTTCAATGTCCGTGATCTGTACGCCCGGAATCCGCAGAAGCTCTTCCTGACGTTCCTTTTCCCTCTCGATCGTTTCATCCGGCTGAAGCGGAATCAGCCATTCGATCTCATCCACCTTCGGAATCGTCTTCACCGGTACAAAATAATCATCCTTTACCCATCCGGCAGACAGCTTTTTCTCCACTTCCTCCGGGGTGATCTCCAGAAGCCCGGCAACTGCCTGAATCGATACTTCCCGGTCCTCCAGTTTTCCGGGAACGATGCCGACCGAGGAAGCAGTCCCCGGTCCTGCCAGCACCTGTCCGTTCCGGTCCAGGATCTGCCCCCGTTTCGCAGATGTGGAAGCAACCCGGACTTTATAAGCAGGACGCAGCCCCGGAAAGATCAGAGAATCCTCCCATATAAGCCCGTACCCGTCCTCTCCCTTCAGAAAAAACGCCTCATTGGTAAAGCTGACCGCACCTGCCGATGTATCAAAGGAAGTCTCATACGTGACTGCTTCCCGCTTCTGATCGTATGCCGTCACCGTCACGGTCATATTCCGCATGCCGATTCCTTCGTAGATCGCAGAATTTCGTTTGATAAAATCTTCCTCACGGATGTTGCCGGAAGCTGACACATCGAGCAATGCGTACATCTTATCATATTCCTCCTGCTCAATGTATCCCATATAGGATACCAGCAGTTCTTCCGGCAGTATGATTTTCTGCTTTACGCGCAGAAGCCATACTGCATGAATTCCTGCGCCGACGGCTGCCAGCCCGGCCAGAAAGAAAAATGCAGACAGCACTGTTCTTCTGACTCCCCTTCTTCGGTTCCTTCTTCCCCTGTTTCTTCTCTGCATGACAACCCTCCGGCTTCTGTGTTTTTCAAATGATTACATATGTAATATTTTAGTTCAAAAAAATCTGTCAAATTCCTGCAAAGATCCCGTATATCTGCATGATTGACTCTTCAATAATATATTACATTCGTAATATTATAAAGTCAAGCCATATTTTCCTGTCCGCAATCATGACCGTTGATTTTGCGTTACTGCTCCACTGTTCTGCCCCCGGACGCCTGCCATGAGCATATGTTTCAACATATAAAACCGACATCTGGTCCGTTTGAAAATCACCTTCACCGAAAGCATTCCGTCTACTTCCAGTATTTTCGCACCTGTTCTCTTGATACCTTCTGATAAGTCTCTGTTTTAATAATCGCCTGATATGCAGAATCAAAGTCAAGACCCATTTCCTTTAAAACATCCGCAAGCGCTTTCAGTCCTTTTTCTGCGCCTTTTTCCTCGCCCCGCTTTTCACCTATTTCCTCGCCCCGCTTTTTGCCTATTTCTTCGCCCCGCTTCTCTCCCATGGCTATGCCTGCATTGAACTCTGCCTTGATCTCATCTGCCATTAATTCTTTTAAAACCTCAAACATGTCTGCATCCTCCTTCACATTTCCAAACAAGGCATGGTTCGCTTTAACGCTTACCGCCAATACTGCATCCGCCAGTCTCTGGTCACCCAACGTTTTACAGCTCTGCGCCTGCCGGATCAGATTCCCTGCATTCTCCTGATCCAGATTTTTCGTTAATGCCTGCAGCCAGATATGCTGCTCGCCTTCCAGTTCCTTTGACACTACAATCTGCGTCGAAAAATAGGTTTTGCTTCCTGTATAGTATATCCCCTTGTATGGATTTCTGATGATAAAACCTTCTTTTTCAAGTTCCCGCAGCAGTTTCTCCGGTTTGGATTCCCGTATCAGAGTAATTGTCACATTGTCAGATTTTATCTCATTGACACGTCTGCCGGATGCTTTATACAAACAGGCATAAGCATTCACCTTATAAAAGGTATCTATGTTCATTTTATCCTCTGGTGACTTGTATTCAATTATATTATGTTCTTTAAAAATCCTGCCGATTTCATCTGAAACCATGTATCCTGCAGGCTTTTTAATAATCATCAAATCCACTTCCAGAGGTTTGGTATTCA
>ERZ808042.763-NODE-763-length-14173-cov-3.636209_pt1 | contig 14173 bp, 9 predicted proteins | sample MGYA00380193_ERZ808042 | MGnify/ENA primary metagenome ERZ808042 (study PRJEB31490, sample SAMN06133401) | mouse gut metagenome | isolation source: M1_2 | host: mice | place: China: Chengdu | collected 2015-05 ...
AAACAAGCTGGACGAGATTGCGATCACGCTGTCATTGAAGGACTACGACAATCTGGAGCACATTGTGGATCTGTGCGAGAAATCCGGCGTGCACACAAAATTTATTCCCGATTACAACAGTCTGTTCCCGAGCCGTCCTTACACGGAGGATCTGATGGGGCTGCCGGTCATCAACATCCGCTATGTGCCGTTAACCAACACCCTGAACTGGTGGATGAAGCGGATCATGGACATTCTGGTGTCGCTGGTGGGGCTGGTGGTGGCGTCGCCGGTGATGCTTATTGCCGCCATCGCCGTGGGCTGCACATCCAGAGGGCCGGTCATCTTCAAGCAGGAGCGCATCGGCCTGCACAATAAACCCTTCCGTATGTACAAGTTCCGTACCATGGAGGTGCAGAAGCCTTCCGCGGAACAGAAGGGATGGACGACAAAGGACGACCCCCGCGTCACGAAGGTGGGAAAATTTTTGAGAAGGACGAGTATAGACGAGCTGCCCCAGCTTTTCAACATCTTAAAGGGGGACATGAGCGTGGTGGGGCCGAGACCCGAGAGGCCGCAGTTTGTGGAGCAGTTCAAGGAGGAGATTCCCCGCTACATGGTCAAGCATCAGGTCAGGCCGGGTCTTACGGGCTGGGCGCAGATCAACGGCTACCGCGGCGACACTTCCATAAAAAGAAGGATAGAGTTCGATATTTTTTATATCGAAAACTGGACCCTGTCCTTTGATATCAAGATTATGTTTCTCACAATTTTCAGGGGATTCATCAATAAAAATGCCTATTAGAAGAAATACTAAAATCTTAAGAATTGTGAAAGACTTTCGGAAGAAATGGGATTTTTGTTGCAATTATATCAAGATGTAGTATAATCTTATAAGAATGTCCACTAAAACTTGCTTTTTTGGACAGCATATGACAAAATGAAAAAACGGACTTTTAGAAATTTGATCAGAGACTGAGGGAGTACAGAATATGGCTAAGAGATATGAGGACGATTATGACGAGGACGAAATAAGACCCAGGAGGAAACCTTCCGGAAAGAGCGGCAGTTCTTCCGGCAAAAAAGGCTCCGGGAAGAAGAAATCCGGCAGGAAAGCGCAGGCGAAGAAACAGCGCAGGCGCATCATTCTCTTTATCGTAGAGATCATTATTCTGCTGATTGCGGTTTTGGTGCTCTACGCCGTTCTCTCCGGAACGAGGAGCGGCAAGCTGGAACTTAAGGAAAAGGATATCATCATCAACGAGACCGTGCAGGAGGCGGAGGAGACGACGATGAAGGGGTATCGGAACATAGCCCTCTTCGGTGTGGACTCCACCACGGGGGCGCTTACGAAGAATACCAGAAGCGATACGATCATGATCGCCTCCATCAATCAGGATACGGGAGAGTGTAAGCTGGTTTCCATATACCGGGATACTTACCTGAATCTGAGCAACGATTCGTACAATAAATGTAATGCGGCCTACGCGAAGGGAGGCCCCGAGCAGGCCATCAACATGTTGAATATGAATCTGGATATGAATATCACGGATTTCGTGACGGTGGGCTTTGCCGGACTGACAGATACGATCGATGCGCTGGGCGGCGTGGATATCGATGTGGACGAGTCGGAGATCGGCCATCTGAATAACTATCAGCTCTGTATCGCCGAGGACTTAAAGAGAGAGTACACGCCGGTGACAACGACAGGCTATCAGCGTCTGGACGGCTTACAGGCCACGGGCTACTGCCGGATCCGATACACGGCGGGAGATGATTTCAAGCGTGCCGAGAGACAGAGAGAGGTGCTCTCCGCGGTGGCCGATCAGGCGAAGAAAGCTTCCCTGCCGACACTGACAGAGACGGCGAACTCCGTATTTGAGGAGGTTTACACTTCTCTGGATCTGTCCGAGATCGTGGACATGCTGGGTGATGTGGGATCCTACCGCATTACGGAGACAGACGGATTCCCGCAGGAGGATATGCGGCAGACGGGAACCATAGGATCGAAGGGCTCCTGTGTCATTCCCACCAGTCTGGAGGACAATGTCAAGTGGCTGCATAAGTTCCTCTTTGACGCGGATAACTACGAGCCGTCCGAGACAGTGAAAAAGTGCAGTGAGAAGATTTACGAGGAGACAAACGGATATCTGAATTAAGAGCAGAGGGGCTTGCTTTGCAGGCCCCTGCATTTTTGTGCGCGAATAAGCGAAGTCAGAAAACGGAGGATAGACGAGTGGAGACAGTGGACGTGATCATTCCTGTCTACAAGCCAGAACGCGGGTTTTTGACGTTGATGGAGAAACTGCAGGCGCAGACGGTACCTGTGAGACGCATTATTCTTATGAATACGGAGCAGAAATATCTGGACAGGCTGCTTTACGGTACTACACTGGAAAGAGAACATCATAATATAACAGTGAAGCATTTGTCAAAGAGGGAGTTTGACCACGGGCGCACGAGGAATCAGGGCGTGAAACTTTCGGACGCCGACGTGTTTTTGATGATGACCCAGGACGCCATTCCCGCGGACGAGTATCTGGTAGAGCGGCTTTTGGAGGGCCTGCGCGGGGAAAAGGTGGCGGCAGCCTACGCCAGACAGCTTCCGGGCAGGGACAGCAGCGAGGCGGAACGGTATACGAGACAGTTTAATTACCCTGATGAGTCACGCGTAAAGACGAAGGCGGATCTCCCGGTGCTGGGCATCAAAACTTTTTTCTGTTCCAATGTGTGCGCGGCATACAGGCGGGATATCTTTGACAGTCTGGGAGGCTTTGTGAACCGCGCCATCTTCAATGAGGATATGCTCTATGCTGCCAAAGCGGTGGAGGCAGGCTACGGGATCGCTTACGCGGCGCAGGCAAAGGTATATCATTCCCATAACTACACATACAGACAGCAGTTCCATCGGAATTTTGATCTGGGGGTTTCCCAGGCGGATCATCCGGAAGTGTTTGCCAAATACCCTTCGGAGTCGGAGGGAATCAGGCTGGTGAAAAGTACGGCAGCGCATCTGAGAGAGAAAAAGATGTGCAGTAAAATACCGGGTGTTATTATACAGAGCGGATTTAAGTATATGGGTTATCTGCTGGGAAAGCAGTACCGGCGGCTGCCAGGGCGGCTGGTGGTGGCGTTTTCTTCTAACAAGGCGTATTGGAGGTAAGGTGAAATGTGCGGAATTGTAGGTTATATCGGAAAAAAGCAGGCGGCGCCCATCATTCTGGACGGTCTGTCAAAACTGGAGTACCGCGGGTATGATTCGGCGGGGATGGCCGTTTATGACGGCGAGGGAAAGATCAACATCACGAAGTCGGTGGGACGGCTCAAGATTTTGGAGAATATGACACGGGGCGGAGAGACCATGCCGGGAATCTGCGGCATCGGACATACACGCTGGGCGACCCACGGCGTGCCCAGCGACATCAACGCGCACCCGCATTTCAATGAGGCGGAGACGATTACCGTAGTACATAACGGTATCATTGAGAATTATTTGCAGCTCAGAAAAATGCTTACGGATCGTGGTTATCATTTTGTGTCGGAGACGGATACGGAAGTATTGGCACATCTGCTGGATTACTATTATAAGGGCAATCCCCTTGAGGCGGTCACAAAGGTGCTTCACCGTGTGGAGGGCTCCTATGCGCTCGGCATACTCTTTGCGGACTGCCCGGATCAGATTTTTGCGGCCAGAAAGGACTCTCCGCTGATCGTAGGGCAGAATGAGGACGGCTGCTTTATCGCGTCGGATGTACCGGCGATCCTGAAATATACCCGCAAGGTGTACTATGTGGATAACCAGGAGGTCGTGCGTCTGCGGGCCGACCATATGCATTTTTATACGGTGGACGAGGAGGAAACGACCAAGGAACCCGTCTTTATTGAGTGGGATGCCAGTGCGGCAGAGAAAGCCGGTTATGAACATTTCATGCTGAAGGAGATGTATGAGCAGCCGAAAACTGTGACGGATACGCTTCTGCCCCGTATCAAGGACAACGATATCGTTATCGAGGAGCTTAACATGAGCGATGATGAGATCCGCGCGGTGAACAAGATTCATATCGTGGCCTGCGGTTCGGCCTATCATGCGGGCGTTACGGGGAAATATGTGATCGAGGGACTGGCGCGCATTCCGGTGGAGGTGGATCTGGCTTCCGAGTTCCGCTACCGCGACCCGATTCTGGAGGAGGGAGCCATGGTGGTGGTGATCAGTCAGTCCGGTGAGACGGCGGATACGCTCGCGGCGCTCAGGGAATCAAGGAAGAGAGGATTTCAGGTGCTCGGCATCGTCAATGTAGTTGGGAGCTCTATCGCCAGAGAGGCGGACAATGTGATGTACACCTGGGCCGGACCGGAGATCGCGGTGGCCACCACAAAGGCTTACAGCGCCCAGTTGATCGCTCTCTATCTGCTGGCTATGAAATTCGGCAGGGTGAGAGGAAAAATCGACGATGTGACATTCGCGTCACTTTTGGGCGACCTTCGCTGTCTGCCGGATCAGATCGAGCTTCTTCTGAACAATAAAAACAAGATCCAGAGATTTGCAAACCGTTACATCGGCGCGAAGGATGTGTTCTTTATCGGCAGGGGGATCGACTACGCGATCTCTCTGGAGGGGTCCCTGAAATTGAAGGAGATTTCCTATATTCACTCGGAGGCGTACGCGGCGGGAGAGCTGAAACACGGCACCATCTCCCTGATCGAGGAGGGGACGCTGGTGGCGGCCGTATCCACCCAGCCCGCGCTCTACGCGAAGACCATCAGCAATATGGTGGAGGTGAAGGCGAGAGGCGCCTTCGTGCTGGCGGTGACCTGTGAGGAGAACAAGGAGATCGAGAAGGCGGCGGACTATGTGATCTATATTCCGGAGACGAACCCACATTTTGCCAATTCGCTGGCGATCATACCGCTGCAGCTTTTCGGGTATTATGTGGCTGTGGGTAAGGGATGCGATGTGGATAAGCCGAGGAATCTGGCGAAATCGGTAACTGTGGAATAACGCTAAAAAACACAAATTTAATATAATTTGATCACAATTAAAACACAAATGACAGATATACTAGGGACATAATCAGCGAGGGGAAATAAACAGACGGATCTTAAGTCCGTGATTTATGGAAAGGAGCAGGATTATGTACGACAATAACAATTATCCAAACGAATATTCCAATCATACGGGTTCGGAGCCAAACGGCGTTCAGACGAGCGGGGAGTCCGATCAGAGAGGGATTGGTTACAGATCTTATCAGAACGCGGGAAATCTGACGGGCGGCAGCACATACGGGCCAAATACCGGGCACAGTCAGTACGGAAACGGCGGTGCGTATCAGGGAAACAGCGGCGCTTATCAGGGAAGTGCGGGGAACTATCATTACGGTAACACATATCCGAACGACTATGCGCAGATGAAACTGAAGAAGGAGAAGAAACCGAAGGAGAAAAAGCAGGGCGGCGATTATTTCAAGAAAGTCATCGTGGCGGTGTCTCTGGGATTGTTCTTCGGGCTTTTTGCGGGACTTGGCCTATATGCCGTAGATGTGGTCACAGGGATGGTGAAGCAGGACAGCACGGCTTTGGAGACGACGGAGACTTCTCCGATGGCGGAGGCTGAGGTTGACACGGAGGCGCAGGAGGCGCCTGCGGTTGGCGAGGTTCAGGTCAGGCAGGCGGACGGTACGACAGTGACGACGGTGGTCACTGATGTGTCGAGCGTAGTGGAGAAGGTGATGCCCTCCATCGTGGCGGTGAATAACCATTACACCGAAACAATGTCATGGTTCGGGCAGTCCATGGACAGCGAGGCGGATGCCAGCGGTTCCGGCATTATCGTAGGGCTGAACGACGCGGAGCTTCTGATCGTGACAAACCATCATGTGGTGGCGGACACCGATAAGCTGACGGTGCAGTTCAATGATGACAGCGAGGCGGAGGCATTTATCAAGGGGCAGGATTCCAAGATGGATCTGGCGGTCATTGCAGTGCCGGTGACAGAACTGTCAGATTCCACATTGGAAGCAATAGAAGTGGCTACGCTGGGCGATTCCGATTCGCTGGTGGTGGGAGAACCTGCCATTGCCATCGGTAACTCCTTAGGCTATGGGCAGTCCGTTACGACAGGCGTTATCAGCGCGCTTGACAGAAGCATCAGCCTGTCCGCAAGCAACGGTTATGGCGGAGACAGCGTCGAGGGTACTTTCATCCAGACCGATGCGGCCATCAACCCCGGCAACTCGGGCGGTGCGCTCTTGAATATAAAGGGTGAGGTGATCGGCATCAATTCCAACAAGATCGGCGGCAGCGCCGTGGAGGGCATGGGTTATGCGATCCCCATTTCTTCGGCCAGCCCCATCATTGCGGAGCTGATGCTCAAGGAGACCAAGAGCAAGGTGGCCGAGGAGGAGCGAGGATATCTTGGCATTTCCGGTATCAGCGTTACCCAGGAGGTTTCCCAGGCATACGGTATGCCGGAGGGCGTGTATATTGCGCAGGTTTATCCCGATACGGCTGCTGCGGCAGCAGGGCTTAAGCAGGGCGATATCATCACGGAGTTTGGCGGCGACAAGATCACGTCCATGGATGAGCTGCAGAAGGAGCTGGAGTTTTACGCCAAGGGAGACACCGTGGATGTCAAGGTCATGACCATGACGGTTGCCGGTTACGAGGAGATCACCAGGCAGCTGACACTGGGCAATAAAGTGAGCGAATAGCAGAGATACAACGGAGATGAATATATCCCCGGCGGGAGGCATCGAAAGATACGGCCGCCGGGGATTTTTGACTGCGCGATCAAGGTACTTGATGAATCCATGACTTTTGGTTATAATTATCTGAAACAGTGAAGTGAGGTTCCTGACGGGCAGTTGGAAAGACTTTGAGTTGTGTAAAAAGCGGGATTATGGAGGAAAGTATGGACGATCACAGGGACGATAAATTCGAAGAGACAGAATTGGAAAAGAAGGAATCCGGGACGGAGGAGAAAAAGGGCGACGATTCCGGCAGCGATTACGAGGACGTCTGCTTTATCTGCCGCAGGCCGGAGAGCAAAGCCGGAAAAATGTTCAAACTTCCCAATCATATCTGTGTCTGCGACGACTGTATGCATAAGACCATGGATACGGTCAGCCAGTTTGACTATCAGGGTCTTTTGAATAATTCCAACATGGGAGACTGGAACGGAAAGGGCTTTCCGAATATCAGTTTCGTCAATCTGGCGGATCTAAAGGGGGACGGCGGTATTCCCAACAAGCAGAAGCCGAAGAAAAAGAAGAAGGCGGCAGCGGAGATCGATATCCGGGATATCATGCCGCCCCATAAGATCAAGCAGAAGCTGGACGAGTATGTGGTGGGACAGGAACACGCCAAGAAGGTGATGTCCGTGGCGGTCTACAACCATTATAAGAGGGTGGCTACCGGCACCATGGATGAGATCGAGATCGAGAAGTCCAACATGCTGATGATCGGGCCTACGGGCTGCGGCAAGACCTATTTGGTGAAGACGCTGGCGAAACTTCTGGATGTGCCGCTTGCGATCGCGGACGCCACTTCCCTGACGGAGGCGGGCTATATCGGTGACGATATCGAGAGCGTGGTCTCGAAGCTTCTCGCGGCGGCGGACAACGACGTGGAGCGGGCGGAGCGCGGTATCATCTTTATTGACGAGATCGACAAGATCGCCAAGAAAAAGAACACCAATTCCCGGGACGTGAGCGGAGAATCCGTACAGCAGGGGATGCTGAAACTGTTGGAGGGCGCGGAGGTGGAGGTGCCTGTGGGCGCAAATTCCAAAAATGCCATGGTGCCGCTTGCCACGGTCAATACCAGAAACATCCTCTTTATCTGCGGCGGCGCATTCCCCGATCTGGACGAGATCATCAAGCAGAGGCTGAACAAGAAGACTTCCATCGGCTACAGTGCGGAGCTGAAGGATAAGTACGATAAGGAAAAAAATATTTTAAGCAGGGTGACGGTGGAAGACATCAGGAAATTCGGTATGATTCCCGAGTTTATCGGCCGTCTGCCGGTCATCTTTACGCTGGAGGGACTTAGCCGCGAGATGATGGTGCAGATCCTCAAGGAGCCGAGAAATGCGATCCTGAAACAGTACCAGAAGCTTCTGGAGCTGGACGAGGTGGAGCTGCTCTTTGACGAGGGCGCACTGGAGGCCATTGCGGACAAGGCCATGGAGAAGGAGACGGGAGCGAGGGCGCTTCGGGCCATTATCGAAGAATTTATGCTGGATATCATGTATGAGGTGCCCAAGGATGACAACATCGGCCGGGTAACCATCACCAGAGCGTATATCGAAGGGAACGGCGGACCGATCATTGACATCCGCAGCAGGAGTGCGGAACACCCGGACCGTCTGAACGTGATACAGCAGCCGGTCAACGGGTCGTAGCGTGTCAGGACAGGAGGTTTCCGCATAAGATAGTGCATGGAGCAGTGGGTGGAAAGGATGCGCGGACTTGACCTGTCGGGAAATGATTTTGTCGGATGATTTTTTGGATATTATTGTCGATTATGACGTGATCGAGGAGATTCTGGAGGGGGCTGATGTAGAATTCTGCTATCGGGAAATTGACGCCGGATTCGGCGTGGCGCATGTGAGACGCAGTCAGGTGCAGCCGATATCCATAGGATATTACGGCTATTCCACCATACCAAAGCTGTACGGGCTGATGCAGGCGGAGGGAAGAACCTTTGACGCATCGCCCCTGATTGCGATGGGAAACGTCCGGGTGCAGAATCCGCCGCTTGCCCTGCAGGGGAGCGGCGTTATCATGGGCTTTATTGACACCGGGATACGCTATCAGGAGGATGTGTTCAGGCGGGAGGACGGGAGCAGCCGCATTCTTTCCATCTGGGACCAGACCATTCAGACAGGGGAACCGCCTGCAGGCTTCGTGTACGGCACGGAATACCGCCGGGCGGACATTGACAGGGCGCTTGCGGCGGCGGAGCCGGAGACGGTGGTGCCCAGCACCGATACCAACGGGCATGGCACAAAGATTGCCTCAGCGGCGGCGGGAAGCCTTCTGAATCAGGGGCTGACATTTCGGGGAGCGGCGCCCCTTGCGGATATCGCGGTGGTGAAGCTGAAAGGGGCGAAATCTTATCTGCGGGACTATTACCTGATAGACGAGCGGGCGCAGGCTTTTGAGGAAAACGACATCATGGAGGCGGTGAAGTATCTGCAGCAGATGGCGGTGGCGTTCAGCAGGCCCGTGGTGATCGTGATCGGACTTGGCACGAACATGGGCAGCCATGACGGTACTTCCGCCCTGGATTCCTACTTGAATATTGTGGCAGGCCGGAGGAGCAGGGCTGTCGTGGTGGGGTGCGGCAACGAGGGGGATAAGGAGCACCATTATGAAAATTTCATGCCGAGCAATGTGGAGATTCGCGTTGCGGGGCAGATGCGGGGATTCTGCGCGGAGATCTGGGGAGGGCTGCCCGATGTGTACGCCGTCTCCATACGCTCGCCGGGAGGCGAGGTGTCGCCTGTCATTGATTTTCGGAACGGGATCGACAGAAACGTCTCTTTTATTTTCGAGCGGACGCGGATACATGTCAGCATTGTTCTGGTGGAGAAGGACGCCGGGGATCCTTTGATTTTTTTGCGTTTTGAAGACCCGACGCCGGGCATCTGGACGGTGACGCTGACGGCTTCCGTGCGGCAGCCGAGCGGAGATGGCGGGTATCATATGTGGCTGCCGATCGAGGCATTTTTGGAACAGGACGTCACCTTTTTGCAGCCGAGCCCGGACGTGACGCTGACGGAGCCGGCCAACGCCTCGCAGGTGATCAGCATTTCCACTTACGACAGTTACACGGACAGCTGGTACGCGCCCTCCGGCAGAGGATTTACCAGAAACGGCAGCATCAAGCCGGATCTTGCCGCTCCGGGAGTGGGGGTGCACACGCCACTTGGAACGGCGGACGGCTCCTGCATGGCGGCGGCGCTTGCGGCAGGTTGTGTGGCGCAGTTTCTGGAGTGGGCCGTGGTTGACGGCAATGCCTACGCCGTGGACAGCCGGGGAACAAAGAGCTATCTGATCCAGGGGGCGGACCGGCCGGGCAATATCCGCTATCCCGACAGGCGTTGGGGCTACGGGCGGATCAATATCAACGGGACGTTTGAGACGCTGGCGAGGCTGTAGTTGTCTGCCGCAGAGAATTTTTGTCAATGTCCATCTTGGGAAATTGTGTTATACTATACATGAGTAAGGATAAGGTTTATGAAAAAAGAAGGGACTTTTATCGGTATTGAAAACGCGAGACAGCTCGGCGGCTATATCGGAGCGGACGGGAAAAGAGTAAAGGAAAATGTCCTGCTCAGAACGGCAGGGATCGACGGCATCACGGATGAGACGGCCGAAAAGCTGGCGGAAGAATATCATGTGAAGTACGTTGTTGATTTCCGCATGGATTATGAAAGGGAAAGAACTGCAGACAAGGATATCCCGGGGGCGGAAAATATCGCGATAAGCGTATATGAACTGGATATGACCGATCCGAAAATGGTTGAGATGATGAAGAAGATCGGGGAAGCGGGAGATGACTCTTTGCAGAAATCGATCGAGTACACAAAGACAGGTTATCTTTCATCGCTTTATACACAGATACTTCTCAGCGAAGATGGCCGGAAGGGGTATGCGCGGTTTTTTGATATTCTGTTGAATAACAGGGACGGAGCTGTCTTGTGGCATTGTACTTACGGAAAGGACAGAACGGGCATTGCCGCGGCGCTTGTGCTCTATGCGCTCGGTGTAGATGAGGACGTTATCATGCGGGACTTTCTTATGTCCAATGAGGTCTACAGGGGCAAGATCGCATATCTTGAGAACGAACTCAAAAACAGAGGCTGTGACGATATGGTCATAAAGGAAGCGCAGGCAATGGCAGGCGTTAAGGGTGAATATCTGACAGCCGCGTTTGACGCGGTAAAAGCGGAATATGGTTCCGTACAGGATTATATCAAAAATCAGCTTGGCGTGTCCGATGAGAAAATCGCAAAGCTGAGAGATATGTATCTTGAATAATATACGAAAGGAAAGGAATGAATCTATGGAAAATGTTTTTAGCAATGACACACTCACTGTAAAACCTGAGGGCAAAGTGGACACCACCAATGCGGCAGAGATCGAAAAGGAAATTTTTGCACTTGTTGACGAGTACAAACCCCAAAAGGTCATTATTGATGCCAAAAAGCTGAAATATATCTCCAGTGCCGGTCTGAGAGTGGTTCTGAAGCTCAAGAAGACTATTGACGATACAATTATGATCAACGCTTCTCTGGAAGTGTACGATATTTTTGATATGACAGGCTTTACCGATCTGATTGAAGTAAAAAAGGCGTTTCGTGAGGTTTCCGTTGAGGGATGCGAAATGATCGGCAAGGGCGGCCACGGTACGGTTTACCGCCTTGACGGGGATACGATCGTAAAGCTGTATGGTGAGAACGAGCCGTTTGACGAAATAGAGCGTGAAGTGTCCTATTCGAAGAAAGCGTTTGTTTACGGGATTCCCACAGCTATTTCCTATGATATTGTAAAATGCGGCGATTGCTATGGCGTTGTTTTCGAACTGATCAACGCGGATACGCTTTCAAACAGAATATGCGCCGACCCTGAAAAGCTGGACGAGTATTCCGAAAAGTATTCCGATCTGATAAAAACGCTTCATGAGATCGAAGCCGATACTTCTGTTTTCGGCAATATAAAAGATCTTTATAACAAGTGGATAGACGATCTTGCAGGCACATATACGCCCGATGAGATCGCCGTTCTTCATGAGGTCATCAACAGCATTCCCGACAGCAGCAAGTTTGTTCATGGAGACATTCATCCGAAAAATATCATGCTGCAGGATGGGAAGCTTTTGTTTATTGATATGGCGGATCTTACATACGGACATGCCATATTTGATTATGCGGGAATCGCGCTTACGCATATTCTTGCAAAGGCATATACCAGGCAGTTGTTCGGAGTTGAGCCGGATATCATGGAGCTGCTTTTTAACAATTTGGTAAAGGCGAATTTCCCCGGGAGAAGCGAGGAAGATCTCGAGAGGATCAAAAAAGTGATCATGGGATATGCGGGCATAAAATATGCGATTTCTCCTGCTGTCAATAAGAATCAGGATCCCAAGTTTTGTGAGGGCATTGTGAATAAAGCCCGTGAGCAGATCATTCCCAATGCAAAGCATCTCATCGGCGCGATCGATTTCTGATGAAACGGATATGATTCTTCGGGGAAAAGGCAGATTTGAACGTACATGGAAGGCGGATACAGTGGAATGAGGATTTGTAAACTTGGATCGGTTGGGCTGCTTTTACTTTTACTTCTGACAGGATGCGGGAAACCGGCGCAGGAAGCGGCGTCGCCCGCGGAGAACGAGACTTCGGGGGAGACGCCGCAGGATACCGTGGAGGAAGAAGAGAACGGTTCTGGGGCGGAGATGACCTCGTGGCGGGAATCGGTGCAGAAAATGTTCGAGGATCCTTACGGGGATTACCAGGAGACGGGCGGTGAGATCGTCTTTCTGACGGACGGTTCCGAGGAGGATGGCGGCTACAACGAAGCCATCTACAATGGCGTGCGGATGTATGCGCTGGGAGCGGGGACTTCCTTTTCCTGCTATCACGCTGACCCGAATGCGCCGGAAAGCTATCAGGAGATGATGCAGCGGGCTGTGGATGACAATGCCGGACTGATCGTCTGCTCGGGGTATGCTTTTGGAGCGGCCGTGGGTGCGCTGCAGGAGACCTGTCCGCAGACTTCTTTTCTGCTGGTGGATGCCGTGCCCTATGACATGAACGGGGAGGAGGTTCCCATTGCGGAGAATGTGCACTGCATTCTTTTTCACGAGGAACAGGCCGGATATCTGGCAGGCTATATGGCAGTCTGGGAGGGATATCGGAATCTCGGCTTCATAGGCGGCCGGGAGGAGCCTGCCGTGCAGCGTTACGGTTACGGCTACCTGCAGGGGATCAATGCGGCGGCCAAGGATCTGTCGCTTGATGACGTGACGGTCAATTACTGGTATTCGGGTACCTATACGGCGGATATCGCGGTGCGGGAGAAGGCTGACAGCTGGTACGGGAACGGCACGCAGATCATATTTGCCTGCGGCGGCTTGCTGTACGAGTCCGTGCTGGAAGCGGCGGAAAATCAGGACGGCCTGATGATCGGTGTGGATGTGGATCAGTGCAGGGTTTCGGACCGGGTTTTGACCAGCGCTGTCAAAAATATCGGACAGGCGGTCACGGATGCGCTTGACGAATACTATGCGGCGGGAGGCTGGTCTGAGGAGGACGCCGGGCAGGTGAAACGTTACGGCGTGGAGGAAGGCTGTGCGGCAATTCCGGTGGTGGATACGGAGTGGCGCTTTCAGGAAATTCCGACGACCCATTTTTTTGAGATATACAAACAGATGAAAAGAGGCGACCGGACGGTGTCGGATGCGATCGACGCGCCGCCCGAGGTGGCCATTGCAGTGAATTATGAATGAGCGCGGGAGGTTTGGGAGTGTATAAGGAGAACAAGAGTAAGAGTCGTTCCGGGCGTCCCCTGCTCACAGGCATCTGTCTGGCGATCATGCTGCTCTGCGGCTGCGGAGAGGAGGCGGCACCCGCGAGTGCGCCCGCCGGACAGGAGGAAACAGGTGCGGAGGATGCGGCCGGACAGCGGGAGAAAGAACTGTCGGAACTGACGGCGGGTGAGACAAGCCTGACGGCGGACGAACTGGCGGATTATGCCATGGATGTGGCGCTGACCTACGACAAAGAGCTTCAAAAAGTGCGGTACTCTCTGACCATGCCGCTTGTTCCGTCCAGCGACGACGCGTATCTGTATCTGTTCCGGGCAGATACATGGCAGGAAGATGCGGACGCTTTGGAGAAGGAACCGATCACGAGAGGCCGCAAGGACAGGGAGTGGGAGACGACTTTTCCCTATCGGGAGGCATATCTGTATGCACGGTTTATCCCGGCAGTTAAAATGGACGGAAATTATGTGCAGGTGGGCCGGAGTGTCTATTTGTCAAACCCGGAGACGCTTGCGGAAAATCAGGATCCTTATCCCGACCCCGGTTCCAAAAAGGGGATTCTGTTAGACCCTACCATGCTGGGGACGCCGGAGCTGACGGATCTCGGCGTCAAGCACGCGATCTATAATATTCCGCTTTCACATAT
>ERZ808042.764-NODE-764-length-14173-cov-2.690196_pt1 | contig 14173 bp, 10 predicted proteins | sample MGYA00380193_ERZ808042 | MGnify/ENA primary metagenome ERZ808042 (study PRJEB31490, sample SAMN06133401) | mouse gut metagenome | isolation source: M1_2 | host: mice | place: China: Chengdu | collected 2015-05 ...
ATCCAGGGTCACCGCGCCGGAGATGAGCACCTCGCATTGCTCCTGCGCCTGAATCTGGCCAATGAGCGCCAGCGCATCGGCGCGCTCCATGGCCAGCTTGGACACCACGCTCCCGCCCCGGTACACAATGGCCCCGTTTTCGCAAAGGTAAGCGATATCATCCTCCGCCTGTGCAAACAGCGCCCGCATGCTGCGGTACTGCCGCCCGCTGGCCGCGCAGAACAGAATTCCGCGCTTCTTCAACACCCGGATAAGGCCGAACAGCTCGTCCGAAAGCGCTCGCGCGCCGCCCTGCAGCAGCGTGCCGTCGATGTCGCTCGCCACCAAACGTATCATATAAAAATTCCCTTTCTTCATACCGGACGCGCAGAAGCACATCGCTGTGTTATGCACTGCGGATGAGCAGGACGCCCATACAATTGGGGCCGCAGTGGCAGGAGAGCGTACAGACCCGCGCCATCCGTTATTTCTCTATCGCCTGGTCTCACACGGCGCGTTCGCGCTCTGTGCTTTCTTTGATTTTACACCGGACAGCATTGGTGCACAAGGGGGTCCCAGCCTGCCGCCGCCTCTTTTTACACAAAAACAGGCCGCCCCGCAGGGCGGCCCGGCCGCTTTTTTGTTCTGCTCTGCCTCACGGCTCGGACTCGTCCTGGATGCGGCCCTCGGCCTCGATGGCGGCTGCTTCGTAACGGGCTTCGTCATAAATCGCCTCCAGGCCACGCTTCGCCTTTTTTACCCAGTAGGTCAGACACAGCACGCTGACAAGATCCGCACAGCCGTCCAGCACCAACACCGCACCGATGAAGCGCACCATGGCCAGCGCCGCGAACGGTTCGAAAAACAGCAGCACACCGAACGCGCCGGTAACGCCCGCCAGCAGCAGAATCAGCCACCAGCGGGAAAAACCCAGGCGGCGCAGGTCAATGGCGTTCTGGAGTGTCATGACGCTGTCAAACACGATGGCGCAGCCGAACACAAACGGCAGTACCGCCAGCACCATGTCCGCACGCAGGATAACAAACAGGCCAAACGCACAGCAGAGAATGCCTGTGACAAGTTCATAGCGGAAAATGGAAACGGCAGCGTTGCAGCAATAGCGGATGATCTGTACCGCCCCATACAGCAGCGATATGCCGCCGAACACATAGCATATGACAAGGCCGGATTGCGCGGGCCAGACCAGCAGCGAAATGCCGCACGCCAGATACAGCGCCGCAATCAATAAAAACGTGCGCCGGAATGATTTGATGCCCTTCATGATAAACGTCCCTTCCTTTTTTGCAGGATCTGCCGTTATTGTATCATGCCCTGTACAACAACGGGATATGCAATCCCGGACGGTTGTCGCATTTTTTTACATCCAGGCAATTTTGTCTAAGCAGAGGGCACCTCCCCCTGCGTGAAGCAGCGCTCCGGCAGCACGTCCAGCAGCGCGCAGGCGGCAAGCTGCGCTTCCTCCCGCGTCAGCGCAAGCTCTGCCGCCAGCATGCGCTCAACCTTCTCCAGCCGCCGGGCATAACACCGCGCCAGCAAACAACCGGTGTCCGTCAGATACACCTTCCCATATCGCTCCCGGGCGATAAGACATCTTTGCGAAAAGAAGGAAAGCATCTTTACAACCGAGGGACGCGTTACATCCAGCATCCGCGCGATATCTGCGCAGCGCACGCCGCGCGCACCCAGCCCCAGGTGGTAGACGGCCAGAAGATACCGTGCCTGCCCACTCGTCAATTCCACCGCAGCTTCCTTTCCCGGCGGCGCGCCGCTCATTTTTCCAGATGACACGTTCCCGCACAGCCGGAACAACCGCAGCCGCCGGAACAGCCTCCGCCCCTTTTCCTTCTGCGCACGCCGGAAACGACGATCGAAATAAATACTACCGCAACTGCGGCGGCAAGCAATGCTGTTGGAAAATTCATGGCTGACCCTCCCTCTTTCTGTCTTATTCTGCGAACGGCCTCACCGTTATAGTTAGTTAATGCTAACTTATCGCAATTGAAAGTTTATCACTGCTAACCCCAAATGTCAAGAGCTTCACCTGAAAAGCTAAGGTACATTCAACCAGGCTGCCCGCTTACCGTAACGGCTGCAGACACTCTGTACAGCAAAAGCCCGCCGCACCCAAAGGCACGGCAGGCTTTTGCTCATCGTTCCACGAATGTCTTTTCCTGAACCGCAATGAAAAGCTTGTCTCAAGGGCCGCGGCCAGAGCAAAGCGGCCGGATAGCAGCCCGCTCTTTTATTGCGCCATCTTCGCGTTCAGATCTGCGATCATCCGTTCCAGCGCCCCCTCCGGGAACGCGCCGAAGCTGCGCAGGCCGCGCAAGGGCATATTGTCCATCATCTGGCGGGCCATCTCGTCGGAAACCGCCTCTTTTGCGGCATCTGCGCTATCTTCCGCCGCGGGCGCGATCGTGTCCATAAACTGACGCGCCATCTGCCGTACCGAAGATGCGGTGCGCGGATCAGCCAAAAGCTCTCCGACAGTGGTATTTTCATCCACATGGAAAGGCAGCAGCTTTTCTGTGCGGAACTCTACCGCTGCCGCACCCCGGATATCACGGGACGAATGCCCCACCAGCAGCTCGTAGCGTCCCGGTGCCGCATACCAGCCGCCCAACGCCTCGCTGTACCAGGAAAGACTGCGCGCGTCCACGCTCAGCTCAACTGTTTTTGTCTCGCCCGGTTCCAGCGCCACCTTTGCAAAGCCCTTCAGCTCTTTTTCCGGCCGTCCCGCCGTGCCGGTGCGGTCCGCCACATAAAGCTGCACCACTTCCCTGCCCGCGCGGTCACCCGTGTTCTTTATGTCCGCATACACCGTCACCGTGCTGCCGTCATTCAACACATCCGCCGAAACGCGCACGTTTGAATACTCGAACGTGGTGTAGGAAAGCCCGTGGCCGAAGGGCCAGCGCACGGCCATCTTTTTCTTGTCGTAGTAGCGGTAGCCCACAAATACGCCCTCGGCATACTCCACATTTTTACCGTCGCCCGGGAAATTCAGATGGCTGGGGTTATCCTCCAGCTGATACGGGAACGTCTCCGGCAGTCGGCCGCTGGGGTTTGCATCTCCGTACAGCAGTGCGTCCGCGGCCGCTCCCACGCCCTGGCCGCCCAAATACATTTCCAGCACCGCGTTCACGCTCTCCGCCCACGGGCATTCCACCGGGCTTCCGTTGTGCAGCACCACCACTGTATTGGGCTGCACCGCCGCCACACGCGCGATCAGCCTGTCCTGGCATTCCGGCAAACGCATATGGCTGCGGTCGTAGCCCTCGCTTTCGAAGCTGTCGGGCAGGCCTGCAAAAATAATGGCCGCGTCCGCAGCCCGCGCCGCTTCCACCGCCGCGGCAAACTTCGCTTCGTCCGTCTCGTCCCGGTCCGCCGGGAATCCCTCGGCGTATACAACGTCCGTGCCGTTCACACGTGCCGCATCCAGCGCGCTGGTCACGGCGCTGGCATTGATGTGCGACGAGCCGCCGCCCTGATACCGGGGCTTTTCCGCGAAGCCGCCAATATACGCAATCTTCGCGGCCCGTGCAAGCGGCAGCGCGCCCTTGTTCTGCAGCAGCACCGCGCATTCTTTTTCCAGCTCTGCCGCCAGCGCATGGCGTGCCGCGCGGTCAAACTTCGCCTCCGGATGCTGTACATCCGCATAGCGGAACACGATGTTCAGAATGCGTGCCACCGCCTTGTCCAGCACCGCTTCATCCAGCGTACCGCCGCGCACTGCCGCAACGATCTGCGCGTCCCGCACGCCGTTGGACGATGGCATTTCCAGCTCCAGCCCTGCGGCCAGGCCCTTTACGCGGTCGTTCACCGCTCCCCAGTCGCTCATCACATATCCGTCAAACCCCCACTCATCCCGCAGGATCTCTGTGAGCGTGTGCGGATTTTCACTGGCAAACACCCCGTTGAGCTTGTTGTAGCTGCACATCAGCGTCCAGGGCCGCGCCTCTTTCACGATCGTCTCAAACGGCGCAAGGTAAATTTCCCGCAGCGTCCGCTCGCTCATGTCGGACGAGCACGTCATGCGCCGGTATTCCTGGTTGTTGGCAGCATAATGCTTCACGCTCGTGCCCACATCCCAGCTCTGCACACCGCGCACCTGCGCCGCCGCCAGCTTTCCCGCCAGATACGGGTCCTCGCTGAAATACTCAAAGTTCCGCCCGCACAGCGGGCTGCGCTTGATGTTCACCGCCGGCCCCAAAAGCACAGACACATCCTCCGCGCGGCACTCCTCGCCCAGCGCCCGCCCCATCCGTTCCAGCAGCGCTTCATCGAAGCTGGCCGCCGTCGCGCATGCCGCCGGGAAGCACACCGCCTTGATGCTGTCGTTGATGCCCAGATGGTCCGCCTCCTGGTCCTGCTTGCGCAGCCCGTGCGGGCCGTCCGACACCATCACGCCCGGGATGCCCAGCCGTTCCACGCCCTTCAAATGCCAGAAATCCGCGCCCGAACACAGCCCGGCCTTTTCCTCCAGCGTCATCTGCGCCACAAGCTCGTTTATATTGCGTTCCAAAAAAAACACATCCTCTCATTTTTCGGTGCGGCCGCAGCCCGGACGCACCGCTTTGCTGTATTCAGCATAACGCGGCGGCAGGCAGGCCGTCAAGAGCGGCCGTCTGTTTTTGAGGCGTTCATTGCCGTTTTTCCCGTCATTCGGCGTTCAGGCGGTCTCCTTACGTCCTCATCTCCCGGAACGTCTCCGCCATGCCTGCGGTAAAACTCCATTGACGCCGCATGTAAGCCCGCAGGGCGTTCGTCCGTTCCCGGTAGCGCGCCAGGGCGCGCTCCGGCTCATTCCAATGCTCCATAAGCGCGCCGGCTGCATGATGTCCGCTCTCCAGCACAGCCGAGACACCCTCGCCCATCGGGTTCAGAAACCCCGCCGCTTCGCCCGCGCACAAAACGCGTCCCTGTCCATAATAGATGGGACAGCCGGGCGGAATACGGGGCATCAGCCATTTCTCGCGTCTTTCCTCCCGGCCGGTGCACAGGCCGTGCCGCTCCTCCATGTAGGAAAGGAAACGCCGATAAAAATATTCCGCCCGCTTCGCATCCCGCACCGACACGCCCAGCACCAGAAAGCCGTCCTTCACATTGAACCATGCGTCGTACTCCGAAAGCTCCGGCTGAAGATAGGCGTAAAAATAATGCGGGTCCAGCGCGATGCGGCCCTCGTTAAAGGTTTGAAACGTTGTGATATACTGCGCCGGGCCCGGCGCCAGCTTCCGTTTCAGCGCGCCCGTCACGCCCTCGCAGTCCAGCAGATACCTTGCCCGCACTTTACAGCGTTCCCTGTTCTGCAGCGTGACCCAAACAGCGCCGTTCTCTTCTTCACAGGCAATCGCGGCGGTACCGTCCAGCAGCTCCGCTCCGCTTTCCGCCGCCTTCGCCACGAGCCAGCCGTCAAAAGCGCCGCGCCACACATTGCGCCCTTCCTGCCTGAAAGCATATTCCCCGCCCTTGTCATCGGTAAAGATCATCCCCCGGTTTTCCACCGGAGCACAGCAGACAGCCGACGGTACTTCCTCGCCAAAATACTGCTTCACCAGCCCCAACGACTTTTTGATCAATATGCCAGAGCAGGATTTGTATCGCGGCAGCCGAAACCGCTCCACCAGCAGCACACGGCGGCCCGCTTCACAGAGCGCCTTGGCCGCTGCCGCTCCCGCGGGGCCCGCTCCTGCGACGACGGCGTCATACATACCGTGCACCTCGCTCTCCCGTCATTCGCCCACGTTTGGCTTGGTGAGCATGGTGTGCGTCAGCCTGGCAACAGAGACGCCGCCCATGGTGATATCCCTGTCTCCAAACCGCAGCACCTGCGTCTGGCCCTTTTTCACAGGCAGCCATTCCGCCAATCCCGGCCCGTTGGGGTCGCCCGTTTTTGCAAAATTCGTCAGGTACGACACCATCGCTTCGGACAAAGCCCGGTCCCATTCCGTGAAAGGCCGCCAACAGCTGTCCAGCGTGCCGAACGCATACCACAGGTCTGCCGAATGCCACGCACCTTTTTCATCTCCGGGCAGCTGACGGCTGAAGAAATAGGCATAGCTGGGCTGTTTGCCCTGGTCCGCCTGCAACCGCGCCCAGCCCTTTGCCATTTTATGCACGATGGGCGGCACAACGTCCTCGCTGGTGGAGCCCATCAGGTACGGGATGTTCTTTTGCCGCCCTGCTTTTGCAGCTTCCGCCGCGCTTTCCGTAAGGAATACGCCGTCCACCACCGGGCCGCACCCGGCCATGGGGTTCTTCTGTTCTTTCCTTGCCTCGGCGAACGCCGCGAACAGCGCCTGCGGTTCTGCGCCGCACAGCGCCGCAAAATCTGCCGCGCCCAGCTTCTGCCGCACCGCCTGCCAGAACGGATACGCTTCTTCCGCTTTCTGCGCCGCGCCCAGCAGTCTGGAAACGCCGCCTCCGCTCATCATCACCGCGCCGCGGAACAGCCCGTTCGTCATGGGCGAAACACAAAGCTGCTGTACGCTCATCGCGCCCGCGGACTGGCCCATAAGAGTAACTTGGCCCGGGTCGCCGCCAAAAGCGGCGATATTGTCCCGCACCCAGCACAGCGCGGCCATCTGGTCAAACATTGCGTAGTTGCCCGTATGCCCGTCCCGGGCGGCAAGCTCCGGCAGGCACAAAAAGCCCATAGGGCCCAGACGGTAATTGATGGTGACGGCAACAACGCCCTTTTTGCACCAGGCCGTGCCGTCAAAATGCTTTTCATGGCCGCACCCACCCAAAAATCCGCCTCCGTGAATATAAAACAGCACGGGCGCGTTTTTTGCGTCGTCGGGAGCCCAAATGTTTAAAAACAGGCAGTCCTCACTGTAATCGTAGTGTTCGCCCCGACGGAATTCGTTGTAATAAAACGCCTTTTCCGGCACGTCTTCTTCGCTGTAGAACGCGCGCGGCTGAAACGAACACGCGCCGAAATTGGCGGCGTCATACACGCCGTCCCAATGCGTCACCTGCCGGGGATATTCCCAGCGCCCTGCCGTGGCGTACCGTATGCCGCGGAATACGGACACGCCGTCCGCTCCGCCCGCCGCGCCCTGTACGGGCCCGCACGGCGTATGTACAAAATGGTTTTTCATACCGGCTTCCCTCCCTGCTTTCTTTCCTGACGGTGCGGCTCCGGCAGGGCGCTTTCCGCCCGGCCTTTTCCAGCAATTCCATTACAATAAAGAATACCCTCTTACGCGCATCAAGTACATTGTATTTCTTGCACATCAAAAGCCCCGCCGTTTTTCATGCCATCCGGCGAGCCGTTTGGGCAGTCTTTTCACCGCTCTGCAATTAAAAAGCCGTCCGCGGTATGCGCCGCGGACGGCCTTTCGTCCCAATATGTGTCAGCGTGTGCCGCTTTTTTTCTTCCAGAGCAGGAAACCGGCCATCAGAGCCAACCCGAACGGCAGCGCCAGCAGACCCGGCAGCTCGAAATGCACCAGCAGACCCGCCGCCACATAAGAGATGCAGGAAACGGCTGCCGCCGTTATTGCATAGGGCAGTTGTGTGGAGACATGCTGGACATGGTCGCACTGGGCACCCGCAGAGGCCATGATCGTTGTGTCGGAGATCGGCGAACAATGGTCGCCGCACACGGCGCCCGCCATACATGCGGCAATGCACACGATTCCCATGGGGTCGTCCAGAGGGAAGATCGCCATGGTGATGGGGATGAGCACGCCGAACGTTCCCCAGCTTGTCCCTGTCGCAAAAGCCAGCAGGCAGCCGATCAGGAACACGATGGCCGGCAGGAACATCTGCATGCCTTCCGCGCCGCTTTTCACAAGGTCCCGCACAAAGTATTTCGCGCCCAGAGAATCCGTCATGGCTTTCAGCGACCATGCGAATGTGAGGATCATAATGGCAGGCACCATCGCCTTAAAGCCGTCCGGGATGCAGCCCATCATCTCGCGGAAGGACATTGCCCGGCGCAGCATATAATAAACGAAGCTGAACACCAGAGCGAATGCGGACCCAAGCATCAGCCCTACCGACGCGTCGGAGTTTGAGAACGCGGTGCTGAAACGCGCCAGCACGCCGCCTTCCCCGCCTGCGAAGAAGCCGCCGGAATACACCATGCCCACCACGCAGCAGAAAATAAGCACTGCAATGGGTGCAATAAGGTCAACCACACGCCCTTTGTCCGCCGGGGCCTCCCCTGCGCCCGCATAGGGGTCCGGCCCGCCGCCGAACAGGTCTCCCCCGCCGGCCAGCGCCTCGCTTTTCGCCATGGGGCCGTAATCCACCCGCAGCACAACAAGCATCACCATCATGGCGATGGTGAACAGTGCATAGAAATTATAGGGAATGGCCCGGATGAAGAGGGACAGGCCCTTTCCATCCTCCACAAAACCGGACACAGCCGCCGCCCAGGACGAAATAGGCGCAATGATGCACACCGGTGCCGCCGTAGCGTCGATGATATACGCCAATTTGGCGCGCGATACCCGATGCTTGTCGGTGACGGGCCGCATCACGGAGCCCACCGTCAGACAGTTGAAATAATCGTCGATGAAAATGAGGCAGCCCAGCGCTACCGTAGCCAGCTGCGCGCCCACGCGGGATTTGATATGTGTCTGTGCCCATCGTCCGAAGGCCGCAGAACCGCCGGCCTTGTTCATCATGCAGACCATCGTGCCCAAAACGACAAGAAACACCAGGATGCCGACGTTGTATGCATCCGACAGCACCGAGACGATGCCTCCCTGAAATACGTGCAGCACCGTGCCCTCAAAGCTGAAATTCGCATACAGCAGGCCGCCCGCAGCAATGCCTATAAACAGTGAAGAATACACCTCTTTTGTGATGAGCGCCAGCGTGATGGCAATGAGCGGCGGCAGCAGGGACCATGCCGTATTGTAAAACCGGCTTTCCGCCTCTGTCCTGCCGGAGCCGCCGCAGGCCCCGCAGATGTTTTTCCCGCCGCACGCCCCGCATGCCGCGTCCTTGCCCAGGCATTCCATGCAAGCGCCCGAGCCGCCGCATTCCGCGCATTCCACCATGCGCGAACCCGGTTCGTCCTGCGCGCCGCTTTCCGCAAAAGCCGGCGCCGCGCACAAAACCGCCAGCACCAGCACCGCCGCCAGCATGGGCAGCAGCCGAATCCTTTTTTTCATACTGTTCCTCCTCCTGTGTTCTGCCGCAGGCCCTCCGCTCCGACACACGGACACAGGCTGGAAAAAACAAAAAGCCCTGTGCGCATAGAGCGCACAGGGCAACCGGACGCAGCCTCCGCTGGAAGATGCGTCTGGATAGCGCTCCACAAATTTTGTGACAGTCCGCAGGATATTCTCCCACGGCCCAGGATACGCCGCCCAGGCAGGCGGCTGCTCCTTCGGCGGTTCCCCCTCTCCCCGAAACGGCTGCCTGGCCATTGTTCCGGGTACGCATGAGTCCCGCGCCTCTATCCGCGTATTCAGTTGAAAAGACCTTTCCGGCCTTCCCGAAGCACACAACGCGCCCGGGAACATTCGAATGATACTTATAAATTAGCACGGCTGCTCCAAAATAGCAAGCGGATCCGCCATTTTTTACACAAAAAATTTTTCCGGATGCACACGGCTTTTCCGCTTCTTCAAAAAACGCCCCGGCATCCGCCGGGGCAATGCGTTTCGTTTTTTTCAGGGGTCTCAATCGTGAAGGCTGGGTTTCGCCCGCAGAGAGATGGTGTGCTCAAAACAGCTGTAATCCGTCAAATACACAGTATAGCAGCCCTCGGTGCGCTTCATGCTTCCAAACTTACCCGCTGTGAAGCCGTGCGCGCCGAAGCACGGGCCCGCCTCGATGGCGTACCTTCCCCTGGAGGCCGTCAGCGTTCCGGATTTGGCGACGATACCGCCGCCCTCCGCGCCGTCCGCGGCAAAATGCTCCGTCTCCACGCGGCAGCCCGCGTCGAACGCAAGCTCCACACGCAGAGGCGCACGGTCGATCCCGGTGTTGACGATGTGCACGTCAATGCCGTTCTCCGCCTCGGTGACCTCCACATCGAATATCATATCCGGCCCGTGAAGCTGCGCGCGCTTCGTGTGGTCCATTTTCCACCAGTCGCTGGTCTCCGGCTTTTCTTCAAACGGCAGATAATACCAGCCCGTCATGGTCTGGTGCAGCGCATAGGCGTTTTCGCCCGTGGAGGCCAGCGTCTCGGGGATGAAGCTGCGGTGCTCACAGAAACTGGCGCCGATGTGCATACTCACAGTAAAATCGCCGTTCTGGAAATATAAAAAGCCCGCGCTGTGGTTGATGATGGTGTAGGAATACCCCTTCCGGCGGCAGCGTACGATCTCGCTGCCCTTGTAAAATTTGTGATAATCCGCCGGGAAACCGCTGCCCGCGTGCTCCAGCGCGGCCAGGCGGGGCTGCAGCATGAACTGGATCAGGCAATCCATGGCCTTCAGGCCGTGGCGGTCCACTGCCGCCATGATCTCATTCGCCGCGTCCAGAAATTCCGGCTTCTGCAGCACGTCGCCCATATACAGATACTCAAAGTAATAGTCTTTGGGATAGATCTTGCGCCCCCGGTCCTGCCGGGTGGAGTTGTTCGTAAAGATGCTGTCGTCCGGCTCGATATAGGTGAGCATCATGGTCAGGTTCCGCACCACAGGTTCGTAATAAGCGTCGTCGCCCGTGGCCACGGCCAGCATGATCATCGCGTCGTTGTTGATCCGGTTGTAATTGCCCGCCGAGCGCTCCGCATATTCGCCGTCTGCGTTGCAGTCGCTGCCTTCCAGCAAAATAGCGTCCGCGGCCTTTTTGTACGCCTCGCCGCCCAGCAGCCTGTGGCACATCATCAGTACCGATGCGATGGCCCAGCGGTGGTTCGGCGTATGAAAACCGCAGTGTGTCAGTGCTTCGGCGGCATCTTTCACAATGGCTTCATACAGCGGCAGCAGCTGCGCGCACACATCTTTTTCCGCCGCGTCCGCCGCCTGCGCACCCTCCGCGATCCGGCGCAGATATACGTACACGGGCAGCAGCCGCTTCGTGCAGAAAGCCGTGTCCGGGCCGGAAAAAAAGTTGCAGTTGACGAGGTCGAAATAGCCGCCCGGCCGCTGGGAGCGGCGCACATAATCCAGCGCCAGCAAAATGCGCCGGAGCACCTCTGCGTCCAGATGCCATTTGCTGTCCGCGTTCAGGCAGCAGGCCGTCATGGTCGTCAGATGATAGATGGCCACCTTCGGCTCCGCAATGCTGTCCGCCGAGGGGAATCCGCCAAAAAACGGGTCGTTCCGGTCCAGGATCTGAATCTCCATAAAGCGTGCGACACGGGCGTCGCTGTCCCGCAGGACCTTGTTGTAATGCTCTTTCATATGGGGGCTCCCTTTCCAAATAAAAGTGACGGCAAAAGCCGGTGCTTGTGCGCCGCGCGGCGTGCCGCCGCGGCTTGTGCTTTGTTATTATCATAGTTTTTTTATCTATAAAAAACAACACAGGTTTTGTCCGCTTCCAAAAGAAGCATTGCATATTTTGCTTAAAATTCCAAAATCCGCACCACCGCGGCTACACATTGCACTTCGGCCGCTTATGGCAGGCCGCTGCTGCCGCGGCGGACGGTTCACATTTTACTGTACGCCGGCCTTTCTCTCCGCTTTGTCCGCATAAACCGCCCGAAGCCGCCATATATATGCAACAAACACAAATAGGGAGTTGTTGCGGCATGAAGGGCAATCCGGAGGAGCGGGCGGTGCAATTGGGCGAATACATCACGGAGACCGGCGCCACCGTGCGCAGCGCGGCCAAAGCGTTCGGCATCAGCAAATCTACAGTGCACAAGGATATTACATACCGTTTGGAAAAGCAGAATCACACTCTGTACGACGAGGTGCAGAAGGTGCTGCGCGTGAATAAAGAGGAGCGTCATCTGCGCGGCGGCGCAGCCACACGGCAGAAATACCATCCGGAAATAGAATAACCGGCAATACAGCGGCAGGCCGTCGGCAGGGAACGGGCTGCCGCTCTGTTTTGCCTTTTCCACCGCATGCAAGCCTTCAAGCAACGTCCCCACGGCAGACAGGGCCGACCTGTGTTTTGTAAAAAGCGATAAAATTCTCAAATTTATTTCCCTATTTTGCCGTTTTAATTTCAACAAATACTAATATATACTGGAAATAACAACAAATACAGGCGATTCTGTTCAGCCACATGTTTTGTTCACCCATCCCTGCGGCCCACCGCAAGGCGCTCGTGCCGGGCTGCCAAGAAAGGAGCGGCTATGGAAAATAAATTTCTTGCACACATCGCGGAGGACGGACGGGAACAAACGGTTTTCGAGCATCTGGCGGCGGAGTTTTCCCGCCCTTTCGGCGACGAGGCACAGGGGCTGCTGGCCGGGACGGCCCATGACATTGGAAAATACTCTGCTGCGTTTCAGCGGCGGCTGACGGGCGATTCCAGGCGGGTGGATTACGCCACTGCCGGCGCTTTTGAATGTATGGGGCGCGGCCAGCCCTTCGCCGCCTTCGCCGTGGCAGGCCATCACGGCGGCCTTCCGGATGGCGGCGGGCGCGGAGACGGCCCGGAAGCCGCCACCTTTTGGGGACGGATCAAACGGGCGGGCCGCGGCGGGCTGGAGCCTTACGGCGCCTGGGCCCGGGAAGTATCCCTGCCCGGCGGACAACCTCCCCCTTCGCAAAGCAGAACCCGGGAGCGGGCATGTTCTTTACCTGCATGCTTTATTCCTGCCTAGTGGACGCGGATTTTCTGGATACCGAGGCCTTCATGTCCGGGAAGCCGCGCGGGAGTTGTTCAGGCTGCTGGAAAAAGAAAGCGCCTTCCATCCGGCCACTCTGATGTACCCCGCCCACCGTCAAAGCCGACGGAAAGGGATTCGCCGCATGCTGAAAGCTGCCGCTCCCTTCCCGGGGAGCGTGGATTGAAACCGCGCTGCTGGCAATCAAGGAGGCTGCGCCGGCGGTCGCTCCCCCTCACGGAGGGAATTCGAGTTTAAAGGCCGGAGCTCCGATTGCATTTTCAATCAGAACTCCGGCCTTTTTCTTTTATCACCGGCTGCAGCAGCCTGTAAAGCGGCTACGCGCCGAACGCCTTAGCCACGCCCTTCAGCTTTTCACGGATGGGCAGCTCGTAAGGGCAGCGCTCCTCGCACTTACCGCAGCCGATGCAGTCCCCCGCCCTTGCCGTCTGAGACTCGTAGCGCGATCTGGCCCAGTCCGCCAGATCGTAATGCTTGAGATAGTTTTCCAGCGTGAAGATACCCGGGATATCGATGCCCACCGTACACGGCGCACAGTATCCGCACCTGCGGCAGAAATTGCCCGAAAGCCCGGCGCGGATGGCTTCGCATGCGGCCAGCTCCTCCGGTGTAAGCGGGCCGTCCTGCTCCGCCGCAGCTGTGTTCTGCTCTATCTCTTCCAACTTGGCCATTCCGGGGATGGCCAGCGTACAGGTCTTGTTTTGCAGAATGTACCGCATGGCCAGCGTACCGTCGGTGATGTTGCCGCCCGCCAGCGGCTTCATCGCAATGACCCCCACGTTCTGCGCGGCCGCACGCTCCATCAACGCTTCACCCTGGCTTTCAACGATATTATATGGGAACATGATGGTCTCGATCTCCGGATAGGAGAGCAGCCGCTCGAAGCTGTCCACCGAGTGAGCTGTTGCGCCGAGATGTCCGACCTTGCCCGCCCGGATGGCGTCCTGAATGGCAGCCACGGCGCCCTCAGCAGAAAACGCCAGCTCAAAATCAGCATCAGACTTTATATTGTGCAGCTGATACAGGTCGATATAATCCGTACGAAGTCTGCTCATGGAATCTTCAAGATGCCGGCGTACCTCCCGGTAGAGATTCGTCTCGTCCGGTTTCGAAAGTTCACCAATATGAAATTTGGTGGCGAGCACCACCTTCTTACGGAACGGTTCAATCGCCTTACCCACCAATTCCTCGTTATGTCCGGCGTAGAATTGTTCTTTGCCATAGGCTTCCGCCGTATCGAAATGCGTGCAGCCGTAGTCGTATGCCCCGCGGATGGCTTCTATGGCATACGCTTCGGGTGGCACTTGCCCGTAACCGTGGCTGAATCCCATACACCCCATTCCTATCGGAGATACTTCCAGCTGTCCTAATTTCCTTTTATCCATACTATTATTTTTTTAGAGTGAGATTATTATTGAATTACTTTATTTCCTTATTTTTAACCACTTC
>ERZ808042.765-NODE-765-length-14167-cov-9.395671_pt1 | contig 14167 bp, 13 predicted proteins | sample MGYA00380193_ERZ808042 | MGnify/ENA primary metagenome ERZ808042 (study PRJEB31490, sample SAMN06133401) | mouse gut metagenome | isolation source: M1_2 | host: mice | place: China: Chengdu | collected 2015-05 ...
TACGGCTATGTGGAGATCTCCACCCCCATCATGCTCAACCGCCAGCTGTGGGAGCGCTCCGGCCACTGGGACCACTATAAGAACAATATGTACACCACCGTCATCGACGATGTGGACTTCGCCGTCAAGCCCATGAACTGCCCCGGCGGGATGCTGGTGTACGCCAGCGAGCCCCACTCCTACCGGGACCTGCCCCTGCGGGTGGGGGAGATCGGCCTGGTCCACCGCCACGAGCTGTCCGGGGCGCTCCACGGCCTGTTCCGGGTGCGCTGCTTCAACCAGGACGACGCCCACGTCTTTATGACCCGGGACCAGATGCAGGACGTGATCCAGGAGACGGTGCGCCTGTTCGACGAGGTGTACTCCACCTTCGGCCTGACCTACACCATCGAGCTGTCCACCATGCCCGAGGACCACATCGGCACCGTGGACGAGTGGGAGGTCAACCAGAACATCCTGAAGGCCGCCATCACCGACATGGGCAAGGACTTTGTCGTCAACGAGGGGGACGGCGCCTTCTACGGCCCCAAGCTGGACTTCCACCTGGCCGACTCCCTGGGCCGGACCTGGCAGTGCGGCACCATCCAGCTGGACAGCCAGCTCCCCGAGCGCTTCGAGCTGGAGTACACCGGTGAGGACGGCGCGAAGCACCGCCCCGTCATGATCCACCGGGTGGTGCTGGGCTCCATCGAGCGGTTCATCGGCGTCATCACCGAGCACTTCGCCGGGGCGTTCCCGGCCTGGCTGGCCCCGGTGCAGGTGAAGGTGCTGCCCGTCACCGACCGGGCGGAGGAGTACGCCAAGGATGTGGCCGCCAAGCTGGACGAGCAGGGCTTCCGCTGCGAGGTGGACGGCCGCAACGAGAAGATCGGCAAGAAGATCCGGGAGGCCACCCTGGAGAAGGTGCCCTATATGCTGGTGGTGGGCGACCGGGACATGGAGAACGGCACCGTCTCCCCGCGCCACCGCTCCGGCGAGGACCTGGGCGCCATGGGGCTGGCCCAGTTCGCCGCCCTGCTGGGCGAGGAGGTCAAGAGCAAGGCCATCAAGTAAACGCAACAGCGCCGCCGGGGGCACCGGCGGCGCTTCTCTTTTTCCCGCCCGCGGGCGGGACGAGGGAGGGCGGCGGCACTTTCTCTCACATGAGAGAAAGTGCCCAAAGAGAATGCTTAAGGGGGATGCGTCCGGTTCGCACGGACCAAAGGGCGGCCCGTGCTCTCAGGCCGCCTCCCCCTTAAGAATCCCCCGTTTTTACGGGAGAGCTCGATACGCAGGGCTTATCCAGACCCTTCCGGCACCAGCGGCCTTCTACGCAGGTGCTCCTATTGGTGCTGCCGCCGGTATCTAGACACTGAAAATGCTGCGCCTAACCACCTGCGCCTCCGGGGCGGGCCGTCCGGCCCCGCTCTTATTACAGCTCCAGGCCCCCCGCCTCCACGTACTGCTCCTCCGTCTCCTGCTGCGCCCGCACCAGCACCCCCCGCGCCTTCATCACTTCCCCATCCTCCATCATATACAGCGCCGCCGTCACCGCCTTGAACAATGTCACATACATCCTTTGATAGGGTGCCTGCGAGTCGGGCTCCATTTTTTTAATGTCCATAGATAATCCCTCATTCTTCAAGTTATAGATTAAATATAAACTTGAAGTATATAAATGTCAAGTTGAATTTCAACTTGAGAATGATTAACAAGTGGGCACTCCTGTGTAAGATAGGTCAAAAGGGGTGTCTTTATGGTGTTAGACTACAGTTTGATAGGTAAAAGGATCAGAAAGCGTAGAAAACAGCTGAAACTTACGCAGGAAAAAGTCGCTGAAATCGTTGAGATCAGTCCTCAGTATATGTCTAATATTGAACGCGCAATTTCCATTCCTTCAACCGAAGTCGTCATGGGCCTGGCCATTGCACTGGAGACCACACCGGATGAGTTTTTGGTAGGAGCTGTCCGAGCTGAGGGGGGTGAGGAGAGCTGGCGCGGGGTAGCGGAGCTTCTCCGGGGGATGGATGGGAAGCAGCTGGAGATGGCGCGGAGCTTTTTGTTGTGGCTGTCGGAGCAGGAGCTGTGAGGGCAAGAGAAGGGACGCGGCAGGGGACGCCCCGGCACTCAGGCGCGGGAGGTGGACCCCACCCGCTTTTCAGTATCTGGACACAGGCGGCAGCGCCAATAGGGGGAAACCAGTCGTAAGGCCGCTGGCGCCGAAAGGGTATCCATCTGGCATCGTACCGAGCTCTCCCGTAAAAACGGGGGATTCTTAAGGGGGAGGCGGCCTGAGAGCACGGACCGCCCTTTGGTCCGTGCGAACCGGACGCATCCCCCTTAAGCGCGCTCTTTGGTTACTTTCTCTCGCGAGAGAGAAAGTAACGCCCTCCCTTGGCGGGGCACGGGGGGCAGGGGGAAACTCCCCCTTGCTTTTTTCGTCAATCTATGGTATATATGATTGCAATACCTTGTTAAAAGGTAAATCTTTACTTATTTTAGGAGTTGATCTTGTCCCCATGGACCCTGACAGTATGATACTGCTGGCCGTGCTGGTGCTGATGGTGGTCATGTCCGGCTACTTTTCCGCCACAGAGACGGCCTTCACCTCTCTCAACCGCATCCGCCTGAAAAGCCGGGCCGACAACGGCGACAAAAAGGCGGAAAAAACCCTGGCCCTGGCGGAGGACTACGACAAGCTGCTGTCCACCATCCTCATCGGCAACAACATCGTCAACAACGTGGCCGCCACCCTGTCCACCCTGCTGTTCATCAAGCTCATTGACCAGGTGAACGGCCCGGCGGTGTCCACCATCGTGCTCACCGTGGTGGTGCTGATCTTCGGCGAGATTTCCCCCAAGAGCCTGGCCAAGGAGTCCCCGGAGGCCTTCGCCATGTTCTCCGCGCCCCTGCTGCGGCTGTTCATGTGGGTGCTCACCCCGCTGAACTTCCTGTTCGGGCTGTGGAAGAAGCTGCTGACCAAGCTGTTCCACAAGTCGGAGGACGAGGGCATCACCGACGAGGAGCTGGTCACCATGGTGGAGGAGGCGGAGGACCAGGGCGGCCTGGACCGGGAGGAGAGCCAGCTCATCCGCTCCGCCATCCGCTTCGACGACCTGGAGGCGGGGGACATCCTCACCCCCCGGGTGGACGTGGTGGCGGTGGAGGACACCTCCTCTGTGTCCGACGTGGCGGCGGTGTTCGCCGCCGAGGGCTACTCCCGCCTGCCGGTGTACCACGAGAGCGTGGACGACATCGTGGGTGTCATCCACCAGAAGGACCTGTTTTCCGCCCGCTACCACGGCCGGGACCAGCTGTCTCCTCTGGTACGCCCGGTGCTCCACATCACCTTGGGCACCAAGATCGACGACCTCATGCGCCAGTTTCAGCGCACCAAGACCCAGATGGCGGTGGTGGTGGACGAGTACGGCGGCACTGAGGGCATTTTGACCATGGAGGACATTGTGGAGGAGCTGGTGGGCGAGATCTGGGACGAGCACGACGAGGTGGTGGAGCAGTTCCGCAAGCAGCCGGACGGCAGCTATCTCATCGCCTGTTCCGCCGACCTGGACGATATGTACGACCTGTTCCAGGTCACGGGCGAGTGCGACGCGGCCACGGTGTCCGGCTGGGTGCTGGACGAGCTGGGGCGGGTGCCCGAGCCGGGGGACCACTTTGTGTGGGAGAATCTGGACGTCACCGTCACCCGGGCGGAGCACCACCGGGTGCTGGAGATCAAGGTGGTGGTCCTGCCCCCCGCGGAGGAGACGGAGGCGCCGTAGTTTTGTTCCTTTTTTTGAAAGAAAAGGAACAAAAAAGAACTTTTAGACCGCTACGAACCGGGCAATTGGAAAAACGTGTGCGCCCGGTGACGAAGCCAGCGCAAAAATAGAGAAAAATATGTAAACCCGGTCTACTTTTGAAGTAGACCGGGTTTACATATTTTTAAGCAAGTCAAGAATGATTTCTTGTTGCTTCGGGGTTAGTGCTGACCAGTTATCCAACATCTCACGCTGAGTAGGTGTAAGAGATATGGCATCAGACCCTTCTGCAAAAAACTGGGACAGAGTGATTCCAAAACCCTTACACACTTTTTCCAACGTTTGAATCGTTGGCGTTTGATTTTTGCGGTACCACGTTGAAATGGTCGATTGCGCCAGTCCTGCATTCTGAGCCAATTCATATTCAGACCATCCGCGCTGCAAACGCAGCCGTGTGATCTCACCCAATACGTCTTTCATAGTATCACCCATACTTTGTTGTCACGTATATTATACTTCGCTAAAGCCTTGATATTTAGTTTGTTAAGACATATATTATATTCGTTAAAAGTAACTATGATTGGTATGGGAGAACCATCATGGAAAAAGCTCGCTCGTGCTTTTTCATCGGCCATCGGGACGCAAAAGACAGTCTGCTGCCTGCGCTGATTGCGGAGGTGGAGCGGCATATCCTGGAGTATGGCGTGACAGAGTTTGTCGTGGGCCGCTATGGAAGGTTCGATGGGTTGGCCGCTCAGGCAGTAAAGCAGGCAAAGGAGCGGCACCCCAATGTAACTTTGACTTACCTGCGGCCTTACCACCCGGCGGAACGGCCGGGCGAAATGCCAAAAGGCTTTGACGGCTCCTTTTATCCACCGGGGATGGAGCGTGTACCAAGAAAACTGGCTATTGCCCGGGCGAATCGCTACATGGTGGAGCACAGTGATTTTCTGATTGCCTATGTCTGGCATCCGGCCAGCAATTCCCGTGAGCTGGTGGAGTACGCGAAGAAACGAGAACGGCGCGGGCTCATTCATATGACAATGCTTGACAATAAATAGAGCACCTATGAAACAGAAACTTGCCCCAATTCGGGGCAAGTTGGCGCCGCCGAACCTTGACAACAGAATGACTGTCCAAAGAGGATATGTGCCTTCATGGGATATGCCGTATGTGTGCCATGAGGGGACAATACGCCGCTGAAAAAACAGGGGGCAGGAACGGCTTTGGAACGAGCGGCGATCATCGAGAGTGGTAGCACCGCAGCCGATAAAATCACGTATCTTTTGGCTATGAGCATGAGGACAAATATCCTCTGTCAAAAGTTGCGCTTTTTTGACAGCAGACTGCATATTTAATATAATAATGACGTCGAAAGAAACCAATCAATTATTGTGGTGACTGCCGGAAATGGAGGTTATTATGAACAGGCAGTCTGATAGAATTACAGCGCGGTATTGCTTTGACGTGGAAAGGGGGCGGGTGTAATGCCAGCAATCCGAAACTCATTGCAACCTGCGCCCGACAAGTGGGACGCTTTCTACTGCCGCCTGTCCCGCGACGATGACAACGAGGGGGACAGCAACAGCATCCAGCACCAAAAGCAGATTTTGGAACGATATGCCTGTGACCATGGTATAGAGCGGTATCGTTACTATGTGGATGATGGGTACACAGGGACAAATTTCCAGCGCCCCGGCTTCAAGGAGATGCTGGCCGATATTGAGGCAGGACACGTCAAAACCGTAATCGTCAAGGATATGTCCCGGTTTGGGCGAAACTATCTGGAGGTCGGGATGTATACGGTAATCCGCTTCCCCGAGTTGGATGTGCGGTTCATCGCCATCAATGACGGGGTGGACAGCGAGGACCAGCCCAGCAATGATTTCACCCCGTTCCGCAATATCATGAACGAGACTTATTCATAAAGAATGACAGTACACGCAGGACATAGCATTCCTGTTATCTCCGGTAAGATTGGTACAAAAACGGAGGAATTGTCTATGAACAATCCAGATGGAAACACTTTTACCTATACAAAAGTTGGCGATTACTATATCCCGGACCTTATCTTAGATGACCAACCGAATAAAGAGGTCGGTATCTATGGCCGGATGAGGGAGCGGTATTTGAAAGAGCGTCACCCCGGCAGGTACAGCTATATGCTTTTGCATGGGACATTGTATTCCCATCTTCTGGGAATTGACGAAGCGGCGCAGGGGTATCTGGACACCAGGATTCCCCGCATGGCCGATGCTACTGGCGTGACAGAAGAATTGAAAGCCCGCGACCAGATGGCATGGGTGGGCCAGATGAACGCTATCCGCGCCCAAGTGGATGAAGTAATAAAGGTGGATCTGATTTATTGTTGATGATACAAGGAGGGCGCATGGTTCAGCTTTTAGGCTGATCCATGCGTCCTCTTTTATTTTTTGCGTTTTTTATGTGATGTGGGCCGATTTCGGCCCCTCCGACCGACGCTGTTTTCCTTGAGTTCAGACTTTTCCAATATTCCGATCAGTACCACAAATTCCTCATGCGTCAGGCTGTCATAATCAATGCCCAACGCAGCCAGATATAACTTTGCAGACCGTTCCTCGGAACTCCCTTCTCCTTCGATAACAGCTTGAACCTTTTTTTGAAATTCCTCTATGGCGGCAAATGGCGATACATCTGTCCCATCCTTTGCTTTCTTTGGACGGGCTTCTCTTATGTCGCGCAGGATGCCGGTCAAATCATCCCGAAGAACGGAACTAACATACTCATCCGCAGGTATTTTCCCTAATTCGGCGGTTCGGTAAAACAATTCATTTTCATCCGGTTGGTATTGCTTCTGTACAATATCCCGCGTTGCTCCCATGACATAGTTCAAATTGTCGATCTGCATACTGGCGATGTGGTCGACGAAAATCTCCATATCCACCATGAGCCGCTGGAAGTCCTTGTGGCACATAATCTCAGACAGCAGCACTCGGTTGAAACCTCCGGCTTTTAGTACATCCAGGGCCTCGTTGGTCAGGTGTAATTCCTGTATTTCCGCGTCAGCCTCTTTCTCCAGATTGCTCACGCCCATGAGGTAATCTGTGGTCACGCCGTAATACTCCGCCAATTTCACGATGCTGAGCGGGCTTATGTCTTTGAACTCACCGGTCTCGTATGTACCAAGGGCGGACTTGGAGATGGCAACATCCTTGGCTAATGCTTCCAAGGTGATGTCGCGGCTTTTCCGCAAATCCTTTAGACGCTCTGCAATTGTAAGCACTATGCTCTCCATCAAAGCACCTTCTTCGTCTTTAATAAACATATTATAGCAGAAAAAGATGTAACAGTCTGTCGAAATGTGAATTTTGCAAAAGGATTTCCATAAGCGTGGAAATTTGCCCATTTCAGGCTGGATTTCCGACCTCTTGGATATACGGGAAAGAACGAAAAATTTTAGTATGATAGGCCATGCAGCAATGCCCGCGCACCTCGACAACTGCATGACCGTCTGAAATGGATATGTTTCTTGGCGAAGTATGCGATGACATGAGCGTACCAAAGGAAACAAAACGCCGCTGAGAACCAGGGGCAGGAACGGGTTTCGGAGTAAAACGGCAATGAAATGACAACTTTAGGAGAAATCAACATGAATATACGAAACGAGATCAAGGCTCATATCGTGCAGGAGGGCATGACCAAGAGCGAAGTCGTTCGGACGCTGGCGGTGATCCATGGTTGGAGCGCCAGCGTTCCGAATTTGTCCGACAAGCTGAAGCGCGGCACTTTGCGCTACAGCGAAGCAATTTAACTGGCGGACGTACTCGGTTACGATATTATTTGGAGAAAGCGAGGCAGTTATGAGAATCACAATCAGTGAAATCAAGATAAACTCAGGTCGGCGGAAGGCCAGTTTGAGCGGCATTAATGAGCTGGCCCGAAGCATTTCCGAGGTTGGCCTGCTGAACCCCATCACAGTTGACCCGAACCATATGCTCATTGCCGGGTTGCATCGGTTGGAGGCGGCGAAGCGTCTGGGCTGGACCGAGATTGAATGTACGGTCTGCGGTCTGGAGGGACTGCAGACGGAACTGGCGGAAATTGATGAAAATGTTGTCCGTACAGCGTTGTCTACGATAGAATATGGAGAACTGCTGGAACGCCGCAAGGAGCTCTATGAATCCCTCTACCCGGAAACAAAGGCAGGGCTGTCCCAGGCCGCTGGAATGAACCGTGCCATTGGCAAACACGTCAGCGACAAAATGTCGTCCACGTCAAAATCCTTTGCACAGGACACAGCCGGGAAATTGGGTGTTTCTGTTCGGTCGGTAGAGCGATCCATGCAGACGATGAAGGGCTTGACGGCGGAAACGAGAGATGTTTTTCACAGGTTTCCCAATTACAAGCTCTCGCAAAGTAATGCGGCCAAGCTCTCCCGCCTGGGGCCTAAAAAGCAGAAAACTGCGGCTATCTTACTCGCATCTTATCAAATTAAGTCCGTGGATGAATATGAACCGGAACAGATTGAGGGAAAAGCAGCCAAAAAGCCGAAGCGAGACAAAGAGTTTTCGGAAAGTGTCGCGTCGCTGAAGGACCCAACGAAGGCGGCTTTGGATGGTTCCGGTTTTTTGCTTTCGGACTACAGAACTATGATCCATGAGATTCAACAACAGATTGGCTTCTACCATGACCCATACTTCAAAAATGCTATCTCCGCCCTCTCCTAAGTGGAAATGGAGGAGCTGGAACAGCTCACGGATTCCTGCTGTGAAATGATGCAGGGCTTTGTGAAGCAGTTAAAGGACGTTGCTGAACACCCGCGCGGGTGAGCTGGGACGTTGGGGAGGACCGGGATATACCTGTATCCGCAGATCATTGTTCAACACCCTCTCAGCAACCCGCGCGGGTGTTGGACGAAAGGCAAAAGGAGGTACAACAACCATTTCAAGCAATACATACGGCTACATCCGGGTAAGCACCCGTGAGCAGAACGAGGATCGGCAGCTTATCGCCCTGCGGGAAATGTCCATCCCGAAGCAGAACATTTTTATGGACAAACAGTCTGGCAAGGATTTCAACCGGCCTCAGTATAAAAAGCTGGTCCGAAAACTCAAGCCGGACGATTTGCTCTATATTAAGAGCATCGACCGGTTGAAACGCAACTACGAAGAAATCCAAAATCAGTGGCGGGTTCTTACCAAGGAGAAGAAGATCGACATTGTGGTGTTGGATATGCCCCTGTTGGATACTCGGCGGGGCAAGGACTTAATGGGGACATTCCTCAGTGATATTGTCCTGCAAGTGCTGTCCTTTGTTGCAGAGAACGAGCGCACCAACATCCGTCAGCGGCAGAGGGAGGGCATTGCGGCGGCAAAGGCCAGGGGTGTGAGGTTCGGCAAACCTCCCAGGCCACTCCCGGAGAATTACCACAGCGCCTACCAGCGGTGGAAAACTGGGGCGATCACTGGCACAGCAACGGCGAAAGAGTGTGGGATGCCGCTGTCCACCTTCCGCTACCGGGCCGAAATTTACGAAAAAGCCAAGTTATTGCAAATTTACCTTGCATTTTATATAGGAAAAGAATATCATATAAATAGTTGGTTTTCAACACCTCAGTGGCAATTTTTGCGTCTTAACTTAACTTAGCAGAAAAGTTACACATTTCAACAAACAGGCAACAGTTGTGCGCTGGAACAATTTGCAACAAAAATAATGCAGAACGAGATTGAAAAAATCAGGAGGAGATATATGAAAACAGTAAATCTTTATCTATCGAGTATGGAAGCACAGTATGGTTGCCAAAAGACCTTATCGCTTCCTGGACAGGTTGCTCCATTGCGAATCAATTTAAAGCCTGGTATTCGGAACCAACAACGTATCATGATAAAAAATGCTCGATTTTATGATGGCCGTGGCAATACTTCTATTATTCCGGTCTGCGTAAGAATTTTTGTGAATTCCGGTGGTAAGGTTAAAAATCGACGGCCATTCAGCAAAGCAAGAAAAATTATGTGCGCAGTTGCGGCTGTATGGATTCTGCTTTCGACGATTTATCTTTTTGCTCCCAAGAAATCGTCCAACACAGTTTCCAACTCAGGAGTTGTTGGCAACCAAAGCGGTATGTATGAAAACAGCTACAATGATTCTTCCATAAAGTCGCATCCTGCGTCAGACGGTCTGATTTATGAGATGAATAAAGTAAATAGCGGTTATGTTGTGACGGGTAGCTATGAACCCATTATTGGAGAATTAATTATACCTGCAACTTATAACGGATATCCTGTCACAGGAGTTATAGGATTTGATAATTATGAAGGAATTACTGCGGTATATACCGGTGACAACACAATGTCTGTGGATGCATTTGATAATTGTAACGGACTTGCTGAGGTTGTGTTTGGGAGTGCAACGACCGAAATATATGGGTTTCAAAACTGTGGAAGTCTAAAAAAAGTTCAGCTTCCTGACAGTGTTGAAAGGGTGCTAGCCTTTACCAATTGTAGTTCTTTGGAAAAAGTGTATATAGGAGAAAGCATAAGTGATTTAAATATTACGTTCCGGAGTTGTGGCAACATCGCTTACTACGACGTAGCGCCGAACAACCAGCAGTATAGCTCAATTGACGGAAATCTGGTAGATGTCTCATCAGATCGTCTAGTACGGGGAACCGTAGAGGGAGTACTTCCCCCGGTGACTACGATTGGTACCGGTGCATTTTATGAGATGTCAGTGAAAAATGTTTATATTCCAGACACTGTACATACGATTGAGGCGGATGCCTTTTTTAATTGTAACTATCTTGATAAAATTACTTATGAGGGAACTTGCGCACAGTGGAATATGATTAATCGTCAGATATTGCGCGGCTATTTAGTGCCCGGGGAGCAACGGTGGTTGAGCAGTGAACATATATATGAGATTAATATTCATTGTTTAGATGGTGAGGTCAGGTATCTAAATGCAACATTCTCAGGAGGAAGTGATGGACTGGGAGCTTCATCGTATACCCTTACATTCTATCCAGATGGGTCTGTCGGGTATCGGTTAGGCCCTAGCGATTGGGGAGATGGCACATACGTATACAAAAACAATAAAAATTCCTTTGAAATCACTTTGAAAGACAGTGCTAGAATTTTGTATGCCAATGTCCAAGATGACATTTTGTCATTAAGTGGTGAAGGATTTGATGGAGAATATTTCCAACGAAAGGACGGAAACGAGGTGATAAGACGGTAGACACAGCTATTTTTCGAATATCTAATCTTAACATTTACAAGCAAAATGAAGGAGAAAAAATGAAACTAGAAAAATTTTTTTGCATCCTTTTGAGTGTGCTTTTGGTCATCACAATGCTGCCAACAACAGTATTTGCGGCAGGTCCAAGCAAAACACAGGAAGATGCAATAAACTGGGTCCGCTCCCAGGTGGGGCAGTACCTTGACTTTGACAGTATGTACGGTGCGCAATGTACAGATTTGATTATGTATTATTATAGATTCCTGGGTTATGACCCATTTTGGGGAAATGGTTGTGACTATGCCAGTGGCGATGCCTTGCGCTATGGGTGGTCCCGACTGTATCAAGCCCAGCCGCAGCCGGGCGACATCTTGGTGTATGAAGCCGGACCGCTTAATCCCTCTGGGCATGTGGCAATTTATGAATCTGATTATGTACACTATCATCAGAATGTTGTAGGTGTAGGTCAGTCTCCTGGAGTTGTGAGAGCTACATGGTATTATAACGATCCTGCCGACTATGATTACGCAAAATACTGGGGAGTCATTCGGCCAGCATGGTCAACGGGATCGGACCCTTCTGATGACTATGGTTATCGGGTCACGCTGGATGCCAATGGCGGAACGGTATCCCCAAGCTATATCTATGTAACGGATTGGTACCGCAACCTGCCCACACCGACAAGAACGGGCTACACCTTTTACTCTTGGAGTGTGGATAAGACTAGTGATTTTCTGAGTCTGGTAGATAATGACTGGCGAGTAACAAAGCGTGAGGATCACACATTATATGCGATCTGGGAGCCGTGCTGGTACAAAGTCTCTTTTGATGCCTGCGGTGGAACAGCCAGCGAAAGCAAACGGAACATCGCCTATAACAGCACATATGGTACGTTGCCGACCGCTACTCGAAGCGGGTACCGATTCCAGGGCTGGTTCACTTCGGCCTCTGGCGGCAGTCAGGTCACATCGGGTAATATCTACTCTATTGCAGGGAATCAGACGCTCTATGCACACTGGGAACAGGTAGCAGCTATCCACGCACATAGCTTAACCCACACAGCAGCAAAGGCTGCAACACAAACAGCTGAAGGTAATATTGAATACTGGTACTGTTCGGGATGCGGCAAATATTATTCTAATTCTGCAGCTACAATAGAAATCACGAAGGCGCAGACAATAACCCCCAAACTTCCCGCCACTGCCGCTAAGACATACACCGTCAGATTTGATGCCCGTGGCGGGGTCTCAAGCCATCCAAGTAGGGAGATTCTATATGGTAATCCCTATGGTTCTCTTCCTACTGCCTCACGAAGTGGGTACAGGTTTCTGGGGTGGTTTACATCCGCTTCCGGCGGCAGTCAGGTTACATCAGGTGATATCAATTCTATTGCAGGGAATCAGACGCTCTATGCGCATTGGGAGCAGATGGCCACTGCCCATACCCACAATCTACTCCACACCGCAGCAAAGGCCGCAACACAGACGGCAGAGGGGAATATCGAATATTGGCACTGTCTAGAATGCGGAACATATTTTTCTGATTCTTCCGCTACGAAAGAAATCACGTGGGCGCAGACAAAAATTGCAAAGCTATCCACCGCCATACAAACGCACACGATCAAATTTGACGCTGGCGGGGGGAGTGTCAGCGAGTCACAGAGAACTGTATCTGTGGGCAGCGATATTGGAAAACTGCCGGTTCCCTCACGTACAGGCTATCAATTTCTGGGGTGGTACATCATGCCCACCACATCAAGTGCAGAGGTGACAAGTGACACCCCTGTCAATCAGGTCACTTTGCCCGATGGATGCACGCTCTATGCACAATGGGAGCCTGTCGGCACGGAAGGCAAGACCCCCGTTACACCCAGCTCCCCACCTGGAACGCCAACTCAAGGACCCTTAATGACTGATATTTCGGAGGGCGCATATTATTATGACGCAGTTCAATGGGCCTTGGAGAAGGGAATCACTACGGGCACCAGCTCAAATAAATTTAGTCCGGACTCCCCTTGCACCCGTGCACAAATAGTAACATTCCTTTGGCGAGCAGCAGGTTCGCCCACATCTAACGCCTCAAATATATTTACAGATGTGACTCCCGGTACATATTATTACAATGCGGTGGTTTGGGCCGTGTCCAGAGGAATTACAGCTGGAACTGGAGCAAACACGTTCAGCCCCGATGCCACTTGTACCCGCAGTCAGGCTGTAACTTTCCTGCATCGGGCCGAGGGTTCCCCTAGTGCTAAGAGCAGTGCGTTTTATGATGTAAGGAGCAACTCATTTTACGCTCGTGCTGTTGATTGGGCCGTGTCCAAAGGCATCACTAATGGCACTGGAAACAACATCTTCAGCCCCGATGACACCTGTACGCGCGGTCAAATCGTAACCTTCTTATACCGGGCTAGCTAAAAGTGTTTCTTGCTTTAGGATACTGTCAGTTGGGTAATCGGTTGGCTGTTTTCGTCATTCCATTGGAGTACCAGCGACCAATGGCGCACTTCTATACATGGCCTGCGGCCATGTATCCGTACGCTCTGCGAGACTGCGGCCCTGACACTCGAGTGTCAGGGCCGCTTGCGTCACTCCGTTCCGTCAAGGGGCTGCGCCCCTTGCGCCGCTTCGCGGCTATCCCCGCCCCTGCGGGGGAATTAAACATTGTCCCCTTTGACCGTTTTACCCTTACAGGTAAGGCGGTCTTTTTTATTCTCAAAATTCAAAATCAAAGGAGATCCCCACAATGGAAAAATCACGCGAGGAATTACAAAAGAAGCACGATGAGGCTATTATCAAGCTGGAACAGTACCAGCACCAAATTCAGCGATTGGAAAACCGTATTCGTGACCAGCAGGACAGCGAGAGGAAGAAGCGAAACCACCGCTTTATCACCCGTGGTGCAGATGTGGAGAGTGTGGCCCCGGAGGTGCGCGGCATGAGCCAAACGGCCTTTAGAATTTTGGTGGAGCAAATCTTTTCCCTGCCGGAAGTTGCCGCCCTGGTGAGCCGAGCCACCGACCAGCAGGAGGGCGGATAATTGGCCCTGTTTCATCTCCACGTTACCCAGGTCAAGCGGAGCGCGGGACAGTCCGTTGTCACGTCCGCCGCCTATCGAGCCGGAGAGAAACTTTACAGCGAATACTATGGCGAGGTCAGCGACTACACCCACAAGGGCGGCGTGGTCTGCACAGACATTCTCCTGCCGCCCCA
>ERZ808042.766-NODE-766-length-14163-cov-2.850064_pt1 | contig 14163 bp, 12 predicted proteins | sample MGYA00380193_ERZ808042 | MGnify/ENA primary metagenome ERZ808042 (study PRJEB31490, sample SAMN06133401) | mouse gut metagenome | isolation source: M1_2 | host: mice | place: China: Chengdu | collected 2015-05 ...
GTTTCTGCGGTTTCCGAACAGCTATATTATGTACGTGGAACATCAGCAGTGCATCGTTCTGAACTTAAGCAGAGAAAAGATTCCCGCTTCCCAGGTGCGCCACCTTCTCGCCCCTCTGTGCCGGGACTATTTTCTCTATGCCGGGATCTCTTCTCCTGTCCGCAGCATCGAAGAACTGAAATTTGCCTTCCTGCAGGCGGAACTGGCACTGGAAAAGGCATTTTATCTGCATAATGAACAGTGGGCGGTTCCCTTCTCTGCCTGTGTCCTTGACTATCTGCTGAAGCATATCCCGCCAGAACTGCCTCCCGGATATCTGACCGCTCCGGAACTGCTTGCTCTGATGGAATATGACCGTGAAAAAAACACGCAGTATTTTCCTACTCTGCGTGCTTTTCTTCTGAATGAGCGCAATATTTCCAGAACATCAAAAGCCATGATCATCCATCGTACGACGCTGGTCTACCGGCTGAAGAAGATCCAGTCCATGACCAGTATCAATCTGGATGACCCGGAGGAACGGCTTTATCTGCTTCTTTCGCTCCGTCTGCTGGAGTCGGCAGACGGATATTTTTAAATTTTTTCCAAAGATTTTTCGATTCCGAATGCCTCCTTATGGAAAACAGATTTCAGATTCTTTTGTCTGTCATTTCCAACCCGCATGCTGAAAGCGGAAACACAGATACCCGGTCAGCCTCCCATGTAATCGCTGATTACCTGAGAAAGCGCCGGAAGGATCTGCTGCTTTCGGGAGAGCAGATTCTCCTGGAACGTATGTTCTTCTCCCCCGCGGTCAGGAAATGCCTCTGCCGCCCAGGAAGAACGGTCTCCGCCTGCATAGACAACGGAACCATTTTCCAGAATGCTGGTAAATACAAGCACTGCCAGGTCGATCTGTTTCTTCCTGCAGAAACGCTCCAGCGCCCCTGCAATCTCCTGCGCATCGGTCCGTGTCTCCTTTGCAGACGGAACGATGACCTGAGAGATGGAAAGTTTGCAGGAATGGATGTCATAGATCTTCCGATCCTGATTGATCATATCCGGAAAGCTCACTTTCTCCTGACTGGCCGTAACGGTAAATAATTCTTCCGCAAACTCTTCCATATCCAGATCCGCAAGAGCCGCCAGAATATTGGCTGTAGACCTGTCCCGGTCCGTGGTCGTCGGTGAATGAAAATTCATGGTATCCGACAAAATCGCGCCGAGAAGCAGTCCGGCCAGGGCGGACGGAATCAGCATCTGATTCTCCCGGAAGATTGTCGCAATGATCGTAGCTGTGGAACCCACGATCTCATTTCGAAAGGAAACCGGCTGTGAGGTGGTAAAATCATTGATCCTGTGATGATCGATGACCTCCAGCACCTTGCCCTTTTCCACCGCATTGACCGACTGGGAAAATTCATTGTGATCCACCAGAATCAGTTTACGCTTCCTGGAATCCATAATATGATATCTGGAAATATATCCCACCAGCCGGTCTTCCTGATCCACGACCGGATAGACGCGGTAACGGCTCCGGAGCATCTTGTTCCCCACATCCTCTGCCAGTTCGTTGGAATGGAAAGAAACCAGCTTCGTCTTCATGATGCGCTCTACAGACGGCGCAAAATACAGATAGCGGGACGTATTCATGCTTCCGTATCCGGAACGGATGATCGGACAGTGGCATTCTCTTGCAGCATCAACGACTCTGTCCTCTACCTGATCCGTCCACACAACGATCAGCATGCCTGCGCCCCGCCGGATGAGCTTCAGCTGCGCTTCTGTATTCGCCCCCACAATGACGATCCGGTCTTTTACGTCAAAATTTTCCAGACGCTCCAGCTCCGTCATGGCAATGATGCTGACTTTCCCATTGATGCAGGACTGTTCATCATCATATACCATGGTGCCCTGTATCGTTTTCCGGATATTTTCCGTCGGCGTATGTGCCAGAATATCAATGGACATGGCTGTGTCATCAAGGCCGACCACCGCAAGATCGGATTTCGTCACCATACCTGTCAGATGCTGTTTTTCATCCACAATGCCGCAGTAGGCATGATTATCCTTCTGCATGATCTTCAGCGTCTCATAGATCGTCGTATCCGGCGTAATGGAGACCGGTGCATCCATATCGATCTCGGACAGCTTCATCCGGGCATCCTGCAAAAGCACCGGTTCCGGAAAGCCGAAACGGGAAAGCAGATAACGCGTCTCCTGATTCAGCGCGCCCAGACGACATGGAACCGCATGCACACCCATGGAACGCTTGAAAAATGCGTAGGCGATGGAAGACGCAATGGAATCGGTATCCGGATGACGATGCCCGGTAATGTATACAGGATCTTTTTTCTTCATGTTATCCCCCTTAAAATATCTCTTTCTCTTTCACGCAGTTTGATTTGATCTCTTCTACCAGTGCCTGAAGGGCATCGATCACATGAGGGCGAATGTCTCCCCCTACAAGAACCCTCATCATATCATCCCCCGGTTCCAGTTCTCCCTGATTCAGCCATACTCTTACATAACAGATTCCCGGCATTTCCTCCGCCCTCCGGATCGCTTCCGAGACCTTCTGCTCCTCATACGACAATACCAGCCCTCTCACCGGCGGCACATCCTTTTCTCCTTCCCGGACGCTGGCTCTGGCCGACTGTCTCACGACCCCGGCGTGAAACAGATACATGCCGCAGGATAAAGCCTGCGGATCTTCTTTTGCCTCCTGAAGCCACTGATCCATGGAAGGCGCCTTTTCTCCTGTCATACAGTTTCCCCCTTTACAGATTTTCAGAATTTTGATTTCCCTGTCCAAAACGCCGATACAAAGCGGCATGATCATAGATGCATTTCCACTTATTAAACGCATTCGCGGTAACGCAGATATAAGAACCGCCGTTTTCTCCTTTTCCGTAACTGACTGCACAGTTACCTGACTGATCCACATACCCGGTCTTTCCGCACAGAACCTCTCCGCCGGTATCCTTGTCCTCGATCCGTCTCAAAAACCAGTTGGACAGAAGGATTCCGTCCGGATGCTGGTCGGTTCCGGAAGTCGTATAGGTATGGGCAGACAATACCTCCCTGCAGACTTCATTGTCGATGGCAGCATTCATGATGACTGCCATATCATACACCGTACAGTAATGGTCCTCCTCATAGATTCCCACACAGTTGGTAAAATGAGCGGTTCCGGATAATCCCAGTTCCTCCAGTTTCCCGTTCATCTTTTCCACAAAGGCTTCCTGCGACCCGGATACACAAACTGCAAGACTCAGCGCTGCGTCCGCACCGGAAGGCAGAATCGCACCATAAAGCAGATCCCGTATGGTCACCGTTTCCTCCTTTTCAAATCCGGCGCTGCTGCAGTCGTGTGCGAGCGCATATTCCGCCGCATCTGCTCTGACCGTGTATGTTTCGTCCAGATCTTCTATGTTTTCCACCGCAACCAGAAGCGTCAGCACCTTTGTCATGGAAGCCGGAACCGTCCGCTCCTTTTCGTTCCGCCCTGCCAGAATCGTTTTCTTTTCCACATCTACCAGTATGGCATTGGTACTGACGATCTCCTCTCCCGGCTGTATGGTATCCTCTGTCTCCTGAAAACGGTATGGACCTTTTTCTGTTTCTGCAGCGTCCGATCCGGATTCCGGTTCCTCCTCCGCATCTTCCTGTTCTTTGTCAGCTTCCGTCTCCGGTCTGCCCTTCTGCTTTTCTGCTGCCGGAGATTCCTGAGCCATATCTTCTCTGCTGCTTTCTTTCTGCCCCGCCTCTTCTTTCCCCATGCGCCCGGCAGCAATGATCAGGAGCACAGTAAGAATCACTGCGAAAGTTCCTGCTGCAATCATACGCTGAAACAGCTGCTGCTGCTTTTTTCTGCGCCTGATCTCCCGCCTTCTCTGCTCCCTGCGCATTCGGCGCAGCTCTTCTTCCTCATATTCTTTCTCCATAGATAAGATACTCCCGTATTCTGACTGCCATATCTTTCCCGGCAGCCGCTTCTTTTACTGTTTATCCATTGATATTTCCCGTAAAATATATTTCTTTCATTATATGGGAAATATTCCGGGCATGTCAACTGTCCTTTTTTGCTGAAGCCATGGGACGGCAGGGAAAACAGCAGAAAAAAAGTGTATGACCCTTATGCTTTTATCTTTCTGCCGTATTCAGTTTCCATCTGTGTGAATCCCCGATTTTGTACCTGCTTCCATTCTTTTTTCGCATTGACGGATAATCGAATCATTTAATTGCTGACCGGGTTCCTGTTGTACTCTAAGTGCTTTTCGGAGCAACAGCTCTATCCCAATTTTGGTTCTATCGCCTTTTTTATTGTTCTTCACAGATTCTCTCCTCTCTTTATTTCATTGGAAATTCCTTCTGCAATTCTCTGTGCCAAACTTTCCTGATAATCATCATCCAACAGCTTTTGACTCTCAGAATAATTTGAGAGAAATCCCATTTCTACCAAAACAGCGGGCATTTGCGTGTTTCGCAAAACATAATAGTCCTCTGTTTTTGCATACCTCGTTACGATATCCTCACTTAGCAAAACTGCGTTGATAATACTTTCTGCATATCCTTTGCTTTCTGTCGCATTTGAATTGTTGTAATAACATTCCAAGCCTGCTATCTGGGCATCTTTCTCATAGTAATTGCAATGAAGGCTGATAAAAAAATCTGCATTGGAGTCATTTGCAACAGAAGTACGATCTGCAAGGCTTATATTTTCATCGGAGCTTCTGGTCAGAATAACTTCTATCTTGTCATTCTCCAGAATAGCTTTCAGCTTCCATGCAACCGAAAGGTTAATATCCTTTTCGACTGCCTTGCCGCTGACAGTACCTCCGTCACTTCCTCCATGCCCTGCATCCACGACAACACAAAACCCTGGAGCATTATTCTCTGTTGAAGCAACAGGAGCAATACCGTTACCTGCGTTTCTATCTGTGTATAGATCCGTGTATAGATCCGTATATTTATTTACCTTTTCATCTTCCTTTGTAAATCTCTCGTATAAGTAAAGACATCCGCAAACCATAAGTATCATCATTATAATTTGTATCAGTATGACGATTGCCCTCCGAAGATACGCAGTCGTAAGCCGCTTAATCTTTCTCTTCCTGAGTTTTTTCCTCTTTCCGTATCGTTTCCTGTTCATTGCCGCATTTGTTCCTCAATCTGGAATAAATCAATGGCTTTTTGGTAAAGCGATTTCCTCACCACTTTCTTCTGATAATACATAAATATTGCCTGTATCACAGGTAACAGACATTGCAGGTATATGACTGATCAATTCCTTGTTATTCCCGTCCTTGCCGCAGGAATACAGACATCCGCCGTCCGTCCTGGAAATATAATAGATTGACTGCTCATCCATGCAGAAATCATATGCAACTATATTTTCATAAGTGTAAGTTTCATTACTGGAAACGTCATATCTTGTTAAAACCCCCTGTTCATTTTTGTAAAAGATGCTTTTCCCATCGAATGAAATATTTCCGTTTGCAGGAATGTCGAGCTTTACGGTTTTTCTGGTATACCGGTTTACTTTTGTTATGCCATCATTACCAATGAAAAACAGGTTATCGTCATTCAGGAAAAAAGCGTGGTGAAAATCCAGGAACTTCCATTTATCCCCCGTTTCATAGTCAATACCCAAAAGAGAACGCCCGGAATTTGTCATCTGCTCAAAGATTGTTTTTTCCTCAAAGGTATTCAGATTCAACTCGATCACCGACACTTTCGTTATATTGCTGTTATAGTTTCCTACCCGGTTGACATAGCTTTCCATTACCGATGTGGTGTAATACAGATATGGTGAACACACATAAAACGCACATATTTTTTCTTCATCAGAAAATACCCCAAACATAGGGGAACGTGCGAAAGGATATGTTTCTTTCGTGGAAGTATTTTTGAGAGAATAATCAAAATTTTCTGCATCCCGTATGATTTCATAACCCATACATTCATAGACTGCCGATGAATTATAGACAACGCTTCCCGTTTTTCTACGGCCTGAACATCCCGTCACTGCCAACGCCAGGCCAAACATGACAATGAAAGCCGCCCCACGCTTCTTTTGCCCTGATTTCATCAGCCATCTGTTAGAATTGCGCCGTAAAATCCAGACAACGGCCAAAGTACACAAAAGCACGGATACAAAGAGCAATGTCAATAGCGTAACCGTGCCAACCTCCGCAAAAATAATTTTCTCATCACCCGTCAGGGCATCGCTCATAACAATCTCCCCTGAAAAAAAGTCTGTTCCAAGCAGAAACGGCAATGGCAGAGGCAGACGATAAATGCTGGTTTTCGATAAGCCTATATAGGGAATAATCACGGACACCGCACCAGTCAGCAGGGTAACTGCATACTTTTTTGCTAAAACGGAAATGAACATCAGGAGTATCGTAAGAAACACACCGCCAAACATCCGGAGCAGCCCTATCAATACATATCCCTCCAACAGCGACATATCCTTACTGCTGTCTGCAAAGTAACGGATACTCTGAATCGGATAATCCCCATCTGGCAGTCCGTATTTGAACCTGTAAAATCCGTATTCAATAAGCGAAATGCAAAGCGACAGGAAGAGGACAACCGTGGTAATAATGAGCAGCTTATACAGAGCGCTTTTTCGCCCCTCCCTTGCAGTCAGGATCAGGGTGTCCATCTGGCAGTTGTACTCAGAACAGAAAACAGGCGTAACAATCAGCAAAATGCCAAGGAAGAGAATGAAATTAAGCGTACCCTTGCCAAGAAGCCCCATCCATCCGTTTGTCTGGAGAAAACAGCGGTTCCCTGCATTTTCGCAGATATAGAGATACTGCTGATAGATAACCTCAAATCCATTTTGATGCTCCAGAACCTTCTCAATTTCCCGGCTCTCTTTTTTATATTCACTTTCACTGATCTTCCCGTCATAGTAGTTCTCCAAAAGGCTGTTCTGCCTCTCCTTCGCTTTTGCAATCCTCTCCGCCTCCTGCTCCAGATAAAGGGATGATTCCTCGGTGCAGTATCCGTTTACCTTTTCCAGATACCATTCATATTCATTTTTATACCGCTCCATCGCACTGTCATAAGGGTTGTCGGACAAGGCAAGCCAGACCATGCCAAGGAGCAGGACAAGGGCAATATAGAACAGCCCCCTTTGCCAGAGCATAATCTTTTTTACTTCGTATATAAATCCAGACATTTTATCCTCCAATGAAAGTCCCGTAATATCCCTCCCTGTACACCTTTTCCTAAATCAATTTCCAGCCACAAAGTACGTGTGTCTGAAAATCGATTTGTGCACAGTGCGGGATATTACTAATTCCGGCAATAAGAGTTCCTTTTAGAAAGCATCATCATTGCCGTTATGGAAACCACCCCTACGGTTATGGCAAAAATAATTGCTGCCTGGAAACTCTGTACCGGATATCCTGCAAAACCAATAAACTCGGTCTTGCCAAATAATATGCGGTTAGCAAGCAGCGAATACGGGTTTATGATTTTGAGCCAGGTATTACTGAAACAACTTTGTGACGCACCTGTAATAATAAAACACAGAGCTGCTCCGAAATCAGCGACAAACGGAATAAGGGCATTACGCCCAAACATGGAAATCAATAGAAACACCATGCTCATCGTCCATACGCCGACTTCCCTTATCACTGCGGACAGAATCGCATATTGCCATAAATTACAGTTTACCGCAGCCGTGCTGAAATTGCTGACAGCATACAGCGGAAGATCCCCTCCTTGTGTCGTTCCGAAGAAATACGCAAAACCAATATAATCCACAGCAGAAAACCATATGGCCACACTGATTACAAACAAAGAAGCCGCAGCAATTTTAGCAAATGTGGTCTTTTTACCGCCGCCCGGATTTGTCAGCAGCAGCATATCCATCTGTGTTTCCTTTTCGCAGACAAAGGTACTGACAACCCCGTACAGACAAAGAAATAAAACCAATATGCCAGAAAAATCATAGTTCAGATAATAGTTATACATTTCCTCATAGGCAAAGACTTTTATGCTCCGCCCGGAATAAAGGTGATAGATCACACTGTTTTTACGTGCTTCATAAGTCTGCCCCCGTTCTTTGTAAACAGCGGCATTTTCCTTTGCCCTCTCTGCCACTTGAAGCGCATAAGTCTGATAATGATAGAAATATTCCATAGGCTCCACATAGTATTTTTCCAGGATATTCCGGTCACTGTATATATTCCCCGTCATCATATCCGGATTGTCTTTGGCTGTGCTTGCTGTCATATCAGCCGTAGCGTCTGCTAACGGCTGATATATGGAAAGAAGATGATTGATTTTTTCAGTAGTGATCTCCCCTCTGTAATCCTCATAAAGCTGCCAATACACGCGGTTCCAACTGCGGCTGTCATTTCCGTCCGCCAGGTAGGAATACGAGTGGAATTCGCTGTTTATTTTGAACAGGTTCATTGCACTGAACAATATGAGTACAACAAGGATTGACGGCTTGCAGAATAGTTTGTAAAATTCATATTTAATTAAGCGTGTCATGTTATCTCTCCCTTAACTCATTGCCCACGGAGGGTCTTGCGACTCTCGCGGCATTCGCCATACAATAGAAAGCATACTTTCTATTGTCATGAATGGACATGCAAGCATGTCCGCTTGGCTCATTGCCCACGGAAATAATACAAAAATACATCTTCCAGGTTAGGGGAAACCTTTACCGCGTCTGAAGCAGGCAGCAGATCGCTTACGATTCTTACTAAAAAGCGTTCCCCCTGCTGTTTCATATTGCTGACATAATATTGGTTTCCAAGTCTGGCAGCGTCTTCCCCGTTTACTGTCACCTCCCACACTTTTCCATAGATATTCTGTTCTAATGTATCGGTCGTTCCCTGGGTTATTAAGGAGCCATCCTTTAAGATCATAATCTCCTTTGCGATACACTCCACATCGGAAACGATATGGGTGGCCAGCAAAACGGTCCGCCCCTGCGCGAATTTTGAGATCAGGTTGCGGAAGCGGATACGTTCACTGGGATCAAGCCCTGCTGTCGGCTCATCCAAAATAAGAATTTCAGGATCGCCCAGCATCGCCTGGACAATGCCGACCCTCTGCCGCATACCGCCGGAAAGGGCGCCAATCTTTTTCTCTTTCGCATCGGAAAGATTGACGATGTCCAGAAGCTCCAGAGCCCGTTTTTTCCCCTGTCCGTCAGGGATCCCTTTCAGCGCACACATATACAGCAGAAAATCCATCACCGTAAAATCCCGATAGAAGACAGGATATTGCGGCATATATCCGATTTTTGACAGGAAGTCCTTACCCAGTGTTCCCGCATCCTGTCCGTCAATCAAAACCGTTCCGCCATCGCTTCCCAAAATACCCACAAAGATATTGATCAGTGTCGTCTTTCCCGCACCGTTAGCGCCCAAAAGCCCATAGACACCCTCCGTAAGTTCCGTGGTAAAATCCTTCAGGGCATACTTGCCCTTATACTGCTTTGAAACATTTTGCAATGATATTTTCATCAAGAATTACTCCGCAAAGCCAAAGGTTGTGATCAGGGTGCTCACCTCGTCAATCCCCCGTCCAAGCACAACGATACAGGTGCCGGATTCATCCAAAATCAAAATCTGCGGAACACGCAGGAAATAGGTACTGTTGCTGTCCTGAACGGTTTCCGTATGGATATTTTTTCCCGATGCCGTATCATAAATGTTGATTGTAACACTGCTTTCCTCCAAAATAGCAGTAGCCACATATTTTCCCTGCCCGGAGCAGTAAACACCGTCTTTTCCCTCACTGCGGCTTGAGAACGACACCGTATTTTCTGTATTGGATATGGTATCAAGCATCAGCAGGGTTCCATTATTTTTGTCAAAGCTCTGGGGCATAACAAGCAGGTTTCCACCCTTTTGCACTTCTTCCGTATCTATCTTGTAATCCCCCTTTTTGGTAATCGTAAGATTTGCGCTGTCTGTGGATACAGTACCATAAACACTGACCCCATCCCCGCCAATGGAGGGATCTGTAGCCATGCCTACATAGACTAACGTGTTGTTCCCTGTAAAGGTAAGGCTGTCCATGGTTACAATCTGCATATTATCTGCCGTGCCTTCTTCGGAATAGTTCAGAATGGTACGAACCTTCCGGGAAGAAACATCATAAAGGTAAAGCCCCGAAAGCCCGCCGAAAGCAACCTGTTTTCCGTCCTGTGAAACAGCGATTCCTGTAATCTGCGGAATAAAATCATCACTTAATAATCCGCTGAAGGAAATGGTATCCTGAACAGCAAAGTCCTGATTCAGCAGGTATCCATTGATACCGTCGCTTTCTGATGCAGCAAATGAACCGTTGCTTCCTCCGCCGCTACCAGTTCCCTGGCCCACGACAAAGTAGCCGTCTGCATAGGTCTGTACGTATAAGTCTCCCATGGAAATATCCGCACTTGCGATGGTTTCGCCTTTCCCCGTATCGTAAAGATAAAGCTGATCCGCCGCAACGATAATCCGGCTTCCACCGGCATAATAGCAGCCTCTGACCTTTCCTGAAAAAGTGGAATCCTTCACCGTGCTGATCATCATCATATTTTTATCCGTGCCGTTATCCTGCAGATCCATCACGTTCATTTCGCTGCTTTCATTTCCGGTATTTTCCGATGAATCATCTTCTACGGATTGCGGCTCCATGTTTATGGCTCCATTTTCAGAGCTGTTCCCATTCTCCTGTCCGTTCCCGCAGGCCGACAGAGGAAGAGCCAAAGCAAGCATAAGTATCATACACATCCATTTTGTTTTCATTTTTAGTCCTCCTTGTATAATAAAATGGAACTGGTTTTACTTGTAACTGAATTTCCGTCCGCTGCGACGGCTGCCGCATAAAAAGTATGGAAGCCATCCAGCTTAGCGGTATCTATGGTTGCTTCCATGATCCACACATTTCCTTTGCTTAATGTGACATCACAGGAAACCGCTCCCTCAAAAGATATGGGCTTATGGTTTAAGAAAAATGATATGCCATATCTTGCGCCTGGCGTTCCGCAAAGGGTGTAGCGCACGGTAAGCGTATCTTTCCCGGTAAGGTTGATATTGTCATACACCACCTCGCCGTCATAGACAAGCGTCCAATAGACACTGTTATCCAGGGTATCCATCGTAACGCCATTCCATCCTGCTCTCACAAGCTCATTCTCAATAAAAGAGGAAGTGACTTTTTCCTCTGAAATGCTGACATCACGAAAAGCAGTGATACGTTCTCCATGGATGCTGTCATTTTCCGGAGCATCCTCATTAAAATGCAGTTTCAGCACTCTTTCAAAACTCTGATGATACCAGCCATAGCTTGAGGTTTCTTTCATATCGGGCTGGAAATCGGGCCTGGTGACGCTCACAATTGTCATATTCAGGGTATCGCCTTTTTTCCCTGTGTCCGGTGTGAACACAAAGGAAAATTTCTCCTCGTGCTTTTCTGATGTCCGGAAGCAGTGGAGATACTCATATTCCGCCCCCGTGTCGTTTACCTTGTAGGCCTGCGGCTTTCCGTCCAAAAAGAGCAGGAAGCCAATGCTGTCCAATTTTCCTTCTGACACAAACTGATAGTCCAGGACAAATTCTCCGCCATGATACTCATAAGGCAAAACACTCTGGTCATCCGCTCTGGCGGGATTTGCTTCCCCGTGGCTTAGAAACCCTAAATCTCCGTCCTCCTGCGCCCCGGCGAAGGGGTCTTCTTCTACAGTCTGCGGCGGGGCATTCTCGTCCGCAATGTTATAATTTCCGCAGGCCGCCACAGCATAGGGCAAGACAAAAATCACAGCTAATGATAAGAATCGCTTTCGCATGGTCCATCCTCCTGTCATATTTGATGTATTTCAATTATAAAAGCCAAATGTCAAAATGCGGTCAAGAAATAGAAAAAAGGTTGCGGAGAAACAGCTTCGTTCTTTACATAAAGAGAGCCAACAAACTGTAATTTCTCACAAGTCTGTTGGCTCTTGGCGTAGTTATTCTGCCAGGCAAACCGGAATTCGTATTGTCACAAACGACAAAGCATAATGTACTCTTCCCGTTTTCGTCCACTTTAATTCCTCCAAAATAAACCTTGATTTGCCTCTTTGTCAATCACTTTTTTGCTCCAGACCTTTTCATAAATAAAAATATCACCCCGTTTTGTGGACTGCAAGTCTAATTGTTACACAAGCTCCACCAGGAGCAATATTTGAAAGTTCTAAACTTCCGCCGTGTTTCTGGCTAAGGACACGGCTTGTAGCCAGTCCCAGGCCCATATGCTCTCCCGTTTTATCCTCAGAATAAAAAAAGGTGTTCTTTTTACGGAGCATTTCCCTTGAAAAGCCTTTGCCATCGTCTGCTATGGTTATCATAAGTATACCATCGGTAAGGGAGTACCCAAAATCCACCCTGCTTTTGGCATATCGAATGGCATTCGAAAAGATATTCTCGACAATACGGTAAAAGATCTGCTCGTCTAATTTCACCTGGCATTCGGATATGGCGGAATGGTATGCAATCTCCAGTCTATGTTGTTTGGCAAAAAACGAAAGACTTTCCGTAGCTCTTCCTAAAAAGTCCGGTAATTGAACTACGGAATACTTTATTTCCGTTTCTTCAATGGCATTCAGGTCACGGATATAATCTGTATAATGTTCAAGCCGTTTTGCCGTTATCGCAAGGTTAGACAGTGTATGCCGCAATTCTTCGTCATTCAGATTTCCATCTGCCAGGCATTGCTGCATATATTCCACATATCCCTCAACAATCGCAATGGGATTTCTGAGGTCATGTGCCACTGACGCCTGCAGGATTCTGCGCTGCTCAATCATGTTCCATAGCTGACGGTTGTTATCATAGAGCGCCTGCCGCATTTCTTCAAAAGCGGTGCAGAGCCTTCCTAATTCATCATTCCTGCTGTAATCAACCCTAAAATCAAGATCCTGCTCCCGGATATGTTTTGTCGCATCGGCAAGAACCTGAATGGGCGGTGACAGTTCTTTCCTGTAAAACCACCATGCGCACAGCATGATACCTGTAATGGAATAGACAAAAGGAAACAGCACCATAGAAATGCCTGCCATTCTGTATACGAACTTTTGCTTTGGACGAAGCGCCGCGAAGCCGGACTCGATTTTCTCTATCATGAATTCCGTATTTTCCAGAGCTACATCCACTCCGGCAGGAACAAGCATACCCACCTGGGCAGGTTTGTCAAGGATCACCCTCTGCCCTCCCTCTAATACCCTCCCGTCCGCTGTGACCGTCCGGGTATTCAGCCAGACTTCCTGAGAATCGGGAAGTATCACTTTCTGTATACGGTAGCATCCATAAATCGTCAGGACAGATGCCGCAAAAACAAGAAACATTGTAGCAGCTACCGCACAGATAAAAGCTCTTTTCATTGATCCGGGTTTCCTCATTTTTTCCATCTGTAACCCATCCCCCAGACTGTTTCGATGTATTCCCTGCCCGTAGCTTCCTTCAGTTTATTCCTGATTTTTCGGATATGCTCTTTTATGACTCCGCTGTCTCCTTCGGCATTCAGCCCCCACACGGCTTCATAGATCCGCTCCCTGTCGAATATCTGACCCACGTTGCACATCAGAAACTCCACAATGTCAAACTCACGGTTTGACAGGTTCAGCGGCTTTTCCCCATAAAAACAAGTACGTTCCGCAAGATTTACAATCAAGCCCTGGGAAGAAACGATTTTAGGTGTACACTTGCTTCGTTCATCCCTTCGCAGGTGAGCCGCCACTCTTGCAGTCAGCTCTTTCAGGCTGAACGGCTTGGTTATGTAATCATCACCGCCAGCCTGCAGGCCGTTTATCTTGTCCTGTTCCGTAATCCGGGCTGTCAGAAACAAAATGGGGCAAACCACATTCTGGCGGATCATTTTGCATAGCTCCAGCCCGTCCATTTCCGGCATATTGATGTCAAGCAGAATCAAATCCGGATAGACATTCAGCATGGATATTGTCTGCTTGGCATTTTCCGCTACAAAAGCCTCATATCCACACTTCTGTAAGTGACTTGACAATAACTCTGTCAGCATTTTTTCATCATCAACAATGAGTATTTTGTATGCCATAATAACCTCCTCTCCTGGAGCGTGTTTGAAAATTGCTTTCTGGCAGATGTGCATCACAATTTGTGGGAGATTTGTGCCAAATGAAGGGCGCATAGCGGGCTATGTAAC
>ERZ808042.767-NODE-767-length-14162-cov-3.288392_pt1 | contig 14162 bp, 11 predicted proteins | sample MGYA00380193_ERZ808042 | MGnify/ENA primary metagenome ERZ808042 (study PRJEB31490, sample SAMN06133401) | mouse gut metagenome | isolation source: M1_2 | host: mice | place: China: Chengdu | collected 2015-05 ...
ACGCTATCGTGTTATATTTGTCGGTTTTGTCAATTTACAGTAACACGATATCGTGTTACCATTATCTTATCAAATCAAACAACCCACAACCTAAAGCACCTTGATAATCGAATAGACTTTACACCCTGGCTGTGATATACTTACCTCAAATAACAAAAGTCCCAACAATCGCAGCAAAGGCGGTGAGCACATGACAGATAGTGAAAAACTTGATCTGATTCTTGAAAAGGTAACAACACTTGACCAGAAAGTCACAGACCTTGAAAAAGATATGGTTGATGTAAAAGCAGATTTAAAGCAAACCGAACGTGTCTTAAAAAATGAGATACGAAAAGAATGCGGCTTAGTTCTTGATGAAGTCGAAAGAGTACACAATATCTTAGATAAGCACAAAGAAGATAAATCGGCACATACAGCGTAACCACGACTATATAATATATCACACCAAATAAAGTGTAAAGTCTATTGAACTATTAAAGGCTTTACACTTTTTATTAATATCCCCGGTCACCGGCCCGCCAGCAGCATCTCCCCGCAGAACTTATTCAGCGACATCCGCAGCAATACCCACGCCAGTACCCCCAGCCCCAGAGACAGACCTGCCAGTATCCAGGCATTGATCAGCATCGCGCCGATAAACTGTCCGGCGATCAGAAACACCACCGGCAGTACAAGAAAGGCTGCCTTCTGCTGTGCCTCCATCACATTCTGCGCTTTCGCCGACCCACGCACGATCAGGGTTATGGCAATCAGCGACACCGCCGGGGACAGGCATACCATCACCAGAACCCAGCTGACCCCCAAAGTCATCATACCGCCGGTCAGCACATAGAATTCCAGCCCCAGCACGAGGACCATCACCAGAAAAGAACTCCACGAAACAAGCATACTCATAAGAAAAGAAGCCAGCACCTTCGCATAGAACAGCTGTTTCACGGTCAGCGGACAATACAGAAGCGTCTCCAGCGTACTCTGCTCCTTCTCTCCGACAAAAGAGCTGGCCGCCATCACGGAAGCCGCCATGATCGGAATGATCAGAAAGAACATGGGCAGTATATTGTCAAGCAGGAGCTTTGCCATAAGCGCCTCCGCTCCCACCGCCTGTGCCTCCGCCGGCAGTAATCTCATAAGCTGCTGCAGCTCTTCCACCTCCTCCGGTGCAAAATGAGCTGTCAAAAAGTAGATAGTCGGCATCACCAACGTCAACACCAGCGGCACGACAACAATCGTCAAAAGCAGCTGCCTGTTCGCGGTGATCTCCCGCATGTCTTTTTTCACGATCGCACTGATTGCTCTGTTCATGCTCTTATCCCCTCCGTTCCTTTTTGTTCCGCTGTCAGCGCAAAATATATATCTTCCAGGGAAGGCTGCTTTGCAGACACATGATAGACCCTGCCGCCGCTTTCCACGATCCGGCTGACGATGTAAGGGATTTCCTCCTCCGATCCAATCTCAAGTGTAATATCCTGTATGCCTGCCCGCATTCCCGGCCGTGTCTCCGCCTGCACATCTGCCTGCTTCCCCGGCCGTCCTTCCATCCGTCCCTCCTGTCGGCCCGCCAGCGCATCCGGCATGCGGTCTGTCCGGATCCGCACCTGCAGACCGGAATTTACCCCGGCTCTCAGCTCCTCCAGCGTTCCCGCGATAAGCAGTCTGCCCTCGTCGATCAGGCCGTATCTGGTGCAGATCTCCTGGGCATAGCGCAGCTGGTGTGTACACAGAAAGATCGTCATCCCCTTATCCTTCGCCAGCGCAAGAATCATCTGATTTACATTGTGCGCACTCTCGGGATCCAGCCCGGAAGTAGGTTCATCCAGAAAAAGGATCTTCGGCTGGTGCATCAGCGCCCGGGCGATGGACAGCCGCTGCCGCATACCCGTGGAATAGGCCGACAGTTTCTGGCCTGACGCATCCGCCAGCTCCAGCTGCTGCAGAAGGTCTCTGGCCCGTTTCCTGCTCTCCTCCTCCCCGATACCGAACATAGCGCCGTAGAACATAAGATTCTGCATACCGGTCAGATTGTTGTACATCTGTGCGTGCTCCGTCATAACCCCGGAAACAGCGTGCACCTTCTCAGGACTCCTGCCGGGATCCTCCCCGAACACCTGACACGTCCCCTCGGAAGGCTGCAGCATCCCGTTAAGTACTTTGACCGTCGTGGTCTTGCCCGCGCCGTTCGGCCCCAGAAACCCGAATACTTCCCCCTGTTCCAGCGTCAGGCTCATATCCGCCACCGCCGTCTTACCGCCGTCATAGATTTTAGACAAATGTTGCATCACTACTGCGTCCATTCCACGTCCTCCTGTTTTCTACTGATCTACAATCCCTTTTACAGTGCCTGCTCCTCACATGCCTTGAGCCGCCCCACCACCGCCCGAAACTGCGCATCCTCCGCAAGCGCCGCAAATACCGGGTTCCCGCTGACCGCCTCCACCATGCTCTTTCGTACGAGCTTCTCATCTCTGGGCATGTCATTTCCGAGGGGCATCGTGTCCTCCAGCCATTCGTCCAGCAGGGTAAAATAAGCGTCGCCGTGCAGCTTTAGCGGCCATTTTGCCATCCCTGCCAGCCTTTCATACCGTTCCAGATACTCACACGCCTTCCGAGTCTCGCCGAAGCCCGCATAGTTCTGTGCCATACACAGATAATAGGGAAACAACAGCACCGGATGCAGTTCCTGTATCCGGAAGGTCTCCGCCAGCGCTTCCATTCTCTGCTGCGTCTCATCAAATATATGCCTGTCATCCCCGCACAGCCCCTGGTAGTGACTCATCAGGCTAAACAGCGCGATCAGATACTGATAGATGCCGACCTGACATACGGCTTTGGCCTCCTGTGTCTTCCCCGTCATCTCATATGCCATGGACAGCAGCGTCTCCTGAGGCGTCAGCACCGAATCCGGCCTGTCGAGGATCCCCGCCACCTCGTCCGGCTTTCCCAGCGAAAGCAGGCATACCGCCTCCATATTCCCGGCCTGTTTGATCAGCTCGATCTCCCCGCTCTCCGCCCTGATCCTGACAAAAAGCGCCCTGGCTTCCTCCAGTATCTTCTGCGGCTCTCCGCTGCCCGTCGCCAGCATACAGTGATTGACCAGCAGGATCCCCATCTGCAAAAGCAGCGGAAAGCAGGAATAGTATTCTTTTATGATCTCCCTGCACTGCCCCAGCACTTCCTCAAAAGGATCTGTCGCGAAACGCTCCGACAGCTGACAGTACAACGTCCGTATTTGTGTCTTCGTCAGCTGCGGCTCGTACCCCAGCAGCTCATCAATGCTGATGTTAAAAAGCGCGGCCAGCTGCGGCAGAAAAGTGATATCCGGATAACTCTGGGCTGTCTCCCACTTCGAAACAGAAGCCTTCGACACACCGATATAAGCAGCGATATCGTCCTGCGTCAGATGCCGTTCCTTCCTTTTTTTCTGAATGACCTTTGCGATATTGATCTCTTTCATATGCCCACTGCGCTCCTTCCCGCTTCCTATCCTGTACTTTTTCCATATGCTGTCTGTATTATACAGGTTGATGAAATCAACTTGCAAGCGACCTGCACTCTACTTTTTTCAACAAAATCAACCATCAGGAAACTCCGGCATCTGCACTCTGCCCCCATACAGGCAAAGAAAAAACAGGCCCCATCGTGACCTGTCTTCTCTCTATTTTACGGCTTTGCCCATTTTTTTTAAAAGAATGCTGATATCGATCGGCTTCGTCAGAAAATCATCCATGCCGCTTTGCATCGCCCGCTCTCTGTCCTCCTGAAACGTATTGGCGGTGCAGGCATAGATCAGGACGCTCTGTGCATCCGCGCGGGCCAGTTTGCGGATCTCGACTGCCGCCGTACAGCCGTCCATCACCGGCATCTGCATATCCATAAGGATGATATCGAACTCACCGGGCGCCGATTCCTCAAACAGCTTAAGCGCCTCCGCTCCATTCACCGCATGAGCCGTCTCAAATCCCTCCATGGCCAGAACCTCCAACAGGACTTCCGCATTGAGCTCCACATCCTCCACCACCATGATCTTGACCGGCCTGCCTTCTTCCTGTCCGGATGCCGTCCCGGCATTTTCGACGGTGCATTCCGTCTGTTCCTCTTTCAGATACTCCGGTATCTCCTCCACGATAACAGAAGGAATCGTGACCGTGAATGTGCTGCCCACATTCAGTTCACTCTCCACAAGGATATCGCCGCCCATGGCATTGGCCAGCAGCCTGCTGATCGCCATGCCCAGACCCGTACCTTTGATGCCCTGCGTTTGCCGGTTCCGCTCCTGGCTGAAAGACTCAAAGATCTTATCTATATACTCCTTCGAAATCCCGATGCCGCTGTCTTCACACCGGTAGATCGTGAGCACGTGCTGTTCGTCTGTCCGTTTCTGGGAGACTGACAGCCGGATCCATTTCCCCTCCGGCGTGAATTTGGCTGCGTTACCGACAATGTTCATCAAAATCTGCTTGATCCTTGTCACATCCCCTTCGATACAGGGCACAGTGATCTCCTTCTCCACGATAAACTCCACGCCCCGGCTTCGTATGTTATCCGCCTGCATGGCAGTGATCTCGTCGATCATGGTCGAGACAAGCAGCGGTTCATGGATGAGATCCACCTTGCCGGCCTGCAGCTTGGACATGTCCAGAATATCATTTACCAGAGACAGCAGATAATTGGCCGTGCTGTGGGATTTGCGCAGCCAGTCCTTGATCTGTCCCTTACGCCCTTCATCATCAATATTGACCATGATCAGATGATTCATGCCGATCAGGCCATTAAGCGGCGTGCGGATCTCATGGCTCATATTGGAGAGAAATTCCTTCTGCGATCTGGCCCGCTCCGATGCGATCAGCGTCCTTTTCTGAAACTTCATCACGATCAGCAGCATACCGGCCACCGTCAACATGCTGACCGTCAACATCACCATACTCATGGTGACAAAGGTCTTACTCTGTTCCGTAAAGACCGCCTCATTCAGCGACATGATAAAGTACAGATTCATCTCCTTCTCAAAAGGGATAAAATAGAACAGCTCCTGATGCTCCTCCCCTTCGTGAGAATGATAGAATCCGAAAAGCTCCCGGTTCCTGAGCTTCGCCGCCACCTCTTCATTGGTCATCTCGGAAGACTCTGCCTCCCCCAGATGCTCGAAGAGATTGCTGTATTTGTTCCGATATCCTTTCTTACTGATATCGACGATATAATTCCCGTTCATGTCGATCAGCGCACTGTGTCCCCGGCTCTCACCGTCTTTGACATAGCTGTTGATGACCATTTTGTCCTGAATGGACGAGATATCGCTCACACCGATCATGGCAAGCATCCGCTTCCCGTCCACCTCATAGTCCTGCAGCCTTACGCCATACAGAATCCGCTTCGCATAACCGTCCTCTGCCGTCGGGTCGTCAAACCGGGCAACCACCCGCTCTTCCCCTTCCGCAAAATACGACATAAAAGTATCGGCATCGTTTCCCGCTGCATCAAAAGCATCTGCGCTGCACTGATCCGAATAGATCGTACCGTCCTCCGCCAGCAGATAAATATGCGCAAAACTGCTGGCTGCGCACTCCAGATCCATCCTGCTCTCGATATCTGCCGCCGTCTCGCAGCCATAGCTCACAAAACGCTCCTGTATCTCCGCAAGATCCTCCCAGCATATCTCGATATAAGTCTGGATCGTAGCCTTGTCATGCTCTGCGATCTCGCTGATCGTGCGGATGATATTATTCAGGATCGTTCTGTTTAACTGTCTGACATATGTAAAGGTAACGAGACAGATGATCCCCAGCGTGGAAACGATCAGCATCAAATAAAAATATCTCGGTTTCTTTTCCACCAATCCCAACCCCTTATTTTCGGCGTATCATGTACCTGCTTCGGTACAGACCGCAGTTTAATCATAGTCCTTTTGGATGAAAAAGTCTACATTTCCCTGTAAAAGTTTCCCCAAAACATCACAGCTGCGCCTTCTTCTTCCCTGTTTCTCCATCTGCCTGTTCCGAACCGCCTGCCCCAGTCACCAATCCTGCCTCCCTGCATAGCCTATAAGTAAATGTGCAAACAACACCAGGGAGAATTATGAAAAAAATCTTTTGTCTCTTTCTCACGATACTCATTGTTATGGGAACGCTGATCGGATGCGGCAGCCCCGCGGCAGACACCAAAAAAGGTGGTTCCCAGGCCTCCTCCGGCAAGACCGCCGTTGTCTTAAACGAGGTTGCCCACTCCATTTTCTATGCGCCCATGTATGTGGCGATCGAAGAAGGCTATTTTGCAGAAGAAGGCATCGATCTGACACTGGTCACCGGATTCGGCGCCGACAAGACGATGACCGCCCTGCTTACCGACGAAGCCGACATCGGTTTCATGGGCAGTGAAAGCACGATCTATACCTATAAAGAAGGAGCCTCCGATTACGCCGTCAACTTTGCACAACTGACCCAGCGTGCTGGTAATTTCCTTGTCTCCAGAGAACCTGTCGAGAATTTCAGCTGGGATATGCTGAAAGGGAAAGACGTACTGGGCGGCAGAGCCGGCGGTATGCCGGACCACGATGTAACCTGGGAACCCATCAGGGGATTTGTGAATGGACAAGCCATCCATCCATGCTCCGTGCGATAAAGAACCTCCCGGTCAGGCAGGGGCGGGAAAATGATCCCGCCCCTCTGTTCCTGCAGTCAATCCTGCATTCTATCTGGTTTTCCCTAACGGCAAATTCGCTGATTCCTATAATTCGTTGATCGTTGCCGTAATTTCCATGCTGCGGATGCGCTTTGCCGGGGCATGAACCGCAGCAACCACGGCAACGATGGAAAACACAATCATAATGGCAAGCAGTTCTACGGGCAGGCTCCACGGAGTTCCAAAATACCGCGTAAGCAGCCTGATGTGCAGGAAACGGCTGAGCGCAATTCCTGTACTGCCGCCGATCACAAGCCCGGAAAGGGAATAAGTAAGGGCTTCTGCGGCAATCATCCGGGTAAGCTGCTTTGCGTCCATACCAACCGCCCGCATGGCGCCATACTGTTTCATTCGCGCTGTTACACTCATAGAAATACTGTTAACAATATTAAACAGCGTAATCATCGCAATAATGACCAGAAAGCTGTATACAATAAAAACGGATGCCAGATAGGTGGCCCGGTCCTGTCTGTTGCTTTCCCGCTGGTCTTCAAAAATAACATTGCTTTCGGCAAGGCTGCTGATCTGTTTTACCGTATCATCCGACGCATCTTTGCCAAACTGCACTCCAATCATGCTGTAATTGCGCTCTCCTGTAAGCCGGGCAAACGTTTCCTGCGAACAGATTGCGCTGTAGTCACTGGAATACAATCCATCCGATACGGCGCAGGTGATCACAACCTCCTCTCCCGCGATCTGAATGGTATCGCCAACCTGTAACGGATTATCCTTATTAGAAACCGTCATAACCTGATTGCTGTCTCCATAGATTTCTGATAAATCCCCCTGCACAAGACTCTCCTCTGCACGATCCAGCAGGTAATCACTGTACGATGTCAGGTTCACATGGTCAACCCCCTGCCGTGAGGAAGCCGCAGAAACATTCTTCCTGTATGTGCTGCCAAAGACATGCTCTACACCGGAAACAGCGCTGATAATATCGCTTAAACTCTGACTCAACACCGGTTCATTGGCATAGCCTGTGAGGGTAATATCCGGCTGCCAGGACCGCAGGGACGGCACCAACGCATGTGCAAAATCCAGCCCTACCGTAAAGCAGAGAAACAGGATGATACTAAGGGAAAAGCTGGCTGTCATCAAAAACCAGTTTTTCTTAGACGCGATTGCATGATGAACGCCTAAAGTCTTTTCAACCCTGCCTAAATTCAGCCGCATGGTATGCCGTACAGAGGGCGTCGTATCTGCGTTGCCGGAAACGGCTGCCATCGGCGAAACTTTAGATGCACGTCTGGCCGGGGATTGTGCCGCCATAAGAACCGTAACAATTCCAACCAGTGCGCCGCTGCCAAGGCCCACCGGACTGAGGGCCAGCACAGGTATTGTCTGAAATTCACCGCCGATCCCATAATGCAGTACTGCACAAACGCTCCAACTGATCGCCATGCCAAAGAGCAATCCAACAGGTACAGCCGTTTTACACCAGTTTAATGCCTCCAAACGCACATAGCGGATAATCTGCCTGCGGCTTGCACCAATACAGCGCATCATACCAAAAAATTTCGTCCGCTGGGCCACATTGCTGTTCATGCTGCCGGAAATCATCAGCACGCCGGCCAACAGCACCAGCACAAACAAAATTGCTGCCAAACCGTAAATATTTTTTACAGACTCATTGCTGCTCTGCCCTGCAGTTCCCATAATTGCCGTATTTTCGGAAATGTTTTCTTCTGACAAATCATACTGCTCTTTTATTTCCGTCATTGCACCGGAAGCCTTTGACGCATTCTGAAACTGTACATAGCAGGTTGGGTTAAGCGCAATACCGTTTTGTTCCATAAGCGAAGCAAACGCTGACCGCGTCATAGAGACAGCAACCAGATAAGTCTGTCCCTGATAATCCTCCCGGTCATCCGAGCCGAAACCTGTTACGGTAAAGTCGGCAGTTCCCGCCGGAGTCCTGATCGTCACGCTGTCGCCGATCTGCACCTCCAAAGCAAGTTTTGCGTTGGCGCTGAGCATCACTTCGTTATCGCGCTGCGGAAGCTCCCCCTCTGCAAGGGTGTTGGAAAGCTGGTGCAGATAGATACTGTCGGCTCCATATAAAGCAGCTCTTTTCTCTCCAATATAGTACGGTTGATCTGCGTCTGTATTGAAGGCTTCCGACCAACCGACAGCCGCAACGTCTAAGCGACTGCCAATTTCCTCTCCGATGCTCTGAGAGATATTTTCCAGCTGTATATGATACTTCCCGTGTTTCTTCTGTAATTCTTCGCTTTTTGTCCGAATAAACATGTCCGCCACGCTGAAAATCGTCGTCACCAGCAACACGGAAATGACAATGCACAAAATGGTCATACGGTTTTGCCGCTTCCGCACCCTGGCGGAAATCGGGATAAGGCTTAAAAAACTTTTCATTCGCGGCACCTCCCCAAATCAGTCAACACACCGTCCGCTACCTGCAGGATCCGGTCTGCGCTCTGTGCAATGCTTCTGTTATGCGTAATCATAATAATGGTCTGCTCATACTTTCTTGACGCCTCTTTTAACAGGGCAATGACTTCACTGCTGTTCTGCGTGTCAAGATTGCCCGTCGGCTCATCTGCCAGGATCAGCGACGGGCGCGTGATCAGGGCGCGCCCGATTGCCACGCGCTGCTGCTGCCCGCCGGATAACTGGGTCGGCAAATGGTTGCGTCGCTCCTGCAGATTAAGAACGGTAAGCAGTTCTTCCAGATATTTTCTGTCCGGCTTCTGATAGTCAAGCAACACCGGGAACATAATATTCTGCTCCACGGTAAGCTCCGGCACCAGATTGAACGCCTGAAATATAAATCCGATATTCCTGCGGCGGAAAACGGTGAGTTTGCTGTCGTTCATGGCAAAAATATCCTTGCCGCCAATCGTGACTTTACCGGAGTCAGGCGTATCAAGCGCGCCGATCATGTTGAGCAGCGTACTTTTGCCGGAGCCGGATTCTCCAACAATGGCCACGTACTCGCCCTTTGGAACAGAAAAGCTGACCTGTTTCAAGGCATGTACGGCTGTTTCGCCGTTTCCGTAAGTTTTACAGATATTGTCGACTTCCAATAAGTTCATGTGTAAACACCTCTTTCTGTTTTGATAGCCCCAATATAACAGCGCAATCCTACATCAATATTACAGGCAGCCTACAATTTTGTAGGGATATGATATTCAAATCAGAAAATTGATCGTGAAAGAAGTGCCCGCTCCCAACATACTGTCAACTTCAATCGTTCCGTTGTGGGCCTCCACAATCGCCTTTGTCAGTGACAGGCCAAGCCCAATCCCCTGTGTGTCTTTGGAGAAGCGGCTCCGGTAAAACCGCTTAAAGATATGGTGCAGATCCTCCGGGTGTATGCCGCTACCGTTATCCTTGACGGTGATCTGGACAATAGAAGGAAACGCCCGCCACTCGATACGGATCATGCCGCCTTTCTCTGTATGGTCAAGGGCGTTCTTCACAAGGTTGCCGACAGCTTCCATGATCCAGTTACGGTCGCATAACAGTGTCACTTCTTCCCTGCCCGACAGGCAGATTTCTTTTCCCTCCTGTCCGGCGCGGAACAGAAAATGCTTTTTAATGACCTCCGCAAGTTCAGACACATTTTCTAAAGTCTTTTCCAGCAGGATCGTGCCTGCATCCAGTTTCGTAATCTTCAAAAGGCTTTGTACCAGTGTTTCTATACGGTCAAGCTCCTGCTCGGACAGCAGACTGAATTCCTGTATTGTGGAAAGCTCTTGTCCTTTTGCTTCGTCCTGTATCAGCCCATTATAAATATTCAGGGCGGCAAGCGGTGTTTTTAACTGGTGCGAAATGTCGGATATCGTATCCCGCAGAAATTTCTTTGCGTTTTTCTCATTTTCCGCGTGGGCGTTTAAGATTGCAACCAGAGAATTCACTTCATGGAACAGCCTGTATAGTTCGCCCTCGTCGTTGCACTCAATGGAAACATTTTTGTTGCCGGCTATATATTCTGTAATCTGCGATATGGCATTTTCCATGATTTTATGCTGCTCCCTGAAATACCCGTAGCAAAGCAGCAATATGACAGCCCCCATACACACGCCGCATACTATGATATAATCCGCCGCATTCTTAACATGAAATCTTACCAATGCCGCTGCAACCAGCACAAAACCCAGCACACAGAATAAAATACCGCCAAAAAGAAACTGAATCTTTCGGTTCGCAAATATTCTCATCCCACACCTCAATCTGCCGTATTCCACTTATAGCCCATGCCGCGAACGGTAACAATCCTTTTGGGTTCTCCCGGATTGTCCTCAATTTTTGTGCGAAGTCTGCGGATATAAACGGTAAGAGAACTATTGTCGATATAATTTTCGCTGCAATCCCATAGCTTTCCTAAAATATGTTCCGGGGAAAGGATCTGGTCGGGGTTTTCCATGAACAGGCATAATAATTTATACTCACCCGCAGTCAGGTCAAGCAGTTTCCCTCGCTTATAAACCTCACCTTTTAGAAGTCTTACGCTTATTTCATTGGAGTTCAGCTCTGTAGCAGCGGTATTGAAATTTTCACTCCTGCGGAGTAATGCGTTAATCCTTGACATAAATATTGCCAGTTTGAAAGGTTTTGTTATATAATCGTCGCCCCCGATATCAAGCCCCATAATAACATCTGTCTCTTCATCGGCAGCAGTCAGGAATATGACAGGCACTTTTGAAGTCAGACGTATCTTTCTGCAGAAATCAAAGCCGGAACCATCGGGAAGCGATACATCCAGAATGACCAAATCATATTGATCCTTTCCCCATAAGGTATCAGCTTCCAGTATGGTACGGGCAACCTCTATTTCATATCCCTCTTTTCTTACGGCAAAGGACAATCCGTTGATCAAACTCAGATCATCTTCCAGTAAAAATAACCGTTTCATCTGCCATCCCCTTTCTCTCTTCCTGGTATTCTCCCAATGCACCATTTTCTGCATTCCGGCGCAGAAATATACTCAGACATTCCGACGAGCTCTTTCTCAAAATTTTAACAGCTATAATTATATGTGTCCATCCGCATCGTTTCAAGTATTTCAGGAAAACGATTACCGTTTTCCCGCCAGTGGAAACTGCATAGATTTATTGATAGGATAAGCCTGCCTTTTCATACAATGATAAGAAGCACGAATTTGAGGTGATTGTCATAGGAAAGCAAAAAGAGGTTTGCTACTTACTTCAAAAAAAGGATTCTGACAGTTCTGAAATCGCAGGGAAAAAGGAAGCTCTCAGCAGACAGGGGTATCTGGTTGTTACCATAATAGAGGGCGACCAGACAATGGAACATGGACTGCGTGATGTAGTCCGCAACCATTTTCACTGAAAGCCGACATCACAATTACCCCGCCTGTATTAAAAATACAGGTAGAAAGCAAAATCAGGAGGACGATTTTTATGATGACAGAGGTCCATACTCCCACCATGATAGACGGCTATGTCCGCCTCTCCAGAGACGATAACAAGAGAAATTATTCCTCTATCGAAAACCAGAAGCTGATAATCCACAAATACGCAGAAGAAAACAACATGATCGTGCGCCATATCTACGAGGACGACGGTATTTCCGGTTATTCCTTCAACCGTCCCCAGTTTCAGAATATGATGGCGCATCTCGATTCCATAGACGTGATCGTGGCGAAAGACCTTTCACGAATCGGACGGCATAATGCGAAGGTACTGCTTTTTCTTGAAGAAATGGAAGAACAGGGAAAGCGTGTGATCCTGATTGATGACAACTATGATTCCCTCTACTCCGATGATGATATTATCGGCATCAAAACATGGGATAATGAACGCCATGTGAAGAACACAAGCCGGAAGGTAAAGCGAATCAAGAAAATGGAGCAGGAAAACGGACGCCTGAAATGCGCTCCCCCATTCGGTTACACAAGACACCCGCTGAACAAACAGATGATTTTAATAGATGAAGAAGCCGCCGCTATCCTGAATCTTGAAAAAGACCTTTATCTGGAAGGAAACGGCATCCGAAAGATTGCGGAAATCCTGTCAGGTCGGGGTATCCCCACGCCTACCATGCTGCAAAAGGAGCGCTTCGAGGCCCTGGGCCTGCCCTATCACCGGAAAGTCGCTCCCAGGTGGAGTTATGGCATGGTGAAAGATACGCTCTTTAATGATTATCATAACGGCATACTCCGAACCCACAAAAGAGAGCGGATGACCATCAACGGCAAAGACAAAAAGATTTCCAGAGACCAGCAATATGTTTTCCCGGACCACCACCCGAAAATATTTGATGACGATACCATGAAGCTGCTCTATGCGGTGAAGGACAGCCGCCATCACAGCCAGTACCGGGGCCAGCGAAAACATGTCAACCTCTTTTCCGGGTGCCTGTACTGCAGGGACTGCGGAAGGAAGCTGACCGCGATCAACCGCCCGAACCGCGGTAAATATTATGTGTGCGGCACTTATAACAAAAAGGGGAAGCAGTTTTGTCGGTACGCCCATCTGGTGACAGAAGAAACCCTGACGGACGCTTTGATCAAATACCTCGCCCTTTGCCGTGACTCACTGGCAGATATTATACAGAATTTTGACCTGTCAACCTTAAAAGCTCCCACTTACTCCGCAGACGACAGCCGGCAGAGACTTGAGAATGAGCTGGAAAAAATCAGGAAAGAGCTGAAAACTCTGATTACGCAAAAGGTAAAAGAACTTACGGAGAATCCGGGGATGGCTGAAATCATCAATGAAACATACACCTCTCTACAGACTGAAAAAATGGAACGTATCTCTGCTATAGAAAAAACACTGCAGGATTTGACGAAGGAGCCTCCTGTCCGCACTGCTGCAGCCGAGCCCGCTCTGCAGACCGCACAGGATATTTTAAGTGAAGTGCTGGAGCAAAAAAGTCTGACCCGGACGGATATAGAAGTTCTCGTTGAAAAAATCATGGTAGACAAAGACGGAAATGTTGACATCTATCTGAAACACAGTCTCGGCACTCTGACGGCCTGCGATTTCAACGCCGGCAGGGAAAATCTGAAGCTGACCATGATGACAGAGACCATCCGGCTTCTGCAAAAGAACGAAACAGGTTTTACCTCTGTAAAATTCCTAGCGGAAAGCCTGAAAGCTATGGGTTATCCCATGCACAAGAAGAAGTTTGCTGCCTACATGGAGCATCTGCTTGACCTGGGGCTGGTGGAAAAAACGGAAATCTACCATGCTCCATACAGAATCGTAGCTTCCAGAGAGAAATTGACGTGTGTGGAAAAAATGTTCCTTATGCTGGGGCAGACTGGCGGTATGCCGGAAATGGTATTCGAATACATCTTAAAGAAAAACGGCATCGACCCGGCGGCAGATCTGGCCATCGACCAGAGCATCGACTTCGGTTCCACCGCAGCAGCCTTTTCCGGCGGCCAGGCTGATTTTACCGTAGTATAAACTTTTTACTACTCCAAATATTCTAAATTACCCATTTCCTTATATCTGCTATAATTTTTGTGAAAAAAGGGCGGCTTGTATGTCTGC
>ERZ808042.773-NODE-773-length-14004-cov-3.417103_pt1 | contig 14004 bp, 9 predicted proteins | sample MGYA00380193_ERZ808042 | MGnify/ENA primary metagenome ERZ808042 (study PRJEB31490, sample SAMN06133401) | mouse gut metagenome | isolation source: M1_2 | host: mice | place: China: Chengdu | collected 2015-05 ...
CCTATGCGGTCATCTTTGCCGTTTTGATCGCCGTGGGATTCCTGCTCCCCTGCGTTCTGCGCGTACCGAAACATCTCCACTACGCCTACCAGATGCTGACCGTTTTCGGCAATGTGGGCTTTATCGGCATCCCTCTGGCCTCCGCAGTGCTCGGCAGCGAGTCCCTGATTTTTGTCTCCATCTTTAATCTGCTCTTTAATCTCCTGATCTACACCTTCGGCATCTCCCTCCTGCAGAGAGCGGCTGCAGAGCAGACCGGAGAGAGCGCACTGCTGCCCGACACCCACCCGGACGAAGGCGCGGTATCTTCTACAGGCCATTCCTCTCCCGGCAGCCTGAAAAAGCTGGTCAACGCGGGAACCATCTCCGCCGCCGTTACGATCCTCTTTTATCTGGGCAATTTCCATGTGCCCGTCATCATATCCTCCACTCTCACCTACGCCGGGCGCGCCACCACGCTTTTATCCATGCTGGTGCTTGGCGTATCCGTGGCACAGATGGCGCCGAAGGAGATTTTTTCCCACCCGAAGCTCTACGCCTTCACCCTGCTCAGACAGGTGCTCGTGCCCATCGGCTGTGTTCTGCTGATGCGCATGTTCATCGACAGCAAACTGATTCTGAACACCATGCTTTTGATGGTCGCAGTGCCCGCCGCCAATATGCCCCTCATGCTGGCAAAACAGATGGATATGGATACCGAGTCCATCTCGCAGGGCATTATCCTGACTACCGTGTTAAGCCTTGTGACAGTGCCGTTAACCTGTCTGTTTCTCGTATAATTTCCACTGCACCATTTCTCTCCTTTCGACATAAAATAGAGTAAAACGACAAAGGATATTTTAATATGTACTTTTTACTCTTTGCTTTGCTTCTTGCGGCACTTCTCGGCTGTATCTTCTTTCAATGCCGGCGCAAAAAGATCATCTGCAAGATCACTTCCATGGATGACTGTACCAAATGTTCCCTTCTGAACGAGCTGGTATACCCCTTCGGTTACGATTTTCACTGTGACTGCGGATTCTTTTCCTCCACGGTGGACGCGCCTCAGAGACAGGCCGGATACACCTGGCTCTATGACTATATGGCGCCCCGCTTTCAGATGGTTTTCGATTCTCTCCCCGTCTATTTCGACTACCGGGGCAGAACCTGGCTGATCGAATTTTGGAAAGGACAGTACGGGATCAACACCGGCGCGGAGATCGGCATATACCATGCGGATACCATCATCCCGGAGAGCGACTATAAAACCGCCTGGTTCTCCTGTGCGGAAGAACACGAGATGCTGGACTGTTCCTTCCGGCTCTGCAAATGTGAGAATGAGTGTATCTGCAATTCCGACAGGCACTGGTGGCTCACCGCCTTTCTCGTAGGATGCTTTTCCAGACCTTCCGCCCTCACCATGGAGTCCTGTATCAGCTTTCCCAACCGGGAAATGCTCTCCGCATTCGTGGACGGCCTGAAACGGGCCGGCTGCCCGGAAGGCTGCCTGTCAGTGAGAGGACTGTGCGTCTGCTTTGTCTTCCACAGAGACTCTGCAAAATATAACCTGATCACACGTTTCTGGCGCAGGTTCTCCCAGTGGAAAAACAAGTTTTTCTGCAAGTTGTATCTGTGGGTTACCAGACCCTTCCTCTGTACGGAAGACCGTGTTTTATATCTGTACTACTATCTCCCGTTTGCATTCCGGAAGCTTCTCAGACTGCACCGGTTTAACAAGCGCTGTCACAGGCGTTACGGTAAGGGGGCCTGACCATGAGCGCCTCCTCGCGTCTTGACCACGCCTTCCAGAGTGCTCCCCGGCTGCCTCTCTCAAACCGATCCCGCTATGTCCTCATGAGCGACTGCCACAGAGGTATGGGCAATTCCTCCGACAATTTTCTGAAAAACCAGCATCTGTATTTTGCGGCGCTGGAGCACTATTACAGACAGGGATTTACCTATATCGAACTGGGAGACGGAGACGAACTCTGGGAAAACAGAAGCATGAAAAATATCATCGATGTCCACAGCAATGTCTTCTGGCTTTTCAAGCAGTTTTATCAGGAAGACCGGCTGTATCTCCTCTACGGCAACCATGACATCGTAAAACGGAAGAAGGGCTACCCCGCCAAAAGCTGCGGCACATATTTCTGTACGCAGTCTCAGCAGATGCAGCCCCTCTTTCCCTCCCTCACCTTTTATGAGGGAATGATTCTCACCACAGACTTGCTGCCAAACAGCAAGCCGCATGTATCTCTCTATCTGACGCACGGGCATCAGGCCAGCCTGCTCAACTCTACTTTCTGGCCGCTTTCCCGTTTTCTCGTCCGCTATGTCTGGCGGCCTCTGGAAAATCTGGGTATACTGGATCCCACCAGCGCCGCCAAAAACTATCATATCAAGAATAAATGTGAAGTTCAGTTGAATCAGTGGGCGCAGGATCGCCACCGCATTCTGATCACCGGGCACACACACCGCCCCATCCTGCCCGCGGAACCCGCTCATTACTATAACACCGGAAGCTGTGTCCACCCCCGCTGCATCACCTGCATAGAGATCGAGCGCGGCCTTATGACACTGGTCAAGTGGAGTATGAATGCCCGCCCCGACAGCACCCTCTATGTGGCGCGGGAAGTCATCTCCGGACCGGTTTCCCTGTTGTGAAGAGTTTTTTACTCTACAATCTGCACCTTTATCATATTTGTAGTGCCGGAAATCCCAATGGGCACCCCGGAAGTGATGACCGTCAGGTCTCCCTTCTGCAAAAGCCCCTTCTTTTCCGCCGCCGCGATCGCCTTATCAAAGAGCACGTAAGCATCCTTTTCCTCTTTGATCAGAAGCGGCACAACACCCCAGGTCAGCGAGAGCTGCCTGCACACCTTTTCGGTGGTGGCACAGCTAATGATGTCGCTCTTGGGGCGGTAGCGGGATATCATCCTGGCGGATCTGCCGGACTTTGTGACCGTCACGATGGCTTTCGCGTTCAGATCGAGAGCCGTCGTGCAGGTGGCATGGCAGATCGCGTCCGTCACGTCAGGATTCGCCTCCCGCTCCAGCAGGAAAAACCGCTTGCGGTAATCCACATCCTGCTCCGTGCGCTCCGCGATCTTAACCATGGTTTTCACTGCCTCCACAGGATAGGAGCCTGCCGCTGTCTCACCGGAGAGCATGATCGCGCTCGTGCCGTCGTAGACCGCATTGGCCACATCGGTGGTCTCCGCCCGGGTAGGCCTTGGATTTTTGATCATGGACTCTAACATCTGCGTGGCTGTGATGACCTGCTTGCCCGCGCGGTACACTTTCTTGATGATCTCTTTCTGGATCACCGGCACCTCCTCGTAAGGAATCTCCACGCCCATGTCTCCTCTGGCCACCATGATGCCGTCGGACACCGCCAGAATATCGTCGATGTTCGCCACACCCTGCGCATTCTCAATCTTGGAAATGATCTTGATGTCCTCGCCGCCGTTCTTCTCAAGCAGCTTTCTAAGCTGCAGAATATCCTCCTTTTTCTGCACAAAAGAGGCCGCGATAAAATCCACATCCTGCTCGATGCCAAAGAGAATGTCCTCCCTGTCCTTGTCGCTGATATAGGGCATGGACAGATCCACGTCGGGTACGTTGACGCCTTTATGATTCGACACCACACCGCCGTTTACAACGCGGCAGACGATATCGTTCCTGTCTACCTTCTCCACCTTCATCTCGATCAGGCCGTCGTCGATCAGCACGCGCATCCCCACCTCCAGATCCTCATAGAGACGGTTGTAAGTCACGCTCACCTTATCCTTCGTGCCCTCCACTTCTTCCGCAGTCAGCGTAAAGAGCTGCCCTTCCTCCAGAACCACTTTTCCTTCCTTAAAGTTTTTGACACGAACCTCCGGCCCCTTTGTGTCAAGCAAAATGGCCACCGGCCGCCCCACTTCCTTCCGAAGCTTCTTCACCACGTCCATTCTTCTCTTGTGATCCTCATGGACGCCGTGGGAAAAGTTGCATCTGGCAACATTCATGCCCTCTATCATCATCTGACGCAGCACTTCCTCATTGTCCGTAGCAGGGCCAAGTGTACATACTATCTTCGTTTTGCGCATTCTTACCTCCGTCCCGGGCGCAGACCCCAATTTTCTGTTCTCTTTCATTTATATCATATTTTACACCGCTTCTGCCTGTTTATTCCGTTTTAGATCCCCTTAAACGTAAAGCTAAACTCCATCTTCCCGCTCACGTCCAGATGATACTCCGGGTGTACCGGCGCGCCCCAGCTGTTGTCACCGCCGACGCCCATCTGTCCGCCCGCCACGCGCACCACCGTGTAATGCACCGGCGGCAGCTCGTAGGAATGCCTTGCATTCTCCACCTCGTGAGGCGTGTAAGGCAGCGCAGAGAAATTCATGCCGTCCCCGGCAAAGAGCATGCCGCGTCCCCGTCTGTCCGTCACTTTCGCCCAGCGGACTTCCGTTTTATTGCCGCATTCCTGGGGCACCAGGTAGGCCGCCATATTGTCCGCCACCATATTGCGGTAAACGCCCAGTTTTCCGCCCTGCTCCCTGTCGGCGTAGGTCTCCTCCGGGCCGTTGCCGTACCACTCCAGACAGTCATAGTCCGCATTCAGCTTAAACATCACACCAAACTCCGGCATATCCGGCAGTCCTTCCACCGGATCGTAGGTGAGTGTGGTCTGCACACTGCCGTCCCCGTACACCTTATAATTTAACTGACAGGTCGCCGCCGGTGCAGTCGGAAGATCATACAGGTAAGTCACACTGACATGATCCGCCTCTTCCCGGACAGCGGGATTCTCAAATACTTCTCCCGCCTTATTCAGTCTCCCCGCAGGCTTTCTGCAGGACGCGTAGAGACTTGCCAGTTTCCACTGCCCCTGTCTTGCCATCATACTGTTGCCCGTGTCGTTGTCCGTAGGCGCCCGCCAGAAATTGGGCCCCGGAATCGCCTCCAGCATCTCCTTGCCCGCATAGCGGTAGGAAACCATGCCGAAAGCAGCGATCGCACCGCCCGGCTCCGAAAACAGCACATCAAAGGACTCTCCCCTGACACCGATGTTATCATTGCCCCATATAACGGTAAACGGCTTTTTCTTTTCCTCCACAGGCGCGTCCGTCTTTCCAACCACCGCCTGCCCGAAGGCCACTTCGTGCCCGGCTTTTGCCCACAGCGTATCCTCTTTCAGGAAGAAAGAGATCGTCACCGCATACTCGCCCGGTTCCTCCGGCAATGTGAAAGGCGCAGGGTAGGTCTGTCTGCTCTCCGGCTCCACGGCAATTCCTGCAAGCTCCCTGCGTTCGATACAGACGCCGTCCCGCAGAAGTTCCGCCTCACACCGGAACCTGTCCGTGGAGACAAAAAGGTTTTTGTTCCACACCTCAAAGCCTTCCTTTTTCACGGTCACCGTAATATTCTGATAGTTGAACTTTACCTCCTGCATTTTGGGAGACACCCCGCGCTCCCCGCCGTAGGCGATGCCGTTGCCGCTGAAATTATAGTCCGTAGGCCGCTCGCCGAAATCGCCGCCGTAAGCCTGGAACCACTTTCCGTAGCGGTCCTTTTTATAAATGCTCTGATCCACATAATCCCAGATAAAACCGCCCTGATACTGGGAGTTCTCCCGATCCGCCAGCTCCGTGTACTTGTGCATCGCGCCGCAGGAATTGCCCATGGCGTGCGTGTACTCGCAGCAGATAAAGGGTTTCCCGTCTCCGTTTGCCAGATACTCCTCTATGTCCGCCACCGTCGCATACATGCGGCTTTCCATATCAGAGGAATCGTTGTAGCGCCTGTCGTTAAAGACGCCCTCGTAGTGCACCAGTCTTGTGTTGTCCAGCTTGCGGAAAAGCTCCGACATCTCATAGATCGTCTCCCCGCCGTAGGATTCATTTCCCACTGACCAGATCAGCACCGCCGGATGGTTTTTATCCCTGTGATAGCAGGAGCGGATGCGGTCGTACATCATCTCCTTCCAGTCAGCCTTATCGTCCGGCACAACAAAGGACATGTCCTTTTTCCCTTTCAGATAAGCATCCCAGGTTCCGTGAGACTCCAGATTGTTCTCCGCGATCAGATACAGTCCGTAAAGATCACACAGCTCATAAAGTTTCTCATCATTCGGATAATGGGAGGTACGGATCGCATTGATATTGTTCCGTTTCATCGTCACGATATCCTTCAAAAGTTCCTCATAGGATACATGCCTTCCCGATATGGAACTGAAATCGTGGCGGTTCGCGCCCTTGAATACAATGCGCTTTCCGTTTAACAGCATACGGTTACCCTTCATTTCAAATTTGCGGAAACCAACCGGCTGTGACACGTACTCCGCCGGCTCGCCATTCCCGCCGCAGCACGTGATCTCCAATTGATATAAGTAAGGCCTCTCCGCGCTCCAAAGCCCGGGATTCTCAATCATTTCCTCCAGCGCAAACTCGCCGTCCGCCTTGTGCTCTCTCTCAAAAAGCGTCGTCTCACCGTCTTTTAAGCGAATCTTGCAAATGCCGTCCCCCTTTGTCCTGCCGCTCACAGTCAGTTTCGCCCGGTCAAAGCCTTCCTCCTCAAAGAGCGTCCTCACCGTCACATCTTCCACATGCACGGCGGGAACCGCATACAGGTACACGCTCCGATATATACCGGAAAAACGGTAGAAGTCCTGATCCTCGCACCAGCTTGAAGAAGTCCATTTATAGACCTGCACCGCCAGCTTGTTTTCCCCGTCTTTCAGATAAGGCGTGAGATCATACTCGGAGGGTGTAAAGCTGTCCTCGCTGTAGCCCACATAGGAGCCGTTACACCAGAGCGCACAGCCGCTCTCCACACCATCAAAGACAATGCGGATCTCCTGCCCTTTCATCCGATCCGGGACTTCAAAATACTTCACATAGCTTGCCACAGGATTGAACCGCGTCGGAATCTCCCCCGGTAGAATCTCTTCCCTGCCGTCCCACGGATACTGTGTGTTGACATATTGCGGTATGTCATACCCCTCCATCTGGATATGCGCCGGCACCCGGATATCGGCCCACGGCCTGCAGTCATAGTCCTCCTGCTCGAAACCTTTCACCGTCGAATCTATATTCACGGCGTAAGAGAATTTCCAGATCCCGTCCAACGACTGTATCAGGCTGCTTTGTCCCCGCGCCGCCTCCGTCTCACTGGCATACAGATTTAACGCGGCATGTGCCGGGAGTACATTCTCCTTGAAAAATTGAGGGTCTTTTACCCTGTTGTAATCCGATTGCGTCATATCACTGCAACACTCCTTTCTTGTCTGTTATAATTAAGGTGCCAAAAGCACCTAAAAATATCCAGATGTTTTTGACACCTTATTTTTAAAAAGTATTTCCTTTTTCCTGCGTTATTTCACCGCGCCGGTAATACCTTCTGCGAATGCTTTCTGCAGGCAGAAGAATACGACCGCGGTAGGCAGGGTACAGATCAGCACGGCAAGCATCAGCATACCGTAGTCCGTCACGTAACCTTCCGTCAGGTTCGCCACCACCATGGGCATCGTCTGGCTGGCCGTATCCGTCATGATTACCTTCGGCCAGAGGTAACTGTTCCATGCGTTCATGAAAGTAATCGTCATCGCCGCCGCATAAGTGGAGCGCATCGTCGGAATAAACATCTGGAAGAATATGCGGATCTCGGACAGACCATCAATTCTTGCTGCCTCCATGATATCGTGCGGGAAAGATCTCGCACTCTGCCGGAACATCATGATCAAAAACGGCGTGGAGATTGTCGGCAGAATAAATCCAATCGTCGTATTTAACCAGCCCGCTTTCGAGAACATCTGGAACAGCGGAATCATGGTAGCCACAAAAGGCACCATCATCGCCAGCAGGATAATGCTCATCAGCAGATCCTTGCCCTTGTCGTGGAAAATCTCAAATCCGTAACCCGCCAGAGAGCTGACTAAAAGTGACACGATCGTCAATATTATCGCGTACTTGAATGAGTTGCCAAACGCTCTCCCTACGTTCTGCGCAGCCATCAGATTCTTCCAGTTTTCCAATAAGTAGCCGCCCGGAATCAGCCTTCCGGAAATGACGTCAGCGCTCTTATTCGTTGCCGCACTCACCATCCAGTAGAGCGGGAACACCGAGATAAAGGATACGATGCACAAAAACAGATACATACCGAATTTTCTCAATTTAGTCACGCTTATCACCTACTTTCATCTGCAGGAATGCCAGAACGGCAACCAGAATCAAAATCAGGAACGACATTGCCGCCGCATAACCGAAGTTCGGCACATACTTAAAGGATATATCATATATGTAATGCGACATCGTGATCGATGTATTTGCCGGGCCGCCATTGGTCAGGTTGACCGACTCATCGAAGAGCTGTAACGTTCCGTTAGTGGACATGATCGCCGTCAAAAGAATCGTGGGTTTCAAGAGCGGAATCGTAATTTTAAAGAAGGACTGTACCGCCGACGCGCCGTCGATCTTAGCTGCCTCATACACGGAATACTCAATGTTCTGCAGACCCGACAGGTAGAACACCATGTTATATCCGGTCCACCGCCAGAGCAACGCAATGACAATAACAATACGTGCACTCGTTGTATTCGTCAGAAATGCGTAGGGCTGATCTAAAATACCAAGTTTTACAAAAAGCAGATTGACCAGACCATTGTTGGCAAACAGGGAGCGGAAGATAATAGCGTATGCCACCAGCGAGGTCGCGCAGGGCAGGAAGATCATCGTCCGGAAAAGCCCCTTGAACCTTAAGTCCTTGTTATTCAGTATGGATGCCAAAACCAGCGCAAGCAACAACATGATCGGCACCTGGATCAGCAGATATAAAAATGTATTTTTAATGGATTGGACAAATATCGTATCCTGGAACATTCGCACGTAATTCGTAATACCGCTCCACTTCATATTCGCGCCGACACCCGACTTAAATGATAAAAGCAAAGCTCTGAACATCGGCACAAAACTCATAATAAAAATCAGAATCGCACCCGGCAAAAGAAATACCCATCCCGTCAGATTCTGTTTCTTGCTAAGCGTCATCTTTTTTGACTTGCTCAAAAAACCCCCTCCTTCTCTATCGTTGGAGTGAAAAAGGGGAACAGCTTACAGAAAACTATTCCCCTGTGTTGCTTGTTGCCTATATAATGATTTACTCCGTCGTGCGCATCCGTCAAAATCTGCACGACTCATTACTTACTGCATGTATGAATTTACAGTCTGCTCTGCGGTCTGTAACTCTGTTTCAAGATCAGACCCAGCGATGTAGTTCGTGATAGCGGTTGCAACTGCGTTACGTGCCTCATAATAGTAAGCGCCTGTGATGTTGCTGGGAACCTTCGTTGCAAAGTCCACGATCTTAGCGGAAACTGCGTCGCCGCCGAAGAAATCATTGGGTGCTGCATATGCATCGGAATCACCTGCGGGTGCCCATGTTGCCAGAGCGCCGCTGGGAAGGATGTTGTCATACAACTCGTTGCTGCCTGCAAATGTGCTTGCAAGGAAGTCACATGCCAGATCCGGGTTTGCGCACTTCGTGGTCACTGCCCAGGAAGAACCGCCGTTGTTGGAGTAGTTGGTTGCGTTTGCCGCGCCTACCAGGCTGGGCATATTGGTGATCGCCCAGTTGCCCTTCTGATCTTCTGCTGTCTGGATAGAAGCCATGATCCAGCATCCGTTGATGGTGCCTGCTACGTTGCCGCTTACGAAATCGCCTACATACTCATCCCAGCTGTTAACCTCGGTAAGTACGCCTGCGTCCTTGAGAGACTTGTAAGTCTCCATAACGATTCTTAACGTATCGTTGCTTGTGATGTTCGCCGTGCCATCCTCATTGAAGAGGGAAGCGCCTGCGGACTGCAGCATCATCATGATCAGGTCGCACTCACCAGCCTGCATGGAGATGAGGGGCTTGCCTGTCGCTTCGAGAACCTTCTTGCCGTTCTCAATATACTGGTCAAAAGTGATGTCTGTGAAATCGTCGATGGTCAGACCTGCCTGTTCCAGAATATCCGTGCGGTAGCATGCCACCACTGCGCCGTTATCGAAAGGTACGCCATAATTCTTGCCGTCGATCACGGAGTAAGCTGTCTTACCTGCTGCAAACTGGGAATAATCGATACCGCTGTTTGTCAGATCCATGCATACGTCCGGGAATGCCATTACGTTTTTCTGGAACGCATTATCCTGCATCAGGAAGATGTCAGGCAGTGTGCTCAGATCGCCGGAAACAGCCGCTGTGCTCAACTTAGTCTGAATGTCATCCCAAGGAGTCTCAACCACGTTCAGTTTGAAGTTCGGGTGATCCTTCTGGTAAACCTTCTCTGCCTCATACATAGCGTTTAAGTTGAATGCCGGATCCCAGCACCATACGGTCAGTGTCTCTTCGCCGCCTGCTGCCGCTGCATCTGCCGCAGGAGCTTCCTCCGCCGCCGCATCGCCACTGTCTGCCGCAGGAGCCGCCTCCTCAGTAGCCGCACCGCTGTCCGCTGCGGGTGCCGCAGGTGTCTCAGCAGAACCGCCGCCGCATCCAACAAGTGAAAGAACCATGGTAGATGCCAATAAAGCTGCTAAAATCTTTCTTTTCATTTTACTTCCTCCCGTTTTTGTTTTTTGTGCACTTTGTCAGTACCGCAATTCTTTGCAACCAGCCGCCCAGAGACATTTCGTCAAATTGTACACATATTCGCCCTTTTTGACTGATTGTATATGCATTATAACTCTGTATATATTTTATGTGTTATCGTTAAAAAGCAAAAAAGATGCAAATTCGACCATGAATTTACATCTTAAACGTTTACGTTATTGTATTTATCACTATTTCAAAAAATTACTCATTTAATAAAGACCATTACTTACCAACCCTTATATGCGGAAATCTTATAGTCCAAAAGCTTGGCCTCATAGTTCTCCGGGTGAATCTTCCACTGATAAGGCGTGATGCCCAGCACCTTCTTAAAGTTTCTGTTGAAAGTGGACACCGACTGAAAACCGCACCTTTCCGCCACCAGCTCCATGCTGTCCGTATGCTTCTTCATATATTCACAGGCCATCTGCACCCGCACCAGGTTCAGGTAATCGGAGGGCGTCATGTTCATGATCTTCTGAAACACCCTTCTGAAATGAGTCTCCGACATATGGCTGGCCTCCGCCAGATCCCCGATCGTCAGCTCCTCAGCGTAGTTTGCTCCAATATAGTGCAGCGCATAGGAAATCTGGGAAACGCCCCGGCTCTGCTTTCTGACTTTGACCAGTTTCCCCTGATTCATGCGCGCAATATTTATAAGAAGTGAAAGCATCAGCCCCTTAACGCTCTCCGCATAAAATTCTTTCTTATAGCGCATCTCATCCATAATGCTCTTGATGAGATCCGTCATCTCCGGATATTTGGACGCCTCCACCGCCCACGCACGATTGTTGATGATCGCGCCCAGATCATCCGCGTAGAGAGGATCCTCTCTGTAAACCTCCCGCAAAAAAGCCTCCACGTCGATAAACAGATATTCCCAGCGGCTCAGAGAAAAGTTGTCGCTTGCCGTATTATGGGGAAAGTTTCTCGGAATCACAGTGAACATATCCGGCTTGTAGCGTACCGCCCGCTCGTCCAAAACCACTTCTCCGTTTCCGTCATAGCAGAAACCGATCTCCATATAATTATGAAAGTGCAGGGAATCCGTACCGTACGGGCGTATCCACGCCTCACCCAGAAGGGCAATACAAGGCTCGTTCTGGGGAATCTCATAGTAACGAAACTCAATTTCCTGCTTCTTTTTTGCAGCCATTTGTCATTCCTTCACTCTGTCCAACTCTGTCAAATTAACCCCTAATGCGGAAAGTATCACTTTTAATTCGATGTATCTTTCTTTCATCAATTTGTATGCACCCGAATCTTTGTCACACGCCAGCATATAGCTTTGCAATCTGGAAAATTCTTCGATATTCTTTTGCATCATTAATTTATCAGCCATGCAATCATCTACTTTCTCAACTATAATTCGCACTAATTATTACTATAGTAAGTATAACAAAATACAGACGAGGTGTAAAGCCATGAAACAGGACATCCCCCGGCGGTGGAGCGCCGGGGGACATCCGTTCACAGATATATGTTAATAAGGGATATAGGTATAAGCTTACTCCACATCCTGCAGGGCGGCGAAATCCTCCTCGCCTGTACGGACTTTGACAACCTTATCCACGTTGTAGACAAAAATCTTGCCGTCTCCGATATGGCCGGTAAAGAGCGCCTTCTTGGCCGCCTCCACAACCGTATCCACAGGGATCTTGCTGACTACCACCTCGACTTTTACCTTCGGCAGCAAAGTCGCATCCATCTCTACGCCGCGGTATTTCTCACCTGCACCCTTCTGGATACCGCAGCCCATGACCTGTGTCACCGTCATTCCTGTCACACCCAGATCGTTCATCGCCTTGCGCAGTTTATCGTATCTGGACAGCTTCGCAATGATCGCCACCTTATACATACCCGTAGCGGAAGCCATAGGCACCTGCGCCACCTTCACCGCCGCATCCTTCTGTACCGCGGAGGCCGCGTCGTAATCTTCCACGCCGAGACTGGTATTTTCGTTCACATCCATGACCATCGCACCGGATACATCCATAATGCTGAAGCCGGAGTATGCCGACGCCAGACCGTGCTCCGTTGCATCCAGACCCACGATCTCCTCCTCCTGAGAGGCCCGCAGTCCCACCGTCGCCCTGATCACCAGAAATACGACCGTGATCGTCACAAGCGTCCACGCCGCCACCGAGGCGAAACCGATCAACTGCAGTCCCAGAAGTTTCAGACCGCCGCCGTAGAACAGACCCGTGAGCTCCGTGCCGGAAGCGTCCGCAATGGAGTATCCCGGTGCCGTGTTTGTGGCAAAAAGTCCTACTGATATCGTTCCCCAGATACCGTTCATCATATGTACCGCCACAGCGCCCACCGGATCATCGACCCGCAGCTTATAATCCAAAAACCAGACCGCAAACACCACCAGCAGACCTGCCACAGCGCCTATCACGATCGCGCCAAACGCATCCGTCACATCACAGGGGGCGGTGATTGCCACCAGACCTGCCAGAGAAGCGTTCAGGCACATGGAAACATCAGGCTTGCCGTATTTGATCCATGTAAAAATCATACATGTTACAGTTGCCACTGCAGGCGCTATCGTCGTCGTCACAAAGATAGAACCGAGCTGCTCCACGCTGGTTGCCGCCGCACCGTTAAAGCCGTACCAGCCAAGCCAGAGAATAAACACACCCAACGCACCCAGCGGAATACTGTGCCCGGGAAAAGCGTTTACCTTCGTTACCTTGCCGTCCTTATCCGTGTTGAACTTGCCGATACGGGGTCCCAAAATCTTTGCGCCCACCAGAGCGGAAATACCGCCCACCATATGAATCGCGCAGGAACCCGCGAAATCGTGGAAACCGATCTGTGCAAGCCAGCCGCCGCCCCAGATCCAGTGCGCCTCAATCGGATAGATCAATGCCGAGATCACACCCGAGTAGATGCAGTAGCTCAAAAACTTTGTCCGCTCCGCCATCGCACCGGAGACGATCGTCGCCGTGGTCGCGCAGAAAACCAGATTGAATACAAAGTTCGACCAGTCAAAACTCTCATAGGCTGTGAAAATGTCGAACCCGGGCTTTCCGATCAGGCCGACCACATCCTCGCCCAGAAAAAGGCCGAAGCCGATCAGGATAAACATCACCGTACCGATACAGAAATCCATCAGGTTTTTCATAATGATGTTTCCCGCATTCTTTGCTCTGGTAAATCCCGTCTCGACCATCGCAAATCCGGCCTGCATCCAGAACACCAGCGCCGCGCCGATCAGAAACCAGACGCCGAAAATCTGTCCGTTTACAACCTCCATCATTTCTTCCATAATTTTTTCCTCCTCAATGTAAAGAAGGCGCCTTGAGTTTCCTCAAAGCGCCTTTGCTTTTATGACTTGGATTGTAGCACTGTCATTTTATGGTGTCAAGCACATTTTGTATAAATGTATTATTGTATACAATT
>ERZ808042.776-NODE-776-length-13970-cov-8.846397_pt1 | contig 13970 bp, 13 predicted proteins | sample MGYA00380193_ERZ808042 | MGnify/ENA primary metagenome ERZ808042 (study PRJEB31490, sample SAMN06133401) | mouse gut metagenome | isolation source: M1_2 | host: mice | place: China: Chengdu | collected 2015-05 ...
GGACATCCGGGTGTGCTCCATCTACGAGGGCTCCTCCCAGGTCCAGCAGATTGTCATCTCCGGCCAGATGCTCAAGTGAGCGGCTGGGAGACAAAAATTGGTTGGACAAATTTTGAGTTTGTCAAAAAATAAACGAATCCTGTTGAGTCTGGGCATTGAATTGCGGTGGGAAATGTGGTAAGATAACACCGTGGTAAACTGTATCCCTGTTGAAAGTGCCCGGAAAAAAATTAGTTAGGAGGAATTCCCGATGAACATTCTGGTCTGTGTCAAGCAGGTGCCTGACACCACCGAGATCAAGATCGATCCGGTGAAGAACACCCTCATCCGTGACGGCGTTCCCAGCATCGTCAACCCCTTCGACGGCTACGCCCTGGAGGCGGCCGCCCGCATCAAGGACAAGAACCCCGACACCCGCATCGTGGTGCTGACCATGGGCCCCCCGCAGGCCACCGCGGCCATCAAGGAGTGCCTGGCCATCGCCGCCGACAAGGGGTATCTGGTGTCCGGCCGCACCTTCGGCGGCTCTGACACCCTGGCCACCAGCTACATCCTCTATAACGCGGTGAAGAAGGTGGAGGAGCTGGAGGGCGTCAAGTTCGACGCCATCTTCTGCGGCAAGCAGGCCATCGACGGCGACACCGCCCAGGTGGGCCCGGAGCTTGCCGAGCACCTGGGCTATCCCCAGGTCACCTACGGCCTGGAGGCCGAGGTGGACGGCGATATGCTGAAGGTGAAGAAGGAAGTGGAGGAGGGCGTCGAGGTCATCGGCGTGAAGTTCCCGTGCCTTGTGACCTACACCAAGCCCGCCTGGGACCCCCGCTACCCCACCATCAAGCGCAAGATGGCCGCCAACAAGGCCGAGATTCCTGTGCTGGGCGACGACGCCTTCCCGGACATCGACACCACCCGCATCGGCCTGAAGGGCTCTCCCACCAACGTGAAGAAGACCTTCGTGCCCCAGAAGAAGAGCGGCGGCGTGAAGATCAAGGAAGCGGACAACGAGGCTTCCGCCAAGAAACTGTTCGAGCTGCTCAGCGCGGCCAGCATCATTTAAGGGAGGGGAAGCACAATGGAAGCCAAGACCAAGGACCTGTGGGTATTTGTTGAGACCAACGAGGACGGCACCGCCAAGAACGTGGGCATCGAGCTGCTGACCCCCGGCAAGATGATGGCGGGCAAGCAGGGCGGCGCTCTGGTGGCCGTGGTCATCGGCAGCGGCGTGGACGCGGCTGTGAAGGACGCCTCTGAGCACGGCGCGGACAAGGTGATTGTGGTGGACGGCCCGGAGTACAAGCACTACACCACCGACGCCTACGCCATCGCCCTGTGCACCCTGGTGGAGAAGTACGGCCCCACCAGCATGCTCATCGGCGCCACCAACAACGGCCGCGACCTGGGCCCCCGGGTGAGCTGCCGTCTCAAGACCGGCCTGACCGCCGACTGCACCGGGCTGGACATCGACGAGGAGACGGGCAACGTGGCGTGGACCCGTCCCGCCTTCGGCGGCAACCTGATGGCCACCATCCTGTGCCCCAACCACCGTCCCCAGATCGGCACCGTCCGTCCCGGCGTGTTCAAGAAGAGCGACGCTGTTGAGGGCAAGGCCGAGATCGTCAAGGAGGACCTGCACGTGGCCGAGGACCAGATCCGCACCCAGGTGATCGAGCTCATCAAGGAGATGGGCGGCGAGAATGTGGACCTGGAGGGCGCTGAGATCATCGTGTCCGGCGGGCGCGGCGTGGGCGGCCCGGAGGGCTTCGACACCATCAAGGCTCTGGCGGACGTGCTGGGCGCCACCGTGGGCGCTTCCCGCGCCGCCGTGGACGCGGGCTGGATTGCCCACGCCCATCAGGTGGGCCAGACGGGCAAGACCGTGGGTCCCAAGCTGTACATCGCCTGCGGCATCAGCGGCGCCATCCAGCACCTGGCGGGCATGAGCAGCTCCGACTGCATCGTGGCCATCAACAAGGACCCCGATGCCCCCATCTTCGACGTGGCCGACTACGGCGTGGTGGGCAACCTGTTTGAGGTGCTCCCCGTCCTGGTGGACGAGATCAAAAAGGCCCGCGGCTAAGCCCCGGATACGACACCGGGCTGTCTGAAAATTAGGGACGAGCCGTCCGGGAAAGTGGGCGAAAACCCCTTTCCCGGCGGCAGATCCGTATTTTCAGCGGCTCCGGCGTTTTGTCATTTTATCAACTACGAAGAAAGGAAGATGCCCTATGAATTTTCATTGGAACGAAGAAGAGCAGGAAATCCTTGACATGCTTCACGACTTCTGCCTGAAGGAGGTCGCCCCCATCGCCGCTGAGGTGGACGAGAACGAGCGGTTCCCCGAGGAGACCTGGCACAAGCTGGCCGACATGGGCATGATGGGCGTTCCCTTCCCCGAGGAGTACGGCGGGGCCGGTCTGTCTTATCTGAACTACATCGGCGTGTGCGAGGAGCTGGCCAAGCACTGCGCCACCACCTCCGTCATGGTGTCCGCCCACACCTCCCTGTGCTGCTGGCCCATCAGCCAGTACGGCACCGAGGAGCAGAAGCAAAAGTACCTGTCCAAGCTGTGCTCCGGCGAGTGGCTGGGCGCCTTCGGCCTCACCGAGCCCGGCGCCGGCACCGACGCCGCCATGCAGAAAACTGTGGCCGAGGACAAGGGCGACCACTGGGTCCTCAACGGCTCCAAGATCTTCATCACCAACGCTGGCTTCGCCAATGTGTTCGTGGTGTTCGCCATGACCGACAAGTCTCTGGGCACCAAGGGCATTTCCGCCTTCATCGTGGAGCGGGACTTCCCCGGCTTCAAGGTGGGCTCCCACGAGAAGAAGATGGGCATTCGCGGCTCCTCCACCTGCGAGCTGGTGTTCGAGGACTGCATCGTGCCCAAGGAGAACCTGCTGGGCGAGCTGAACAAGGGCTTCAAGGTGGCCATGACCACCCTGGACGGCGGCCGCATCGGCATCGCCGCTCAGGCTCTGGGCATTGCCCAGGCCTCCATCGACGAGTGCGTGAAGTACACCAAGGAGCGGGTGCAGTTCGGCAAGCGTATCAGCCAGTTCCAGAACACCCAGTTCCAGCTGGCCGACATGCAGGCCAAGGTGGACGCCGCCCGTCTGCTGGTCTACCGCGCCGCCCAGGCCAAGCAGGATCACGAGCCTCACAGCCATCTGGCCGCCATGGCCAAGCTGGTGGCCTCTGAGACCGCCTCCGACGTGACCCGCCGCACCCTCCAGCTCACCGGCGGCTACGGCTACACCCGGGAGTATCCCTTTGAGCGCATGATGCGCGACGCCAAGATCACCGAGATCTACGAGGGCACCTCCGAGGTCCAGCGCATGGTCATCTCCGGCTGGATGGGCGTGAAGTAAGAAGCCTGTTCTTTTTCGTGAATGAATCAGAGCGCCCCGCTTCTCAGCGGGGCGCTCTTTTTTACAGCTTTTTTTGCAGGTAGACCATGTCCACCAGCTGGACCCCGCCCTCAAAAATGGGATGGTCGTAATGGTCTGTGAAAAAGCGTTTGACCACATGGGAGCGGACAAAGCCGCACTTCTCATAAAAGGGGACGGTCAACGGGCTGTCCCCGGTGCCCACCTGAAGGGTGGCGAACCGCCCCCGGTAGGTCTCGCGGACAAAATCAACAAGCGCCCTGCCATAGCCCCGGCCCTGAAAGGCCGGTTCCACGGCCAGACTTTTCAGCTCCAGAAGGCCGCCGCCCTCGTCGGTGACCACGCACTCTCCCTTGACCCCGCCGTCCTCCTCCAATACGTACATGGTCCCTCGGTCCAGATAGCGGTCGATCATGTCCTCCTGCTCGTCCGCCAGCAGGAGTAAGGGGAGATACTGCTTTTTGTTGTCCTTAATTTGCCTGATTTCCACTGGTTTCACCTCCGGCGATGTTTGCCTTGATTATCTCATCCTATCATGGAGCCGGGACGGATTCAAGTTGAAAAAGTTCTATTTTCGTGGTAGAATAACAACATATTCCGTGGCCGCCGCAGTACGTTCCGACACTGACCACGGAGGAGGCGGCTTAAAAGTTCTTTTTCGGTTCCTTTTTCTTACAAGAAAAAGGAACAATCAAATGCCCTTGACCGCTGAAGGAGGCTCGCCATGGACCCATTGGAACGACTGCCCGTCCCTCTACTGGAGTGGTTCCGGGACAACGCGCGGAAACTCCCCTGGCGGGACGACCCCACCCCCTATCATGTCTGGCTGTCGGAGATCATGCTCCAGCAGACCAGAGTGGCGGCGGTGCTGGACTACTACAGGCGCTTTTTGGAGGAGGCGCCGGATGTGTCCGCCCTGTCCGCCCTGCCCGAGGAGCGGCTGATGAAGCTTTGGCAGGGGCTGGGGTACTACTCCCGGGCGCGGAACCTGCAAAAGGCCGCGAAGGTGATCGTGGAGGAGTATGGCGGAGTGTTCCCGTCGGACTACGCCGCCGTCCGCGCCCTGCCCGGGGTGGGGGACTACACCGCCGGGGCCGTCTGCTCCATCGCCTTTGGCCAGGCCGTCCCCGCTGTGGACGGCAACGCGCTGCGGGTGTACGCCCGGGTCCGTGGGGACGATGGGGACATCGCCACGCCCCAGATGAAGAAAAAAGTGACACGGGACCTGGAAAGGGTCATCCCCATCAACGCGCCGGGGGCCTTTAACCAGGCGCTGATGGAGCTGGGGGCCACCGTCTGCCTGCCCAACGGAGCGCCACAGTGCGTGCGGTGCCCGGCGAAGGGCTTCTGCGTGGCTTTGGCCCAGGGCCGGACCGGGGAGCTGCCGGTGAAAGCCCCGAAAAAGCCCCGCCGGGTGGAGGAGCGCACCGTGTGGCTGATTTTCCGGGGAAATAAGGTGGCTCTGCGCCGCCGCCCGGACAAGGGGCTGCTGGCGGGGCTGTGGGAATTTCCCAACGAGCCGGGAGACGGTCCGTCTCCGGCGGATCGGGGGATAGAAGCACTGTCTGATGGGTATGCCGGGCAGGCCAAGCACATCTTCACTCACATCGAGTGGCACATGACCCTGCGGGAAGTGGAGGCGGGCACGGACGCCCTGCCCGACGGCTGGGTCTGGGCCAGCGGGGATGAATTGGAGCGGGAATATGCTGTCCCCAACGCCTTTGACCGGGCGCTGGGGCTGGTGAAAGAGAGACTGAACGGGGGAGAGTAAATGGCGAAGCTGTATTTTCGCTACGGCGTGATGGGGTCCAGCAAGTCCGCCAACGCGCTGATGGTGCGCTACAACTACGAGGAGCGGGGCCAGGACGCCCTGATGGTGAAGCCCGCCCTGGACCAGCGGGAGGGGCAGCGGGTGGTGAACTCCCGCATGGGGCTGAGCTATCCCTGTGTCTGGTTTGAGGAGCTGGAGAAAATGGCGCGCTCGGAGATCAAGGCCCATCAGTGCGTCATTGTGGACGAGGCCCAGTTCCTCACCCACGCCCAAGTGGACTACCTCACTGAGATCGTGGACGACATGAACGTGCCGGTGATCTGCTACGGCCTGCGGGCGGATTTCAGCGGGCGGCTGTTTCCCGGCTCCGAGGCGCTTTTGGCCTGCGCGGACATCATCGAGGAGGTCAAGACCATCTGCTGGTGCGGCAAGAAGGCCATCTGCAACGCCCGGTTTGACGAGAACGGCGTGGTGCTCAAGGAGGGGGAGCAGGTGGTGCTGGGGGCCAACGACTGCTACATCGGCCTGTGCCGGAGGCACTGGAAAGAGGGCAACCTGGGGCCGGATGGGCCTGTGAAGCAATGATTTGTAATTTGTGTCCCAGGAAATGCGGAGCCCTCCGGGACGAGGAGCACGGGGAGGGCTTTTGCCAAATGCCCTCCCTGCCGGTGTGCGCCCGGGCGGCGCTCCACCTCTGGGAGGAGCCCTGCATCTCAGGAAAGGCTGGGGCGGGGACGATATTTTTCTCCGGCTGCACCCTGGGGTGCGTGTTCTGCCAGAACCATTCCATCAGCCGGGAAAATTTCGGAAAGGTCATGACAGAGGACCAGCTGTACAACCTGTTCCAGCGCCTGGCGGACCAGGGGGCCTCCTGCGTCGAGCTGGTCACCCCCACCCAGTTCACCCATGTGCTGGCAAGGGTGCTGGAGCGGCCCGTTCCCGGTGGCCTGCCGGTGGTGTGGAACAGCGGCGGCTATGAGCGCTCGGACGTGCTCAAGGCCCTGGAGGGCAGGGTGGATGTGTACCTGCCCGATCTGAAGTATGTCACCCCGGCTATTTCCGGGAAATATTCCGGCGCGCCGGACTACCGTTCGGCGGCTACAGCGGCCATTCTGGAGATGGTCCGCCAGCGGGGCCCGGCGCGGTTGGAGGATGGCCTTTTGAAGAGCGGGGTGCTCATCCGCCATCTCATTTTGCCGGGGCAGGTGAACGAGGCCAAGCGGGTGATGGACTGGGTGGCGGCCTCTTTTCCACCGGGGACAGTGCTGTTCTCCCTCATGGCCCAGTACACCCCGGTGGGGGAGCTGGATGGGTTCCCCGAGCTTCAACGGCCCCTGCGGGCGTCGGAGCTTCGTGCGGCGAAAGCATACATGGAAAATATGGGGTTGTCAGGGTATGTCCAGGAGCTGGGGTCCAGCGGCGAGGGGTTCATCCCCGCCTTTGACCTGACAGGATTATAAAAACAGCGGAGAGGTGAACACCTCTCCGCTGTTTATTCACAAGTAGGGGATAGCTTACTTCAGGTTGAAGAAAGCGTCGCGGCCCAGGTAGATCGCCGCGTCGCCCGCGTCGCCGCAAGCTCCATATCCCTCGCTCCCGCCTGGCGGCGAAAGCTCAGTCATTCCGCTGCGGCTCCTTTCCCCATCGGACCCGCTTCGCTGGGCTCCGATGGGGGCCCCGAGCTGGGCTCGTTCAGCCCCGAAGGGTGGTTTCTTCTTACTTCAGGTTGAAGAAAGCGTCACGACCCAGGTAGATCGCCGCATCGCCCAGCTCCTCCTCGATGCGCAGCAGCTGGTTGTACTTGGCCACGCGGTCGGTGCGGCTGGGAGCGCCGGTCTTGATCTGGCCGGCGTTGGTGGCCACCACGATGTCGGCGATGGTGGTGTCCTCGGTCTCGCCGGAGCGGTGGGACACGATGGCGGTGTAGCCGGCCCGGTTGGCCATCTGGATGGCGTCCAGGGTCTCGGTCAGGGTGCCGATCTGGTTGACCTTGATGAGGATGGAGTTGGCCACGCCCTTGGCGATGCCGTCGGACAGGCGGGCGGTGTTGGTGACGAACAGGTCGTCGCCCACCAGCTGCACCTTATTGCCGATGGCCTTGGTGAGCATGGCCCAGCCCTCCCAGTCATCCTCGGCCATGCCGTCCTCCAGGGAGATGATGGGGTAGGTATCGGCGAACTTCTTCCACATGTTCACCAGCTGCTGCTGGGTCAGCTTCTTGCCAGACTTAGGCTGGACATAGCACTTCTCCTCGTCATTCCACCACTCGGAGGAGGCGGCGTCAATGGCGATCATGAAGTCCTCGCCGGGCTTGTAGCCGGCCTCGGAGATGGCCTGCACGATGACCTTCAGAGCGTCCTCGTCCTTCTTCAGGTTGGGGGCGTAGCCGCCCTCGTCGCCCACGCCGGCGGCGGGGGTGCCGTTCTCCTTCAGGGTCTTCTTCAGCTGATGGAACACCTCGGCGCAGCGGCGCAGGGCCTCCTTCCAGGTGGGGGCGCCCACGGGCATAATCATGAACTCCTGGATCTCCACGTTGTTGGTGGCGTGAGCGCCGCCGTTGAGGATGTTCATCATGGGGACAGGCAGGGTCTTGGCGTTGACGCCGCCGATATAGTTGTACAGGCTGGTGCCCATGCTCTCAGCGGCGGCCTTGGCCACGGCCAGGGAGCAGCCCAGGATGGCGTTGGCGCCCAGGCGGCCCTTGTTGGGGGTGCCGTCCAGCTCGATCATGGCCTTGTCGATGGACACCTGGTCCAGGGCGTTCATGCCGATGAGGCACTCGGCCAGCTCGGTGTTCACGTTGCTGACGGCCTTCTCCACGCCCTTGCCCAGGTAGCGGCTCTTGTCGCCGTCCCGCAGCTCGCAGGCCTCATGGATGCCGGTGGAAGCGCCGGAGGGAACCGCGGCGCGGCCCATGGTGCCGTCCTCCAGAACGACCTCCACCTCGACGGTGGGGTTGCCGCGGGAGTCGATAATTTCACGGCCGAGGACGTCAACGATCTCAAGCATCTGTTTCATGGGAATCAAGCTCCTTTCAAATTTCAAAAGGTCAAATATATTCCAGAGACATGGTCTCACGGATAACAGGGAATTATTTTACGATCAGGGTCTGGCCGGTCATCTCAGCGGGCTGCTTCAGGCCCATCAGGTCCAGCATGGTGGGGGCCAGGTCGGCCAGGCGGCCGTCCCGCAGCTTCACGTCCGCGCCCACCACGCAGCAGGGCACCAGGTTGGTGGTGTGGGCGGTGAAGGGGGAGCCGTCTGGCTCCACCATGTGCTCGGCGTTGCCGTGGTCGGCGGTGATGATAGCCACGCCGCCCATCTCCCGGGTGGCGTTTACCACCTGGTTCACACCGTCGTCCACCGCCTCGGCGGCCTTGACGGCGGCCTCGTACACGCCGGTGTGGCCCACCATGTCGCAGTTGGCGAAGTTCAGGATGATAACATCGTACTTGCCGCTTTTGATGCGCTCAACGGCCTCGGCGGTGACCTCGGGCTGGCTCATCTGGGGCTGGAGGTCGTAGGTTGCCACCTTGGGGGAGGGGATGAGGCAGCGGTCCTCGCCGGGGAACACGGTCTCCACGCCGCCGTTGAAGAAGAAGGTGACATGGGCGTACTTCTCCGTCTCGGCGATGCGCAGCTGGGTCATGTTCTGCTGGGCGATATACTCGCCGAAGATGTTGTCCAGGCTCTCCTTGGGGAAGGCGATGACCACGTTGGGCATGGAGGCGTCATAGGACGTGGTGCACACGTAGTTCACATGGAAGAAGCCCTTCTTCCGCTCAAAGCCCTTGAAGTCGGGGTCCACAAAGGTGCGGGTGATCTCCCGGGCCCGGTCGGGGCGGAAGTTCATGAAGATGATGGAGTCGCCCTCGCCGATCTCGGCATTTTCAGCGGTGATGACGGGCACCACGAACTCGTCGGTGACGCCCGCGTCGTAGCTGGCCTGCATGGCCCCCACGGGGTCGCCGATGAAGCGGTGCTCACTCTCGCCGTAGACCATGGCCTTGTAGGAGCGCTCCACCCGGTCCCAGTTGGTGTCCCGGTCCATGGCGTAGTAGCGCCCGGAGATGGTGGCGATCTGGGCCCCGTACTGGTCGCAGGTCTCCTTCATCTGGGCCACAAAATCCTTGCCGGAGGTGGGGGGCACATCCCGGCCGTCCATGAAGCAGTGGACGAAGATTTTCGGGCAGCCCAGGTCGTGGGCCATCTTCACCGCCGCCTGAATGTGGGTGATGTGGCTGTGCACGCCGCCGTTGGACATCAGACCGTAGATGTGCACCGCCTTCCCCGCGTTCTTGGCCGCCAGCATGGCGTCCTTGTATGCGGGGTTCTCAAAGAAATCGCCGTCCTGAATGGCCTTGGTGATCTTGGGCAGGTCCTGGAACACCACCCGGCCCGCGCCGATGTTGGTGTGGCCCACCTCGCTGTTGCCCATCTGGCCGTCGGGCAGGCCCACGTCCAGGCCGGAGGCGGACAGCCTGCAGGTTGGATTTTCGGCAAAAATGCGGTCCAGGTTGGGGGTGTTGGCGGCGTAGATGGCGTTGTCCCCCAACCCGGTGGAGGAGGACAGGCCAAAGCCGTCCATGATGATGAGGGTAGTGGGTGTTTTCAATGAAATCACTCCTGATTCGCCGCGTTGATGATAGCCATGAAGTCGTTGGGCTTCAAGGAGGCGCCGCCGATGAGTCCGCCGTCGATGTCGGGCTGGGCCAGCAGCTCGGCGGCGTTTTTGGCGTTCATGGACCCGCCGTACTGGATGGTGACGGCACGGGCCACCCGGGCGCCGTACTGCTTGCGGATGATGGAGCGGATGTGGGTGCACACGGCCCCCGCCTGCTCGGCGGTGGCGGTCTTGCCGGTGCCGATGGCCCAGATGGGCTCGTAGGCCACCACGACCCGGCGCACCTGGGTCTCGTTCAGGCCCGCCAGGGCCACCTTCACCTGGTAGGAGATGAGCTCCTCGGTGACGCCCAGCTCCCGCTGCTCCAGGCTCTCGCCCACGCACACGATGGGACGCAGGCCGGCCTCCAGGGCGGCGTGGACCTTCTTGTTCACGGTGAAGTCGGTCTCGTTATAGTACTGGCGGCGCTCGGAGTGGCCGATGATGACGTACTTGGCGCCCACGTCCTTGAGCATCTCCACGGTGACCTCGCCGGTGAAGGCGCCGCTGGCCTCGTAGTGGCAGGTCTCGCCGCCGATGGCCACCCGGGTGTCCTTGAACAGCCGGACCGCGCCGGGGATGTTCACGCCGGGGACGCACAGCACCACCTCACACCATTTGTGGCGGCCCAGCTGGGGCTTGAGGGCGTCGGCGAAGGCCTTGGCCTCGGTGAGGGTTTTGTTCATCTTCCAGTTGCCGGCGATGATGGTCTTACGGTACTTGAGGTTCATTTGTGGAACTCCCTTCTTGTATTTAAAGAGGTGTGTTGGCAGGTTTCAGGTGCGCGGTAAGCTTTCAGGCGTCCAGCAAACAGGCGACTCCCGGCAGCTCCTTGCCCTCCATGAACTCCAGGGAGGCGCCGCCGCCGGTGGAGATGTGGGTCATCTTGTCAGCGTAGCCCAGCTGCTGCACGGCCGCGGCGCTGTCGCCGCCACCGATGATGGTGATGGCGGAGGTCTTGGAGAGGGCCTCGGCCACGGCCTTGGTGCCCACGGCAAACTTGTCGAACTCAAACACGCCCATGGGGCCGTTCCAGATGACGGTGCCCGCGTCGGCCACGGCGCCGCAGTACAGCTTTACCGTCTCGGGGCCGATGTCCAGGCCCTGCCAGCCGTCGGGGATCTCGCCGGACTTGACAACCTTGCTGTCGGCGTCGGGGGCGAACTTGTCGGCGATGACGGTGTCCACAGGCAGCAGCAGCTTCACGCCCTTGTCCGCCGCCTTCTTCACCATGTCGTTGGCGTAGTCCTTCCAGTCGGCCTCCAGCAGGGAGTCGCCCACCTTGCCGCCCTGGGCGGCGGAGAAGGTGTAGGCCATGCCGCCGCCGATGATGATGGTGTCGGCGATCTCCAGCAGGTTGTTGATGACGCCGATCTTGGAGCTCACCTTGGAGCCGCCCAGGATGGCCACCAGGGGGCGCTTGGGATTGGCCAGGGCGCCGCCGATGAAGTCCAGCTCCTTCTGGATCAGGAAGCCGGACACGGCGGGCAGATAGTCGGCCACACCGGCGGTGGAGGCGTGGGCGCGGTGGACGGCGCCGAAGGCGTCGGACACGTACACGCCGTCGGACCCGGCCAGGGCGGCCATCTTCTTGGCCAGCTCGGGGTCGTTCTTGGTCTCACCCTTCTCAAAGCGGGTGTTCTGGAGCAGCATGATCTCGCCGCTCTTCAGGGCCGCGGCCTTGGCCTGGGCGTCGGGACCCACCACGTCGTCGGCCAGAATGACCGGCTTGTTCAGCAGCTCGCCCAGGCGGGCGGCCACCGGCTCCATGCGCAGCTCGGCCAGGGACTTCTTCCACTTCTCCTCGGTGATGGACGCCTCGTCCTTGCCCTTCTCCAGCTGCTTCTTCTTGTAGGACTCAAAGGTGGCCACCGGCTTGCCCATGTGGGAGCAGGCGATGACCGCCGCGCCCTGGTCCAGCAGGTACTGGATGGTGGGCAGGGCGGCGCGGATGCGCTTGTCATCGGTGATGACGCCGCTTCCATCCTTGGCCATGGGGACGTTGAAGTCGCAGCGCAAAAGCACCTTCTTGCCCTTCACGTCGATGTCCTTGACCGTCTTCTTGTTGTAGTTCATGGCGATCTGACTCCTTTCATTTCTTACAACTTGAAGTGTTAGCTTTTTCCTTTTCATGCGTTGCTTGCTGTCACGCTCGGATTGGACGCGCTGCCGGGTCGCTTTCGCTGCGACTCAGGCAAAACCCAGTCCCACTATGTGGGCCTTGGGCTTTTGCCCTCGCTTCGTTCCAAGCTCCCCTGCGCGTCTGTCCTCGCGCTTCCGCTCAATCCTGGAAAACCCTGCTGTCTAAGGGCCTCGTAGGCCAGCACGGCCACCGAGTTGGACAGGTTCAGGCTCCGGGCGTCCTGGCGCATGGGGATGCGGACGCAGCGCTCCCGGTGGGCGAGGCGGAAGAACTCCGGCAGCCCGGCGGTCTCCTTGCCGAAGAACAGCCAGCACCCGTCCCGAAACTGGGCCTGGGAGTAGTCCCGGGGGGCCTTGGTGGTGGCGAGCCACAGGTCGTCCACCTGATTCCTGGCAAATAAGTCCTCCAGGTTATGGTAGACGGACAGGTCCACCATGGGCCAGTAGTCCAGCCCGGCCCGGCGCACCGCCTTCTCGCTGATGTCGAAGCCCAGGGGCTCCACCAGGTGGAGGCGGCACCGGGTGGCGGCGCAGGTGCGGGCGATATTTCCGCAGTTCTGCGGGATTTCCGGCTCAACTAACACGATATTGACCATATGTTCCCCCAAAATCTCTCTCAACCATGCACATTATAGACGCTTGACAAAAAAATAGCAAGAGAAAATGTGGCGAAACTGTCAAAAATTTACCCGTTTTTGCTGGCACATTGAACAGCGGCCCGTCCATTTTTCAGATTTTCAGGAATCAGGAGCGGAATTTTGCGGCCCGAGGGGATTTTTTTGTCCACCCGCGCAACCAGGCGGGCCCTCGCCGGGTATTGTTAAAGGACGGGCTGAACGCGCCGGGTCCGGAGGCGGAGGTTGCCATTTCCTTTTGTGTGTGCTAGAATATCCCCGGCATCGTTACAAAGAGAGAATACGGGGAGGGCACCAGATGGACACCATGATCATCGGCATCGCCGGAGGCACCGGCTCGGGCAAGACCACGCTGACAAGACGGCTCCAGGACGCCTTCGGGGCGGACGTGTCCGTGGTCTACCACGACAACTATTATAAGAAGCACGTGGGGCTGACCTATGAGGAGCGCTCGGCGCTGAACTACGACCACCCGGACGCCTTCGACACCGATCTGATGGTGGCCGACCTGAAGCGCCTGGCGGCGGGGGAGGCTATCCGCTGCCCGGTGTACGACTACTCCATCCACAACCGCTCGGAGGACACCGTGGAGGTGCGCCCCACCAAGGTGGTCATTGTGGAGGGCATCCTCATCTTCGCGGACCAGGCCCTCCGGGACCTGATGGACGTGAAAATCTTCGTGGACACCGACGCCGATGTGCGCATTCTCCGGCGCATCCTCCGGGATGTGAAGGAGCGGGGCCGGTCCCTGGACTCGGTGATCAGCCAGTACCTCACCACCGTGAAGCCCATGCACGAGCAGTTCGTCCAGCCCTCCCGCCAGTACGCCGACATCGTGGTGCTGGCCGGCGGGCACAACCTGGTGGCGCTGGACATGATTACCCAGCGCATCAAAAGCCATATCGAGAGCCGCTGAGGGGATAATCCCCTCAAATCGGGCAGACTAACATGGCCCGCGGTCCGACCCCGCGCCGGACCGGCAAACTGAAATTTTGTCATGATAAAGGAGAATGCCACAATGAAGAAAGTGATCGCCCTGTGCACCGCCGCCGTGCTGTGCCTGTCCCTGCTGTCCGGCTGCGCGGGCAACCCCCCTGAGGAGAAGCAGCTGGACCTGGCCGCCTTTGCCCAGGAGGTAATGAAGAACCACGAGTTCTCCGCCCTGGAGAAGGCCGACCCCGCCGATGAGGAGGTGGGGGTTATCATGCTGGAGAACAGCTACCCCGGCCTGAAGGATATGGACCTGGAGCAGACGGAAATTTACCTCGCCATGATCTCCTTCAGCGGTGGCGAGCTGGCCCTGGTCCAGGCCAAGGATGTGGGGGACGCCGCCAAGGTGAAGGAAATCTTCCAGGCCCGCATTGACGCCAAGA
>ERZ808042.777-NODE-777-length-13969-cov-3.850202_pt1 | contig 13969 bp, 10 predicted proteins | sample MGYA00380193_ERZ808042 | MGnify/ENA primary metagenome ERZ808042 (study PRJEB31490, sample SAMN06133401) | mouse gut metagenome | isolation source: M1_2 | host: mice | place: China: Chengdu | collected 2015-05 ...
GACCAGGGCAAACTTGTGCCCCTGGGGAATATCCTCCAGCAGCGTCACCGCCCGTCCGTCCACCTGGAGGGCGCTCCCGGCGGACAGCGGCGCCAGCGCCACCGCCACCGAGTCGCTGGAATGGATTTTAATAAAGGACTTCATGAAAACGCCTCACCCTCTCATACCCGGTTTGCGCAGGACCCGCGCCGCGAATTGAAACAGCTTTCAGCTCATCGAGGCGGCTCCTGCCGCGTGTTGTAAGAACTTACATCGGAACCATCATAAGTCACCGGGGTGAAAATGTCAACGCTTTGAAAACCGTTCCGGGAATTCCCCACAATTTTTGTCGTTGTGCACAAAAATCCCGTTGTGAGCTTGTGAGAAAAAACATCTTGAAATGGAAGAACGAGCAGTTTATCATAAAGTCATGTAAGAATTTACAGCGCAGGACGGGGGTGCCGCCGTGAATATTTACGATATTGCCGAGCTGGCGGGCGTCTCCATTGCCACCGTGTCCCGGGTGCTGAACGACAGCCCCAACGTGGCGGAAAAGACGAAGCTGCGGGTGCGCGGCATTATGGAGGAGCATGGCTATGTGCCCAGCGGCTTCTCCCGCGGGCTGGGGCTGAACGCCATGAAAACCATCGGCCTGATCTGCCCCGACGCGGCGGACGACTACATGGCCAAGGTGGTGGCCTGTCTGGAGGGCAGCCTTCGGAACTGCGGCTATGACTGCATCCTGCGGTGCAGCGGCTACAGCTATGAGGACTGCCAGATTGCGGTCAGCGCCCTGCTCCGCTGCCGGGTGGACGCGCTGGTGCTCATCGGCTCGGTCTACGGCTCTGTTGCCGGCTTTTTGGGCGGCAAGGTAGACCTGTTCATGATGCGTATCGTGGACATCATCTACACCGTGCCGGACCTGCTCATCATCATCCTGCTGGCCTCTACGCTGAAATACCCGCTGCAGTCTCTGGCGGAAAAGCCGGGCTTCGGCTGGATCAACATCATTGGCGTGCCGCTCATCAGTATCCTGATTGTATTCGCTCTTTTGTACTGGGTGGGTATGGCGCGCATCGTGCGCAGCCAGGTGCTCACGCTGAAGGAGAGCGAGTACGTCACCGCCGCCCGCGCTCTTGGCGCCGGCACGGGCCGCATCATCAAAAAGCACATTCTGACGAACTGCATCGGCACGCTCATCGTCACCACCACACTGCAGATCCCTTCGGCCATCTTTACCGAGAGCTTTCTTTCGTTCCTGGGCATCGGCGTTTCCGCGCCCATGCCATCGCTGGGCAGCCTGGCCAGCACGGCCATCGACGGTCTGCAGAGCTATCCGTACCGCCTGTTCGCGCCGGCCATCGCCATCTCCGTCGTCATCCTCAGCTTCAACCTGTTCGGCGACGGCCTGCGCGATGCATTCGACCCGAAGCTGAAAAACTAAACGAAAGGAAGGGACGCACACATGAGTGAATATTTGGTAGACATCAAGGACGAGCGCCTTTCCTTCTTCACCCCCGCGGGCGAAGTGAAGGCTTTGGGCGGCGTGTCCATCCATCTGAAAGAGGGCGAAGTGCTGGGCATCGTGGGCGAGTCCGGTTCGGGCAAATCCGTCACGGCGTACAGCCTGATGGGCCTGACGGCCTATCCCGGCCGCCTGATCGGCGGTACACTGGACTTCAACGGCCATCACATCAACGATATGAGTGAAAAGGAGATGCGCAGGATCCGCGGCAACGAGGTCTCCATCATCTTTCAGGACCCCATGACCAGCCTGAACCCGGTGTACACCATCGGCAACCAGATCCGTGAGGTGATTTTGCTGCACACGGGCAAGTCCAAAAAAGAAGCCAACGAGCGGGCCAAGGAGCTGCTGACGCTGGTGGGCATCAACGAGCCCGAAAAGCGCCTGAAGCAGTACCCCCACGAGCTGTCCGGCGGCATGCGCCAGCGCGTGATGATCGCCATTGCGCTGGCATGCGAGCCCAAGCTGCTGATCGCAGACGAGCCGACCACCGCCCTGGACGTGACCATACAGGCTCAGATTCTGGAGCTGATGATGGACCTGAAGGAAAAGCTGGGCATGGCCATCATCATGATCACCCATGACCTGGGCATCGTGGCGCGCATGTGCGAAAAGATCGCCGTCATGTATGCGGGTAAGATTGTCGAATACGGCACCACGGACGAAATTTTCTACGAACCCAAGCATGAGTATACAAAGGGCCTGCTGCGCAGTATCCCGCGTCTGGATTCCAAGGATCATGAGCGCTTGGTGCCCATTGAGGGCACACCCGTGGACATGCTCAACCCGCCCAAGGGCTGTCCGTTCGCGCCGCGCTGCGGCGCGTGCATGAAGGTGTGCCTGCGCGAGATGCCGCCGCGCACCGATTTCAGCGACACGCACTACACGCAGTGCTGGCTCTGCCAAAAGGCGGAGTTTGAAGCCGCACAGGGAGGGAATGTACAATGAGTGAAAAACTGGTAGAGGTACAGCACCTCCAGCAATATTTCCCCGCCGGCGGCATGGGCAAAAACAAAAAGTACGTTCAGGCCGTGGACGACGTTTCATTCGCCATCAACAAGGGCGAGACATTGGGGCTGGTGGGCGAATCCGGCTGCGGAAAGACCACCACGGGCCGCACGCTGCTGCGCCTGTACGAGCCGACGAAAGGCCGTATCCTCTATGACGGCGAAACGCTGTTTGACAGCGGAAATGTGCCGCTGTACAACGAGGACGGAACCCCGGTGCTGGACGAAAGCGGCAAGCCGAAATTCGGCAAAAAGACGGCCGTGAACATGCTGCCGTACCGCCGCAAGATGCAGATCGTGTTCCAGGACCCCTATGCCAGCCTGGACCCCCGCATGACGGTGGGCGACATCGTGGGCGAGGCCATCGACATCCACAGGCTTGCGTCCTCCAAGGCGGACCGCCGGGAGCGCATTATTAAAATGCTGGAGCGTGTGGGCCTGAACTCCGAGCATGCCAACCGCTATCCGCACGAATTCTCCGGCGGCCAGCGCCAGCGCGTCGGCATCGCCCGCGCTTTGGCTGTGGACCCGCAGTTTATCGTCTGCGACGAGCCCATCTCGGCGCTGGATGTTTCCATTCAGGCACAGGTCGTCAATATGTTTGAAGATCTGCAGGACCAGTACGGCCTGACGTACCTGTTCATCGCCCACGACCTTTCGGTCGTGAAGCATATTTCGGACCGCATCGGCGTGATGTACCTGGGCAAGCTGGTGGAGCTGGCCGACAGCTATGAGCTGACCTTCCACAGCGTTCACCCCTACACCCGGAGCCTGATTTCCGCAATTCCGGTGGCGGACCCCAAGACGGCCCGGGAATCCCGGCGCATCGTGCTGGAAGGCGATGTGCCCAGCCCGCTGAACCCGCCTTCCGGCTGCCGCTTCCGCACCCGCTGCCCCTACGCAGACGAGCAGTGTGCCGCAGAGGAACCCAAATGGCGCGAGGTGTCCGGCGGACACTATGCCGCCTGCCACCATCTGGACAAAGTGAAATAAATGGAAAAAGGCGCTGAAAGCGCCGTTTTTCCGCCCCGCTGCTTTATTATAATAAAGTTGCAAAAAAGTGACAATTTGCAAAAAAGCGTTGCGCGGCGCGTCCGCGCGTGTATAATTGTAAACAATTCACCTTGGGGCATGCTATGGGTGCGCCATGTGTGAAATGTTGAATAAACAATTTTTGAGGAGGAAAGTTCACTATGAAGAAACTGGCACTTGTGCTGGCCGTCGTCATGGTGCTGAGCCTGGGCCTGACGGCCTGCGGCGGCAGCACGTCCTCGACCGGTACTGCGAGCTCCGCTCCCGCGGGCTCTTCCTCGTCCGGTTCTGCTTCCGACGCCGCTCCGGCTTACAATCCGGATGCGCTGCAGGTCAAAGCTCTGGACGACAACACGCTGCAGGTCACGCTGACGGCCCGCACGCCGTATTTCCTGGAGCTGACCGCGTTCCCCGCGTATGCTCCCGTTCAGCAGGCGACTGTTGAGGCAAACGGCGAAGCCTGGGCTGTGGACGCTGCCACCTACATCGGCAACGGCCCCTACAAGATTGCTGAGTGGGTGCCCAGCTCCCACATCACGATGGTCAAGAACGAGAACTACTGGAACGTGGACAGCCTGGCTGGCCCGGACACCCTGCAGTTCACGCTGATGGAGGATGACGCAGCCCAGCTGACGGCATTCCAGTCCGGCGAACTGGATTTCATCGACGCTGTCCCCAACGATGAGATCGACGCGCTGTCTTCCACGCCGGAGTTCCACAAAGAGGGGCAGATCGGCACCTACTATGTGAGCTACAACACGCAGGCCGCTCCGTTTGACGATCCTCTGGTCCGCCAGGCGTTCACGCTGGCGGTCGACCGCGACTATATCTGCAAGCAGATCGGCAAATCCGGCCAGATCCCGGCCGGCGCGTTCGTGTCCGAGGGCCTGAGCGATGCTGCGGAAGGCTCTTCCTTCCGCGAAGTGGGCGGCGACTATTATGACCCGACCGCCGGGGCCAACGAGGCCAATCTGGCCAAGGCCAAGGAGCTGCTGGCTGAGGCCGGCTATCCCAACGGCGAGGGCCTGCCCACCATCACCTATCTGTACAACGAAGGCACCGGCCATCAGCAGATCGGCGAGGCGCTGCAGCAGATGTGGGGCCAGCTGGGCGCCACAGTGACGCTGGAGAGCCAGGAGTGGGCCACCTTCCTGAACACCCGTAAGAACGGCGACTATCAGGTTGCCCGCAACGGCTGGCTGGGCGACTACAACGACCCCATCAGCTTCCTGGATATGTGGATCACCGGCGGCGGCAACAACGACGCCCAGTGGTCCAACGCCGAGTTCGACAGCCTGATCAAGCAGATCAAGTCCTCCGGCGACGCTGAGGCGCGCATGGAGATGATGCATCAGGCCGAGGACATCATCTTCGACGAGTGGATGCTGTGCCCGATCTACTACTATGTGGATATTTATATGGCCCAGCAGAACCTGGAAAACCTGAGCACCTCCCCGCTGGGCTTCAAGTTCTTCATGAACGCGAGCAACGGCACGGATACGCTGAAGGTTTGCACCGGCCCGGACCCCGACACCATCGACCCGGCGCTGAACAGTGCTGTGGACGGCGGCACGATGATCGACCACGCTTTTGAAGGCCTGTACACGGTTGCCTACGGCACCACCCCGACCCCGGGCCAGGCGGAGAGCGTTGAGATCAGCGAGGACGGCCTGACCTATACGTTCCATCTGCGCGAAGGCCTGAAATGGTCCGACGGCACCCCGCTGACGGCGCATGACTTCGTTTACAGTTGGCAGCGCGCTGTTGACCCGGCCACGGGCGCCGACTACGCGTATATGTTCGAGTGCATCGCCGGCTACACCGAGGCGATCAACGGCGAGGAGTATGTTGCTCCGGCCGCCGACGCCTCCTCTGCCAGCACCTCCGAGTCTGCTGCGGAGTCTGTTTCCGCCAGCACCTCTGAGAGCGCCAGCACTTCCGCTGCCGCGTAAGCAGCTGCTTTCTTACAACGCCGCATCTTCGGATGCGGCGTTTTTTTGTACCGGCATGCCTGGAGCACCGGAAGGGCGGAGGCAAAAGTATTCCGCGAAGCGTTGAACTCATTGTATTACATATATTAACTTATAGCAATACTAAATTAGCTATTAGTTTATTACAAAAGATTAACATTAGCTGTAAGCTAATATCAAAACACGACAACGGGACGGTGCGAGATGGACAATCGGGAGATCGGCACGCGCATCCGGCTTGCACGCCGGGACGCGGGGCTCACGCAGGAAAAGCTGGCGGAGAAGATCGGCGTATCCACGGTGTTTGTAAGCCAATTGGAATCCGGCAGCCGCGCGCCCGGGCTGGAGACGCTGGTAAAGCTCTCGCAGACGCTGCACGTAAGCCTGGACCTGCTGGTGTTGGGCGGCGCGCCCGGCGGAGACGCGGAAGCGTGTCTTGCTGCGTTGGTGCAGGGGCGCTCGCCCCGCCAGCGTATGCTGGCGGTCAGCCTGGTGCGAAGCCTGTTTGCAGAGATGGACCGTTTGGATGCAGAGCCGCCGGAATGCTGACGCATGCGTTTTTCGAAAAAGGCGGGAGAGCGCGGCCAGGGGAGCGGGTAAAACGCTGCGTGGAACGGATCTCCGGCAGGGAAACGGCCCTGTGCGGCCCGGCGGACATACGAAAAAACAGCCCGGGGAACAAAATGCTGTTCCGCAGGGCTGTTTTCTTTATACAATATTATTTTCGAGGAAAGCGGGCGGCGTTTTGTCACCGCTTTTGCAGGTCCGTCTGCTCCAGCAGGCGCGCAACATCCGTCAGCCCGGGCACGATGGCCCAGGCCAGCCGCTCCATTTCGGGTGTGGGCGGGTCCATGTCCGGCACCATCACAGTGAAGCACCCGGCGGCAGCGCCCGCCCGCACGCCGTTGTAGGAGTCCTCCAGCACCATGCACAGCCCGGGCGGTGTGTCCAGTGCCGCCGCGGCTTTCAGAAAAATCTCCGGCTCCGGCTTGGAATGCGTCACCTGGTCGCCGCCGATGACGGCGGAAAAGTAACCGCGCACGCCGGCGGTCTCCAGATTGTGCAGCACGCGGGCGCTGTCTGTGGAGGAAGCAACGGCCATTTTGCAGTTCCGAGCGCGCAGCGCGTCCAGCAGCTCGAACAGCCCCGGCCGCAGCGGCACGCTGTGCTCCAGCCTTGCTTCCACCTCGCGCCATACCTCTGCGGACATGTCGTCGTAGGGGAACCCGGCGCCGAAGCGTTCCAAAAATGCACGGCGGCCGCTTTCGTAGTTGCGCCCCCGCAGCAGAGAGACATCCTCCGGCGTCATCGTCACGCCGTATTTGCCCGCCACGGCGCGCCACACCTCGTCTCCCAGACGCTCGGTGTCGAACATCAGGCCGTCCATGTCGAACAGGACGGCGCGGATCTGCTGTTCCATTGCTTTCCCAACCTCTCTTCATTCCTGTGCGGCCCGGCCGTTGCCGAACCGCTTTTCATTATACACGAAGCGGTGCGAAAAGCAAACCGCCCGCCGCGGGACGGTGGAGCGGAAATATGCCTTAGCGCGGAAAAAATGGCGGATTTACACATTTTCAGCGGTCTGCCCCTTGTAAAATGGCCGCAGGGCGGCTAAAATAGAGTAAAACCAGCCCCCGCGGTTCTTTTGCGCGCCGGGTGTGGAACTTTGCCGCTGTGCGGTTTTGCGCGCAGCCATCAATGGAAGAGGGAAAAGTATGCTGGACATCAAAGTGACAAAGACCACCGCGCCGAAGGCAAAGCCGGACGAGAAGCATCTGGGCTTCGGCAACCATTACACGGACCATATGTTCATCATGGACTACACCGAGGGCCGTGGCTGGCACTCGCCGCGCATCGAGCCGTACCATTCCCTGGAGCTGGACCCGGCCGCGTTGGTGTTTCATTATGCGCAGGAGTGCTTTGAGGGCATGAAAGCCTACCGTGCTGCGAATGGCCGCGTGCTGCTGTTCCGGCCGGAAAAGAACGCCGCCCGCATGCAGAGCACCCATAGGCGCCTGTGCATTCCGGAAATCCCCGTGGAGGATTTCGTACAGGCTGTCAAGGCGCTCGTCAGCGTGGACAAAGACTGGGTGCCCGGAGAACCGGACACCAGCCTCTATCTGCGCCCGTTCACCATCGCCACCGAGGCGCATTTGGGCGTGAAGCCCAGTGCAAGCTATCAGTTCATCATCATCGCTTCGCCCTCCGGCGCGTATTACGCGGAGGGCATGAATCCGGTGAAGATCTATGTGGAGGACGAGTATGTCCGCGCTACGCCGGGCGGTACGGGCTACATCAAATGCGGCGGCAACTATGCGGCCAGCCTGATTGGCCAGATGAAGGCCCATGACCTGGGCTACAGCCAGGTGCTGTGGCTGGACGGTGTGGAGCGCAAGTATGTGGAGGAAGTGGGCAGCATGAACTGCTTCTTCAAAATCGACGGCGTCATCCGCACCGCGCCCTGCGTGGGCACGGTGCTGCCGGGCATCACGCGCATGAGCTGCATCGAGCTGCTGGAAAAATGGGGCTATAAGGTGGACTGTGAAAGCCGCCTGCCCATCGCGGACGTCATCCGCGCAGGCAAGGAGGGCAAGCTGGAAGAGGTGTTCGGCACGGGCACAGCGGCGGTCATCAGCCCCGTGGGGGAATTGCGCTACGAGGACGAGGTGCTCACCATCAACGGCTTCCAGACAGGCCCTGTCACCCAGCGCCTGTACGACACGCTCACCGGCATCCAGTGGGGCACGCTGCCCGACGATATGGGCTGGACGCAGGAAGTGGAATAACGCGGGAACGGAACAAAACGAACGCGCGGCGGGCCTTTTTGGCCCGCCGCGCGGCTGCTTTACAGGGGGAACCGCGCACGAAGAGCCCCTTTCCTTGCAATACGTTTTTTTTGTGCTATAATACTCATGCGACAGGCGCATTCATAAAATCTTAATACCTTTGGAAAAACTTTAACACCGCGTTTATCTGCGCGGCCGGAGGGAAAAGGGACGGAAATATGCAGATCATTATTGTGGGCGACGGCAAGGTAGGCGTCGCCCTTACGGAACAGCTCTCCAGCGAGGGCCACGATATCACGGTTATCGACTCAAACCCCAAGGTGCTGGAGCAGAGCCTGGAATCCTATGATGTGATGGTGGTGCACGGCAACGGCGCGTCCATCGGCGTGCTGAAAGAGGCGGGTGTGGAAGACGCGCATCTGCTTATTGCCGCCACCAGCCGGGACGAGACGAACCTGCTCACCTGCATCGTGGCAAAAAAGCTGGGCGCAAAGCACACCATTGCCCGGGTGCGCAACCCCGAATATGCCGAGCAGCTGGTGCTGATGCGGGACGAGCTGGGCCTTTCCATGACCATCAATCCGGAGCTTGCGGCCGCGCGGGAGATCCATCACCTGCTGCAGTTCCCCTCATTTCTCAAGCGGGATTCCTTTGCCAAGGGCCGTGTGGAGATCGTAGAGATCCATGTGGGCGAGGATTCCAAGCTGGCGGGCATCCCGCTCAACCGCCTGTATGAGATCGCGCGGGTGCGCGTGCTTGTGTGCGTGGTGGAGCGCGGCGGCACCGTGCATATCCCGGACGGCAGCTTCACGCTGCAGGCGGGGGACAATATCTATGTCACTGCCGATTCTCAGGACCTTGCCCAGCTCATCAAGCATCTTGGCATTGTCAAGCAGAAGGTGCGCAACGCCATCATCGTGGGCGGCAGCCGCATCGCCTATTATCTGGCCATGCGCTGCCTGCACGCGGGGCTGGGCGTCAAGATCATCGAGCAGAACCATGAGCGCTGTGTGGAGCTGGCCGAGCTGCTTCCCAGCGCCGTCATCATCGAAGCCGACGGCTCCCGGCAGGACATTCTGGCTGCAGAGGGCATCAGCTCCACGGACGCGGTCATCACATTGACGAATATGGATGAGGAGAATCTCATCATCTCCATGTATGCCAGCCACATCGGGGTGCCAAAAGTCATCACAAAGGTGAACCGCACCGAATATGTGGAAGCCTTCAAGAGCATGGGCATCGACACGTTCATCAGCCCCAAGGCGCTGTGCAGCACGGACATCGTGCGCTATGTGCGCGCCATGCAGAACACCACGGGCGGCAGCGTTATTACGCTGCACCGCATGGTGGAGGGCAAGGCCGAGGCGCTGGAATTCCGCGCAGCCGAGACCACGCGCCACCTGGGCGAGACACTTTTGGACATTCAGCTTAAGCCCGAGATATTGATCGCCTGCATCACCCACAAGGGACGCACCATCATCCCGCGGGGCAGCGACGTGTTCCAGGCCGGGGACACCGTCATCGTCGTCACGACGAGCGGCCAGCCCATCAACGACCTGAATGACATTTTTGCCGACTGAGGGCCGGCATTCCCGGAGGAACGAATGAACAAGAAAATGATCGGCAAGCTGGTTGGCGTGCTCTTTTTCCTGGAGGCGCTTTTCATGCTGCCAGCCATTGCCGTGTGCTTTGTTTACGGCGAGACGGGCGCACCCCTGCGGGGCTTTTTGTGGACGGTGGCGCTGCTGCTGGCGCTGTCCGGCGCGCTGTACGGCGTGTGTGCGAAGGCCACGCGGGAGTTTTACGCCAAAGAGGGCTTCATCATCGTGGCCCTGGGCTGGCTCCTGCTCTCGGCCATGGGCGCGCTGCCGTTTTACATCTCGGGCGAGATACCGCATTATGTAGACGCTTTTTTTGAGACGGTGTCCGGTTTTACCACCACAGGCGCGTCTGTTCTGACAGACGTGGAGGCCATGAGCCACGGGCTGCTGTACTGGCGCAGCTTTACACACTGGCTGGGCGGTATGGGCATGCTGGTATTCCTGCTGGCCGTGGTGCCCACGGGAAAGGGAGCGGGTTACAGCATCCATCTGCTGCGGGCCGAAAGCCCCGGCCCCAGCGTGGGTAAAATGGTGCCCCGCATGCGCCAGACGGCCAGCCTGCTGTATAAGATATACATCGTGCTCACCGTCCTGTGCGTATTGTTTCTGCTGGCGGGCGGCATGCCCCTGTTCGACAGCCTGTGCACGGCCTTCGGTACGGCGGGCACGGGCGGCTTCGGCATCAAAAACAACAGCATGGCGGATTACAGCCCGTACCTGCAGAATGTGTGTACGGTGTTCATGGCGCTGTTCGGCGTAAACTTCAGCGTCTATTTTCTGCTTTTGCTGCGGGAGTGGCGCGGGGCGCTGCTGGACGAAGAGCTGCTTTTGTACGGCGGTATCATGCTTACGGCCATGTTTGTCATTGCGGCGGACATCACGCCGCTTTTCTCCGGCTTCGGCGAGGCGTTCCATCATGCGTCCTTCACCGTCAGCAGCGTGATGACGACCACGGGCTTCGCCACCGAAGATTTCAACCTGTGGCCGCAGCTCTCCCGGGCCATCCTGTGCATTCTGATGGTGGTGGGCGCGTCCGCGGGCAGCACGGGCGGCGGCATCAAGGTAGCGCGCCTGCTTCTGCTGTTCAAGAGCCTTGCAGCTGAGGTGCGCCGCATGCTGCGCCCGCGCAGTGTGAATGTGGTGCGCGTGAACGGCCGCGTTGTGAAGGACGAGGTGCTGCGCGGTGTGAACGTCTATATGGCAGCCTACTGCGCCATCGCGGTGGCCAGCTTTCTGGCCGTCTCCGTGGATGATTTTTCTCTGGAAACGAACCTGACGGCCGTGCTGGCATGCTTCAACAACATCGGCCCGGGGCTGGACCTCGTGGGGCCGGCCAGCAACTATTCCCTGTTTTCAACTTTTTCCAAGGTTGTGCTTTCGTTGGATATGCTTCTGGGCAGACTGGAAATATTCCCCATTATTGTGCTGTTCAGCCGCCATACCTGGAACCGCACGCGCTGAAAACCGGATACGGACGCCTCTGGGCGCGCCCGGCACAGGCTGCCGCGGCGCGTCTGTTTGCATTTTTGCACATTTTTTGTTATAGTATTTTTGTTTGCTTCCGGCCGCACGGCGGGAAGGGACCCTATTGATTTCAGGAGAGTGGTTTTTTGGATACCCCCGGCCCTGGTATGTACCTGGCACTGCTGCTTTTGCTGGCGTTCTCGGCGTTCTTCTCGGCAAGCGAGACGGCGCTTTCGTCGGTCAACCGCATCCGCATGAAGAATAAGGCGGATGACGGAGACAAAAAGGCGCAGCGCGTGCTGGGCCTTTCCGATGATTACGACAGGACGCTGTCCGCCATTCTCATCGGCAACAATGTGGTAAACCTTACTGCATCGTCGATCTCCACCGTCATTGCCACGTCGCTGCTGGGACAGCAGGGCGCGGCAGTGGCCACGGCCGTTATCACGGTGCTGGTGCTCGTCTTTGGCGAGATATTGCCCAAGAGCTTCGCCAAGGACCATGCGGAGCGCGTGAGCATGGCCATGGGCGGCCCGCTTTACATCGTCAAAACGCTGCTGGCCCCGCTGGTGTGGGTCTTTGTGCAGATCAAGCGCCTGTTTACAGGCCGGCGCTCCAGTGAGCTGAACGTGCAGCCTAGCGTGACTGAGGAGGAACTCAAAACCATCATCGACACCGTCGGTGAAGAAGGCGTGCTGGACCGCCAGGAAACAGACATCATCCAGTCGGCCATAGAGTTCGACAATACGACGGTGCAGGACATTCTGGTGCCCCGGGTGGATATGGCCGCGGCGGCGCTGGACGCGCCGCCGGAGGAGATCATCCGGCTGTGTGTGGAGGGCGGTTATTCGCGCATCCCGGTGTATGAAGGGACCATTGACAACGTGGTGGGCGTACTGTATGCGAAGGACCTGCTGGCCCGGCTGGCCGCGGGAAAGCCCATCGAGCCCGCGGCGCTCAAACGGGACGTGCTTTTTGTTTACCGCAGCAAGCGCATCAGCGAGCTGCTGGCGGAGCTCCGCCGGGCAAAGCAGCACATGGCCGTTTTGACGGATGAACACGGCGGCACGCTGGGGCTCGTGACCATGGAGGATATCCTGGAGGAGCTTGTGGGCGAGATCTGGGACGAGACGGACAAGGACGAAACGCCCATCCGGCAGCTGAGCGAGAACAGCTGGCAGGTGGAGGGCGACGTGAACGTGGAGGACTTTTTCGACGCCATCGGCTTCGTGGATAAAACGTTCGACTGCGACTACAACTCTGTGGGCGGTTGGGCGCTGGCCGAGCTGGAGCATATTCCCAGCGCCGGGGAAAGCTTTTGCTACAAGCAGCTTCATGTGACCATCCGTTCAGTGAAGGACCAGCGCATCGAGAGCCTGCTGGTGACGCGCGGCGAGCACGGCGGCGGGGACGCTCCGCCGGAATAGCTCCCGGGAGCTGAAAAAGGCAGAGAAGTAAAAGAAGCGTCCGGGGAAAAAGCTGGCGGTGGCAAAGCCATGCATTTTTGCGCAGCAAAGTGCAAGCCACGCGGCGAATGCCGCCAAAAAGGGGTGGAGGACCCCCTTTTCATTTAAAATAACCCCGCGGCGCCCCGCAGGGCCAGTGCCGAGGCGTGTAGAGCGAAGCGGCAGCCGAAGGCCGCCGTGCGCGGCGAACGGGGCCAAAGGCCCTGTTCGCAGGCAGCTTGGCGCAAAAGCGCAGCTTTTTCGACAAGCTGGAACACCGCCGCCCCGCAGCCGAAGCTGCCGGGGCGGCGGTGTTTGTTTTTGCGCACGGTTCAGCCCGGCGGCACGCATTCCAGCACGCTGCGTGCAATGGCGTCCCCTGCGGCCCAGAGCTGCGGCTCGCTGGTGACGTTTTCGTATTCGGAGGGGTTCACCATAAAGCCCGCCTCCAGCAGAACTGCGGGACACACGGTGCTGCGTGTGACATAATAGTAGCCCCACTGAGCGCCCCGGTCCGGCCGGGAGGTGGCCTGCGTTACATTGCGCACCAGCGCCTGGGCCAGCGCTTTGCCCGCGGGGTAGAAGTAATAGCACTCGGTGCCCGTCTGCAGGTTCGCATCTACGGAAAGGTCGATGGAATTGTGGTGGACGGCGATGAAAAAATCAGGCTGGCCGGCAACAATGGCTCTGTTGCGCTCCTCCAGAGAGAGGAAGGAATCGTCTGTCCGGATGGTCTGCACCGTGGCGCCAAGCTGCTCCAAACGGTATTTTGCGGCCAGCGTCAGAGCCAGATTGACGTCTTTTTCCGCGGGCGCCCCGGCGCCCGCCGCGCCCATTGCGCCGGGGTCATGGTCACCGTGGCCTGCGTCCAGCAGCACGGCCACTCCCGTCAGAGGCTTGCCGAATACATCGCTGCGCACCGGCTGCTTTTTCAGGATGACCTGCGTGGTGCCGTCCGCATATTCCACGGTATGCCCCCAGACGGGCTGGGTAAAGGTAAGCGTGACGCGTGTGCAGCCATCGCCCGGATCCACTGCGGCGCTCTGCACCAAAGCGGAACCGGAAACGGCGAAATCCGCCGCGAAGTCCGCATCGTAAAAATCCATCACCAGCGCGCCGTCCACCATGTTGGTATAGGCCAGCGGCGTGCCGCTGCCTGC
>ERZ808042.779-NODE-779-length-13920-cov-3.237376_pt1 | contig 13920 bp, 10 predicted proteins | sample MGYA00380193_ERZ808042 | MGnify/ENA primary metagenome ERZ808042 (study PRJEB31490, sample SAMN06133401) | mouse gut metagenome | isolation source: M1_2 | host: mice | place: China: Chengdu | collected 2015-05 ...
AGAGGCCGCGAATCAGTCCGGCGATATCATGGAGCGCGCAGGCAGCCAGCATGAGGCATCCAGGAAATCGGCGGATGAGGCGGTTAAACTCTGCGGCACTACCATGCAGGAGCTTGGCGACGCCATAAGGGAGAGCCAGAAAGTGAAGGAGATCGACACCCTGACGGAAGAAATCCTCGCCATCAGTTCCCAGACGAATCTGCTGGCGCTGAACGCTTCCATAGAAGCGTCGAGAGCGGGGGAGGCCGGCCGCGGCTTTGCTGTGGTGGCGGATGAGATCAGGGAGCTGGCCGACCATTCCAAGAATGCGGTGGATCAGATCCGCAGAGTGACGGAGGATGTGGTGCAAAGCGTGGCGTTCCTCTCGGAAAGTGCGGAGAAACTTCTGAGCTTTATGAATGAGAAGGTGATGAAGGATTATAAGGGCATGACAGAGCTGGCAGGTATGTATGAGAAGGATGCCGTTTTTTACAGCGGTATCTCGGGTGAGCTGGGGGCATCCTCTCAGGAGATGCGTGCGAACATGGCGGGCATCAGCGATTCTCTTGAGGCGATCACCGGGCTGGTGGGAGAGATCGCGGAGTTTATGAAAAAGATGGAGGAGTCCGCCGTGACTTCCAATGAGAGTTCCCAGGCGGTGCTTTCCCAGATGAAGGAGCTGTCAGGGCTGAGCGAGGAGCTGAAGGAGACGGTGGCATCCTTTAGAGTGTAACGGGCATTCCCGAAAAAGGAAAAACATTTAAAAAGTGGGAATAGATAAGAAAGAAGGGCCTGCAAGGTGTGAAGAGTTCACATTTTGCAGGCTCTATAAATTTCTCATATACTGCTTCAACTGATCATAAAAATTTTCTCTGGTTCCAGCCATAATTATGACAATCACCTTGTCCTCCAAATATTCTACCGTATAGGCCAACTCGTAATTGGTCTTGTTATAATAAATATTGTATCCATATACGCCAGACAAATCTCCAGTTTTGGCTTCACCGGCTGTGTGGTCTTCTCGAATCGTATCAACTGCTTCCTGATACAACAGCTTCAATTTTTTGTCTTTTAGCTTTTTGATGAATTTTGCGGCTGGCGGAAGAAAGCGTACCTCTGTCATTTTGTTTCCTCCGTATCAAAAACACTTTCATAAGTAATCGGATCAGATTCAGAAACTGCTGCTCGTTTTGCGTCCGTAAGCATTGCTTTTACAGCCGGACGAATCTGTCTCTGTGCTTTTTTAAAACGCTCCAACAGGTCATTGCCACTGTATCCTTGGGCAATCAGGTCTGCCAGAATCTGTTCGGCGAACTCTCCTCCTGTATTGGTTCGGGCTGGACGGATAACCAGTTCATTTCCGCGAACGGTACATTCAGCCTCTGTATCGAATCCAAGCAAGGTAAAGAATTTTTGCGGAATTGTTATCTGCCGCTTCGCAGAAATACTCAATTTTTTTATTTCCATAGGGACACTGCCTTTCGTCATTGCTACTGACATGATTATTCTCTCCTTTATCATTGGTTAAACAAAAACACTATTCTTTGTTTCTTGGTTTCTAGGATTATTCTATATATTAACTCTTTATATGTCAATACCTCTGAACCTTTTGGTAATCAAGAGGAAAGAAAACCTTAAGAAATTTTAGAGATACTTTAGAGAAACGTCTGCTAAGATTGGGAAATGAAAAAAGCGGGTTACATAAAACAGTACAGAAGAAATCCCGCGGAAAGGATGCAGCAGGATGAAAAGAAAGAGAGAACTGGCGGCGCTCGGGCTTGCGCTGGGCTTGGGAGTGACGGGATGTGCGGGGAGGGAAGCCGTGCATGAGGATGCTTTGGAGGAAGCCGGGATACAGGAGAGCGAGTGGGAAAGGGAGGAGCCGGTCTCTGCCAGCGGGAAAGAGCCGGAGGATGAAGTGCTGGTTGAAGTGAAGGATGCAAAGAAAATTTCTGTAAAGTTTACGGAGGGCATGAAAGTGGAGCACTGGACGATTCAGGGCGGCGGCGCTGGGATCGATATGCAGGATGCGGCGGTTTCTGATCTGCAGGAAAGTATGACCGTGGAATTGGAAGGGTATTATGACGGTGAAGTTTTTATGGCCACGAAGGTAATCATGGAAGAAGATGTGTAAGCGCAGGGCTTTGCAGAAAAAACAGTTTAATATTTTATGAAGGAAGCTTCAGAAATACTTAAAGATTCTTAGAGATTCTTTAGAGAAAGAACTGATATGATTAGGAGGGAAATAAAATGGCAGATATAAAATATAGGAATGAAAAAGGAAATGCTGCAAAATGGAGCAGGACATTAGCGGCTATGGTTTGCGCCCTGTCGTTTGCGGTTACGGCGGCGGGATGCGGCAAGGTGGAGGAGCCGATTCCGGTGGACTTACCTTCGACGAATATGGAGGAGCTGAAAGTGGAAACTTCCGAAGATGTGGACGCGGCGGGGGAAACGGTACAACCGGATGCAGAGAATGGCAATTCGGAGAGCGACACGCCGGAAAACGAACAGCCGGACGAGGAAAACGACGGCAGGGCAGAGCAGGATCAGGAGACACAGTCTGTCGGCAGTGCGGAGCTGTCCGGAAACGTCTACAGTCTGGGGCAGGACAGCTTTGTGGTCTCCAAGCAGGAAACATGGGAGGAGGATGGAGCCAGTTTGGCGGTGGGCGTCGCACCCGGATATGAGAAAGAAGAGGATCTGGCTACAGTGTACGTGTCGGAAAACTGCAGTTATCGATATAAGACGGTAAAAAACGGAGGCATCAATCCGGAGGATATTTCCGAGAGAGAGGGAAGCTTTGCAGATTTGCGGGAGCGCATATCGGTCGTCATGAAAGGGAGCTGGCAGGATGATAACAGTTTCCGCGCAGACAGCATTGTGATATCATCCTTTGAGTAATTCGCATTTGGTTTACATAATATATGAAAAATGTAGGAAGGCATGGATATTTAGAAGGGTATGGGTGCGGCATTATGAAGCTTTACAGATACAGAGACAAAAACGGAGTTCGAAACAGGAGAGCCGGAGATGGGAGGCGTCTTCTGGCAGTCTGCCTCACGCTGGCTATGATCGCAGGGGTGCTTTCCGGATGTGGCGGCTCTCCGGCGGCGTCCACAGAGGAGCAGGGAACGACAGCGGAGGATGGCACAGGGACAGGGTCGGATGCGCAAGGCGGCAGGGAACAGGCAGGCGATGGGACTTCGGAGAGTGAGCCGACTGCCATGGGACGGTATGTGGAGACGGCGGTGGACATTTCGGGGCAAACTTCCCGTTCCTACAATATTTCAACGCTTGCGGACGGACGGCTGGTGATTTTGGATGAGGGAGCCGGACAGCTCATTTCCGCGGATAACGGGGCGACCTGGGAGGCGGTTCCGATTCCGGGAATTGACAGTATGGCGACATTTTTGGAGAACAACTATATTTTAAATATGGCGGCGGCGCCGGACGGAACGGTGGCGGTGCTCTACTCGAGCAATGAGGATTTTGAAAAGACAGGTGAATTTGCGCCATGGCTCCATGTGGCGAAGCCGGACGGCACGGTGCAGACCCTTGATGTGCTGCCCGTTCAGCCGGAGGACAATTTTGTCGAGAACATTTACTATTCACCCGAGGGGGTGCTTTTTGCCACAGTGGTGGGTTCGGGCACGATTTACCAGGTGGACGTGGAGAGCGGGGCACTCACGAAGGTGGTGGCGCTGGAGTGGCGGCCTGACCTGGTTCGGGTGCAGGGAGACAATCTGTTTTTCCTCGTCTCGGGGGAAGGCGTTTCCATCTACGACCGCAAGGCGGAAAAGTGGGTGGAGGACAGTGTTCTTGCCGATTTTATGGAGGAAAACTATAAGGGGCAGTATTTTACTGGCGCGGGTTATACGGCGTACATGGCGACGGACGAGGACGGCGTGCTCTACATAGCGGGGAAGGGCGGGGTGTACCGCCATGTGATCGGCGGCAGCGCCATGGAGCAGATCATTGACGGCGCGCTCTCCGGTTTCAGCAATCCGTCCATGACGATGATCGGGATCACGGTTTTCGGGGACAATGCGTTCGCCGCGCTGTTTGACGGTACAGTGGCGCTCTACCACTATGATTCCGATGTGCCCACGGTGCCGGAGAATATGATTTCGGTATATTCTTTATATGAGCAGGATGCGGTGCGGCAGGCCATCGCCCAATTCCAGGCCGAAAACCCGGATGTTTTTGTGCGGTTTGAGGTGGGGTTGAGCGGCACAGACGCGAAGGCCAGAGAGGACGCCGTCAAGAAGTTAAATACCGAGCTGATGGCGGGCAAGGGACCGGATGTACTGATTTTGGACGGACTTCCTGTGAAATCCTACGAGGAAAAGGGAATCTTAAAGGATTTGAAGCCTCACATTGACAGTCTTTCCGGGGATGCGGTTCTCCTTCCCAACATCGTGGAGGCTTTCAACCATGGGGGCAGCGTGTACATGATGCCGGTTTCCTTCTCGGTTCCCATGGTGGTTGGCAGACAGGAGGACATTGCGGGCATTACGGACTACGCATCTCTGGCGGATACGGTGGAGAAGATCAGGGAGGAGCACCCGGAGGCAATGATCGGCAGCTTCTTTTCCGAGGAGTCCATGATGCGGTGGTTTCTCCCGGTGGCGGCAGCCTCCTTTGTGGAGGAGTCGGGAGAGATCGATGAGGCGGCGCTCAAGGAGTATCTGGCGTTTACGAACAGAATCTATACGGCCTCTCAGGAGGGAATTTCCGATGAAATAAAGGAGCAATATGGATATCAGAAGGATAATTATATGGCAGGGGGGCAATGGGATTACCAGAATTTTAATGATGTGAGCATGGACACTTATGATTTCCTGATATTCGGTATGGAGCTTACGGCGGGAATGCTGAAGAATGTTAACGGGTATTTGAAGACCACTTCACTTAAGTATTGCGAGGGATGCGGGGATGTGCGGATCCAGACATTTGACGGCATGAGTGAGGACGTGTTTGAGCCGGCGGTTCTGGTGGGAATCTCCGCGGGATCGGCTCATCCGGAGGATGCGGAGCGTTTCTTTGACACCATGATGGGCACGCAGGTGCAGGGACTTCTCTATGACGGCTTCATGGTAAACCAGAGCGCGCTGAAAAAGCAGCTCGGCCCACAGTGGGCGGTTTTCCAAACCGATGCGGATACGGATTACGGGGAGGTGTACGGAACCGTGGGCGGCAGCTACGGGGATGGACTGCAATACAGGATGGATATTTACATGCCGAAGAAGGAGGAATTTCAGGCGCTCTATGATCTTTGCTGTAAGGTGAAAACGCCCTATGTGGCTGACTCTGTGGTGGAGGATGCGGTGATCGAGACCGGAGCGCGGTATTTATCAGGCAGTCTGTCCTTAGAGGAAGCAGTGGATAAGATAATGGCAAAGATTGAAATCTATATGGCAGAATAAGGGAGAAAGGACGATACAGAGATATGGCGACAGATAGAGAAACGTGCAAAAACAGAACGGGCAGGAGCGGGAAAAGGCTTCTGGCACTCGGCCTCATGCTGGTCATGACAGCGGCGGCGCTTTTTGGATGCGGCAGCAGTCCGGCGGCTTCCACAGAGGAGCCGGGAACAGCGGAGGATAGCACAGGGACGAAGGGCAGTGCGCAGAGCGGAGAGACACAGACGGGCGAAGAACCTTCCAGGGATGAGCCGACCGCTATGGGGCGCTATATGGAGACGGCGGTGGACATTTCGGAGCAAACTTCCCGATCTTACAATATTACGACACTTGCGGACGGGCGTCTGCTGATTCTGGATGAGACGGCAGGACAGCTTCTCTCCGCGGACGGGGGACTGACATGGGAGGCAGCTTCCATACCGGGGATCGACAGCATGGCCGCCTTCACGGAGGAAATGTATAGTTTTGACATGGCTGCGGCGCCGGACGGAACCGTAGCCGTGCTCGCCGATCACAGGGGCACTTATGACAAGACAGGGACATTCGATCCATCCCTCCACGTGGCAAAGGCGGATGGTACGGTGCAGACGTTTGATACGCTGCCGGTCTCGTCGGATGATCTCTATGTTTACAAGATCGACTTTTCGCCGGAAGGGGAACTCTATGCCACGGTGGTGGGCACCGGTACGATCTACAGGATTGATCTGGAGAGCGGGACACTCACGAAGGTGGTGACGCTGGAGTGGCGTCCTGATCTGGTTCAGTTTCAGGGTGACTATCTGCTGTTTCTCACATCCAGGGAAGGGGTGTCTATCTACGACCGAAAAGCGGAAAAATGGGTGGACGACAGTGTCCTCTCGGACTTTATGAAGGAAAACTATCAGAACGATTATTTTGCGGACGACGGCTTCTCGGTCTATGTGCTGCCCGGTGAGGAAAATGTGATTTATATAGCAGGCAAAGGCGGGATGTACCGCCATGTGATCGGCGGCAGTGCCATGGAGCAGATCATAGACGGGGCGCTTGCCACTTTCAGCAATCCTTCCGTGAACATGAAAGGAATCACGGCCTTCGGGGACAACGAGTTCGCGGTGTTGTTTTCCAGCGGCAAGGTAGTGCTTTACAAGTATGACCCCGACGTGCCCACGGTGCCGGAAAATATGGTTTCCGTGTATTCCCTGGAGGAGCAGGATGCGGTGCGGCAGGCCATTGCCCAGTTCCAGACGGAAAATCCGGATACCTTCGTGAGATACGAGGTGGGGGTAAGCGGCACGGACGCGGCGGCTTCGGAGGACGCCATCAAGAAGCTGAACACGGAGTTGATGGCGGGCAAAGGGCCGGATGTGATCATCATGGACGGACTTCCCGTGAAATCTTACGAGGAAAAGGGGATTTTGAAGGATTTGAAGCCCCACATTGACAGCCTTTCCGGGGATGCGGCGCTGCTTCCCAATATCGTGGAGGCTTTCAATCATGGGGGCAGCGTGTACATGATGCCTGTTTCCTTTGCGGTTCCCATGCTGGAGGGCAGACAGGCGGATATCGATGGCATTACGGATTACGCCTCTCTGGCGGACACGGTGGAGAAGATCAGGGAGAAGAACCCGGAGGCGGAGATTGGCCGGTACTTTTCCGAGGAGGCGGCGGTGCGGTGGCTTTTGCCGGTGGCGGTTTTTGCGGATGAGTCGGGAAATATCGGCAGGGAAGCGCTCTCGGAGTATCTGTACCAGACAAACAGGATCTATGCGGCATCTCAGGAGGGAATCTCAGACAGATTAAAGGAAAGCTACGGACGCCAGAAGGACTTTTATAAAACGGAGAGCTGGGCTTACGAGAATTTTAACAGCTTAAGTCAGCAGGTAGACGACTTTATTTTGGAAAATATGGCGCTGGGAATTGGTATGTTAAAGAACGTCTATGGGTATCAGGAGGTGCTTTCTCTTAAGTATAATGAGGAGCTTTCGGATGTGCAGGTCAGATCCTTTGACGGGATGGGCGACGGGGTGTTTGAACCCTCGGTACTGGTGGCGATCAATGCGTCATCCACTCATCAGGAGGAGGCGGAGCAGTTTTTTGATGTGATCATGGGGACTCAGGTACAGGGGCTTCTCTATGACGGCTTCATGGTGAACCAGTCTGCGCTGGAAAAGCAGTTGAGCCCGCAGTGGCCGGTGTTCCAAAACGGCGGCATGAATGCGGATTACGGCGAGGTGTCAAGTTCCTTTGGCGGCAGCACCGGGGACGGACGGGAATGGCATCTGGATATTTACATGCCCACGAAGGAGGAATTTCAGGCGCTCTATGATCTTTGCTGTAAGGTGAAGACGCCCTATGTGGCGGATACCGTGGTGGAGAATGCGGTGATCGAGATAGGCGCGCAGTATTTGGCGGGACAGATGTCTCTGGATGAGGCGGTAGATAAGATCATGGCGAAGGTGCAGATTTATATGGCCGAATAACAGTGCGAGAAGTGATAACATGGTATGGAGGACAAGGCGGATGCGGAGGAGCAGAATAGAACAACGGAAAAGAGGGAAAAGGGCGGCGGCTTTCTGCCTGACAGGCGTGCTGGTCGTGTCTTTGGCGGGATGCGGGGGCAGATCCGGGGACGGTAAGGGCGGAACCGGCGTGGGAGATGCCGGGACCGGGGAGGCATCTGACGGCAGCGTTGCCATGGGCCGGTATGTGGAGACCATGACGGATGTGGACACCGGGCCGCTCATGGATCTGCGGGAGCTTTCCGACGGGCGGTTTGCCCTGCTGGAAAACGGCGCGGAGGGACGGTGGATTTCCGAGGATAGCGGCGAGACATGGAAGCCGGATGAGCTGCCGGGCTGGTATGATTTTGCGATGGGGAACTATGTGCACGATATGAAGGCGGCGCCCGACGGCAGTGTGGCGGTTCTCTATGAAAGCTACGGCAGTCTGCGCGGGGAGGAGGACGAGAGCGAAACCGGGGACAGTGAGGAGCCGACGGCGGAGGACGAGACCGGAGACGGAGAGGAGCCGGCGACAGAGGATGAGACCGATGACGGCGAGGAGCCTGCGGCGGATGAAGAAGATGCCCCGGCCGAAAGCAGCGCAGGGAGAAACAGCGGCATATGGCTGATTCCTGCGCAGGGGGAGGCGAAGCACATCGCGCTGCCTACCGGTGAGGAGGAAATGGTAAGCTGCCTGTGTTTCTCGGAGGATGGCAGCAGGCTCTTTGCAGCGTCCATGGATCAGAAGATTTATGAGATCGACCGGGAGGCGGGAACCGCGAAGTTGTTTCTGACGGCGGATATCACGCCGCATATGATGTGCGTCTGGGAAAACTATATGGCAATTAAAAATGAACGGGATGGCGTTGTTCTCTATCATTTGGATACGGCGGAGCAGATCGAGGACGACGTGATCACGGATTTTGTGAACAAGAACTGTGCAGTAAACGGGCAGATCGCGGAATCTACCTACAGTATCTTTCCGGCGGAGGAGGAAGGAATCTATCTGGTCTGCAGCAAGGGAGTATATCGCCATGTGATCGGCGGCACCGTCATGGAGCAGGTGATCAACGGCGGACTGTCCAGCTTCAGCGACCCCATGAAACATGTGGCGAAGATGATAAGGACGGCGGAGGAAGGCTTTATGGCGGCCTTTTCCGAGGGAAAGATATCGTCCTTTACCTATGATCCCAATATCAGCACCGTGCCGTCACAGAGCCTTACGGCCTACAGCCTGACGGAGAACGATATTCTGCGGCAGGCGATCATCCGCTATCAGGGGGAACACCCCGACGTCTATGTGGAATACAAGGTGGGTATGGACGAGGAGGGCGCAGCCACCAGAGAGGATGCGGTGAAGAAGCTGAACACGGAGATCATGGCGGGCAAGGGGCCGGATTTCCTGCTCCTAGACGGCCTTCCGGCGGATTCCTATGTGGAGAAGGGCGTGCTTGCGGATCTGACCCCATATCTGGCGGAGCTGGAGAAGGAGGAGAAGATTCTTCCCAATATCAAAGAAAGTTTTACGGCGGACGGGAAAATCTGCATGATTCCGGCGGCGATGACCGTCTCTTTGTATATGACGGACAAAGCAAATATGACGGGCGTGTCGGATTTGTCCTCCCTTGCGGATATGATCGAGAAGCTGAGAAGTGAGCATCCGGGGGAGGGAATCCTGGAGACTTACAGTGAGGACATGATACTGAACGCGTTGATGCCGGTGTCCGCGCCGCTTTGGATCGAGGATGGAGGACAGCTCAACGTGGAGGAGATGTCCGCTTATCTGGAGCAGACGAAACGGATCTATGACGCCTGCATGGAGGGATTGCCGGAAAAGCTTTTGCAGCAGTATCTGGAGAGAGAACAAAATTGGGTTTACAGCAGCAACGAGGTCAGCGCCTACAATGATCTGCAGGGAGGTGCGGTGCAGATCGTGGCGGGCAACGAGAAGGTGGCTCTGGGAGAATTGAAGAACGCCTACAATTATGCCTTTTTAAAGTCTGTCAACAAGGCGGAAAATGGGGAGAACGGCGTGAACTGCCAGACGGCTCTGACACCCGGGAGTGTGAAGGACGCTTTCTGTCCTTACGCGCTGATGGGAATAGGTGCGGCGTCCGACAAGGCGGAGCTGTCCGGCGGTCTGCTGCGGGAGATGCTCACAAAGGACATGCAGAGCATGATCTATCCCACCGGATTTCCCGTCAATGAAGAAGGGTTACAGACATATATCCAAACGCTGGGCGGGCAGCTTCCCGACGGGGTCAAGCCGGGAGAGCCTTACGGCGGATATGGCTTTACCGATGACAGCGGCCTGATGATTTCCATGAACATCTATATGCCCACGGAGCAGGAGATGAAGGAGCTGTATGATCTGCTCGCTTCCGTGCGCACGCCTTATCTTTCCGATGCGGTCGTGGAGGATGCGGTGCGTGAGGCCGGGAAGTGGTATCTGGAGGATAAGTGCAGTCTGGAAGCGGCTGTGGAATTGGTGCAGGAGAAAATTGCCATCTATATGGCGGAATGAGAATGCGAAAATGAGAGAAAAATGTAGAAAACTATACTATAAGAGGAGAGTTTATTTCCTGTTCTTTCTCCTGCCAAGCCTTGCAGGGGTGATCCTTTTCGTGCTGCTGCCCTTTCTGGATGTGGTGAAGCGCTCCTTCCAGACGGCGGTCACGGGCGAGTTTACGGGTCTGAAAAATTATGGTGTCATTTTTCAGAATCAGGCCTTTGTGCTGGCGGTAAAAAATACCGCGCGCTTTACGGTGGTCTGCATTCCGCTGCTGGTGCTTGCGGGGCTTTTGGTGGCATTTACGCTGAGCAATTTTCGAAACGCTTCGCTGATCAAGTCGGTGTATCTGTTTCCGTTGGCCATGCCCACGGCCACCATCGTTCTCGTCTGGAAGATGGTTTTTTACAGGCAGGGTTTTTTGAACCTGTTTCTCACAAAGATCGGGGAACTTACGGGACTTTGGGGGAGCGTGACCGTGGATTATCTGGGAACGGGCGCCTCCTTCTGGGTGCTGGTGGCGAGCTATCTGTGGAAGAATACCGGCTACACGGTGGTGCTCTGGCTGGCCGGTATTCTGGCGATTCCAGGTGAATTTATAGAGGCGGCCAGAGTGGACGGGGCGGGCAGGTGGAAATGCATCCGCTATATCATTCTGCCTAACCTAAAGGGCAGCTTTTACACCATTGTGATCCTGTCCTTCCTCAATTCCTTTAAGATCTACAGGGAGGCTTATCTGGTGGCAGGATCCTATCCGCAGGAGGATATTTATCTGCTGCAGCACCTGTTCAACAACTGGTTCGTCAATCTGGAGTTTGACAAAATGGCGGCTGCGGCGGTCTGCGTGGGGGCGGTTCTGTTTGTGGCGATCATGGTTCTGCAGCGGATCTGGGATCGGGCGGAATAAAGAGAGGCAGCAGCAGTATGGAAAAAATAAGCGTATTGCAAGTGAAAAGCAGTCTGTGTGGGGCGGTCAGGAAATATCTGGCGGCGGGCGCTTTGGTGGTGCCGGCCGTACTGATCTGTCTTCCCGTGCTTTTGATATTGACCGGTTCGGTCATGGACGGTCTGGAAATGAAACAATATCTGGCTCCCGTGTTCGGAGAAGGAGAGGGGTATATCCGCTGGAAACTGATGCCGGATTATCCCACCTTTGCGCACTACGGCAGACTGCTCTTTATGACGCCGTCCTTTTTTGTGCTGTTCTGGAATTCCGTGAAGCTGGTGATCTGTATTCTGGCGGGGCAGCTTCTGGTGGGCGTTCCCGCGGCGTGGGCCTTCGCGGCTTATCAGGTGCGGGGGAGCAGGGCTCTGTTTGCTCTCTATGTGGTGTTGATGCTTCTGCCCTTTCAGGTGACGATGCTGTCAAGCTATCTGGTGCTTGACCGGTTATCTCTGATGAATACCCATGCGGCCATCATTCTGCCGGCGGTGTTTTCCACGCTCCCCATCTTTTTGTCCTATGGCGGGTTCCGGGCGATTCCGCCGCAGCTTTTCGAGGCGGCCAGAATTGATGGGGCGGGGGAAATACGAATTTTTCTGACAATGGGACTTCCTTTGGGGAAAAGTGGAATATTGTCTGCCATAGTGTTAGGGTTTTTGGAATATTGGAATCTGATGGAACAGCCGCTGGCGTTTCTGGAGGATAAGGCGCTGTGGCCGCTGTCATTATATTTGCCGGAAATTTCGTGGTTACAGGCGGGATTTGCGCTCTGCGCCTCGTTTGTCACGCTGATTCCGGCGGCTTTTGTGTTTGTGCTGGGACAGGATTATCTGGAGCAGGGCATTGTATATTCGGGACTGAAAGAGTAAAGCAGGAGGAGAAAACCATGGATAAGCGGAGGAAAAGGATCGTTGCAGCGCTGGCGGCTTTTATGGTATTTATGTGGCTTTGTACGCTGGTGTCAAAAAGCATATATGCCTCGAAGCTGCCAATGGTTTCGACGACCCGGACGGATTCCAAGTATATCGAGCATATCGTGGAGGCTGAGGGCATTGTGGAGGCCGGGGCGAAACTGCCGGTGACGGTCTTAAGCGGTCTGCGGGTGAAGGAGATCGCGGTGCAGGCCGGAGACAGAGTGGAGGAGGGGGATCTGCTGTTTACCGTGGATCTGGACGACATGAAGCAGATCATGGAGGAGCAGGAGCTGGCGGCGGCGAAAACCCGGCTGCAGATCGACGCCATTGTCCACAATAAGGAGCTTGCGCAAAACCAGAAGGCGCTGGAGGAGGCCAGAGCCAGAGAGGACTATGACGCGCTTGCCAGATATCAGGACACGTTGGTGGGAAGGGCCGCCGAGGGCGTGGCTCAGGCCGAGGAGGCGCTGGAGGAACTGCAGGCGGAGAACAGAGAGCACGAGAATGACTGGCAGAAGGAGGATGGCGAGTCGAAGACCGAGGAGGAGATGGAGGCGGAACAGAAGGCCAGAGAGCAGGAGGAGGAACGGCTGAAGCAGGAACTGCAGGCCGCGGCCTATGCGGAGGCGGATGCCAAATGGAACCGGGACAATACCATAAAGGATGCGGGCCGCAAGGTGGAGGATACTCTGCAGGAGGAGAACGCGGACGCCACCCTCGCGGTCTGCCGGGCGGAGCTTGCGGCCGTGCAGGAAAAGATCGACGCGTACAGGGCGGTGATGGAGCAGGAGGGGAAGATCGTAAGCCCCATGGGCGGGATGGTGACGGACGTCTATGTGCAGACGGGCGGCAGAGTGCCGGACACGGCGTCCTTTCTGCTGGCAGATGACGGGGTGCCCTGCCAGTTCCGCGTCTCTCTGACGAAGGAACAGAAAAGTTATGTAAACTTAAATGATGACGTGAAACTGGAGCTTGACGGGCACAAAAAGATGGATGCAAAGGTGGATTACATCGAAGAAAACGAGAACGCGCCGGGCACCTACACGGCGCTCCTGCGGCTGCCGGAGGAGACGGGGATGCCCGGTCTTTCCGGGAAAATGACCTGCTCCAAGGTGGGGGAGAAATACCCCTGCTGTGTGTCCCTGCTGGCTCTGCATTCGGAGAACGACAGGAACTTTGTGTATGTGGTGAGCGAGCGGGAGGGGATTCTCGGCACGGAATATTATGTGGAGGAGATCACTGTCAGCGTGGCCGATAAGAATGATAGTCTGGCTGCCATAGAGGGAGCGGTGACGGAGGAGAGCATGATCATCGATTCTTCCACAAAGGAGATCAAGAAGGGGGATGTGGTCAGGCTGTCGGATGAGTGAGGCGGATTATCGCAGAAAACGGTTGAAAAGTACGGGGCAAGGTTGTAGAATGGTTTCGACAACAGGAAATTTTGCTTCAAAGGACGGAAATGCAGATGATCTTGGCAGTTGTTAAAATAGCATTGAGTTGTATGGGGGCGCTCGCCGTTTTGTATATGCTGGCGATCATGCCGCGCATGATAAGAAGACCCGATACCTCGCTCTTTAAGAAGGTGTACTTTGCGCACAGGGGTCTTCATGACAATGCGGGGGACGCGCCCGAAAATTCCATGGCGGCTTTCCGGAAAGCGGCGGAGGCC
>ERZ808042.780-NODE-780-length-13908-cov-11.007519_pt1 | contig 13908 bp, 21 predicted proteins | sample MGYA00380193_ERZ808042 | MGnify/ENA primary metagenome ERZ808042 (study PRJEB31490, sample SAMN06133401) | mouse gut metagenome | isolation source: M1_2 | host: mice | place: China: Chengdu | collected 2015-05 ...
GTAAAGCGGCCGGTGCCCTCCAGCACGGTGACCATGGCGTCCCCGCCCGCCGCGTGGGTGGAGATCTCCTCGCCCTGGTCGAAGGAAAAGATGGTCATGCTCACATAGTCGTTCTGAACCAGCGTTTTGCTGACTACCTGGCCTTCCTGGTAATCCACCAGCTCTTTCAGCTTCAGGCTGGCCTGCTTTTGGATGTTTTTATACATAGCGTACCTCCGTATCCTTTGTGACTTTATCATGCCCCTTCGGACGAATCTAATTAGCGCCGCGCTCCATTTGCCTTGTAACGAAATCGGACAGCTTTCTTTTGAAGGGATCGCTGTCATTCAACGCCGCAAAAATGCGGTCCACCTGTTTCCTTTGGTGTTTCCCCCTGCTTTATGGGCAGGTGAACCGCCATAAGAAAACTGCTGGTCGTCCCGCCCTCCTGGCGGGCCCAGGCATTTCCGGCCAGTTCGGTCCTGTCGGCAGGATTTTCACCGTACTCTACCACGACATCCACAATCACAGTGCTGTTGATTTACAGGGCCGTGGCGGGCAGGCGAAAGGAAAAAGAGCTGAGCATGGAAATCTCAGCGTCCTCAATATTGGGAATGCGAGGGGCCTCGGAGTGCTCGCTCCGGCTCAATTCTGCCATGCGGGTGGAAAATTCCTCCTGCTCCGCCTCGTTGGCGGGACGAACTTCATATTTTCCGCAGTCCGGGCACTGTTCTGCTTCCTCACTACGGCTGAAAATAAAACCGCAGTTGTCACAGGTAAATATCATTTTGAATCACCGCTCCTCATTATAGCAGGGGCGGTGCGCTTTTACAAGGAGATGATTTCCATAGACCCTGCCTACCCCGCCCTGGACCGCGCCGCGTTCCTCATTGAATGGGCCTGCGTTACCCACCAACCTTCTGCGCCGAGATCGCCCAGCTGCTGGCCATGCTGGAGGTCAAACACGAGACATGGTACATCTATACTCTGGTCTACAACGGGGAATCGTATTTCGCCGATCAGGTTTTTCACCTGACGGACGATCAAAAGGAACTGGCTGGGGATTACGCTCAGAGCCTCAGCCTGTTTCTCAGCGACGGCTCCATCTAGCACACCGAGTACAGCGGCGGAACCATCGCCGCCCTGGGCGACGTCCGCTTCACCGACGGGGCCACGGAGGTGGTCTACTTCAACCAGCTGGATCAGCGGTATGCCAGCCCTACGGCACAGACAACATCGGCGGCTATGGCTGCGGCCCCACCTCCATGGCTATCGTGGTGTCCTCTCTGACGGATGAGATCGTGGACCCCACCGCCATGGCAAAGTGGGCCTATGAAAATGGCGGCTGGTGCAAGGGCCAGGGCTCCTACCACTCCCTGATCCCCAACGCGGCCAAAGCCTGGGGCCTGAATGTGGAGGGGTGCAAGGCCAGTGAGCCCCAGCGTATTTTGGACGCGCTCAGCAGCGGCAAGCTGGTGGTGGCAATCATGTCCCCGGGCCACTTCACCACCGGGGGACATTTCATCGTACTCCGGGGCGTAAAGGACGGAAAGATCCTGGTCGCAGACCCGGCCAGCACCTCCCGCAGTCAAAAGGCCTGGGATTTGTCCATCATTCTGAACGAAGCCAGCAAGCGGCCGGGGGCCAGCGGACCGTTCTGGCTGGTTGGCTGAAAAGGACATGGATCGGATATACCGTCCATGCCCCCGTCCTACTATGTATTCAAATATTTTGAGTTGTCCTGCCGGCAGTCCAAAACAGTGTCCAGATAGACGTTTTCCCCCTCGACAGTGAACAGTGCTTTATACCGTTTGCAGAACAACGCTTTGCGGTACTGCCCTGGAGGCAGTTCATACTCAGTCTCCACAGGGAACTGGAACGGATTTTCCTCCAGGGCGTCCAAAATCTTCCCAAAGTCCACAGCCAACCCCTTGGCTGCGGGAACGCTCACGTTAGCCAGAAACTGGGCGTGCCGTACCAGCATGGCATCCGCACGCCTGGACACGATGACGGTGTACTTACCCAACGGCCTCGTCCTCCCCGATCACACGCTCCATATCAGCCAGTACATCCCGGGCGTTACGGCCTTGATAACCGTTCTGCCGTTCCGCTTGGGCCTCCATCAGCTCGTCATGCACGGCGTTTCGGGGATGGAGGGAGAGGGTGAGAGGAACGGCTTGTTCCCGCACGATCTGTTTCAAAAACATGGTAAACGCGCCGCTCATGGTCAGCCCCAGCTCGGACAGGACTTCCTCGGCCTGGGACTTCAGCGTGGAATCCATGCGCATACTGAAATTGGTGTCGTTTGGCATAAGCTCACCTGTCCTTTCCTATAGATTGTACTGCAAAGTATATGCGATGTCAATGCAATTATTCAAATGAGTGATGCGATGATCACAGATACTCAACGGCTGTATCGATTCCTCTCAGCCTGCTACGGAAGCTGGCGCAACAGTGTCTACATCTCCACGGGTGGCCCTGGCTATCTGCTGTCCGCAGACCGGGATGGCCGGCCCGTTTTGATGGCCGCAGAAGCGTTCCAACAGCTGACCGGCGAAACCATCGACCCCAGTGAGTGCTGCGGACGGCTGACTGCGGATGCGTTCAATGCGCTGTATGCCCAGTATCTGATCTGGTGCCTCCCGTCAGCAGATACAGATCCACTCCTGGCCCTCGCCCAAGGTAAACTGTCTGCACCCATATGACCCGAGCAGCCCCATCATTCGCCCGCCCCGGATTTGTTCCGGGGCGGGCTTTTTTGCGTTCACAGAAATTTTACAAAAAATGCGGGCAGTTTTGTGCTCTGAGCGGTGCGTAATAAAGCGAGAAATTTTTTCCGGCTCGGAGACTATGCCGTCAATCTCAATCCAAAACCTGAAAGGGATGATTCCCATGAAGCGAGTGAATATCAAATGTCCTTACTGCGGTTCACGGGCGCTCCTGCGTCCGGCCTCCGTGGTATACGGCCCCAGAGCCGCAGATCCCGCGGCGCCCTATTACGTCTGCGCCCGCTACCCTGCCTGCGACTCCTACGTGGCTGCCCACAGGGACACCCGCCTGCCCATGGGCACCCTGGCCAACGGCGAGCTGCGCCGGAAGCGCATTGACGCCCATCGGGCCTTTGACCGTCTGTGGAAGAGCGGCCTGATGACCAAAAAGCAGGCCTTTCTCTGGCTTCAGGTGCCGACCTGCTGGCGGACTGCAAGCGGCGCTACACCGGCGTGCCCGGCTGGGCGTGGAGGCGCTGGAGCTGAAGGTAAAGGGGCTGAGCGGGGCGGACATCGCCAGGCTCTACCACACTACCCCGAACAATGTGGGTGCGTGGATTTCCCGGGCCGCGCAGAAAATCAGAAAAGATGCCGCAGCAAAGGAGAAGATGCGGTGAATATGTAGGAACCGCACTATGTCAACGGCATAGTACGGTTAAATTACTTCTTAAACTGAACAACTTCGTTTGGCGAGCATCCGATAATGTCACATAACTTCTCCAGCGTCAGCATGGTGATGTTTTTGTTCTTCTTCAGAGAATCAAGTGTTTTGTTATCTATCCCAGACTTCAAAAGCTGATATTGTGTTACTCCACGTTTCTGCATGGTTTCCCACAAGGGGCTGTAATCAATCATATGTGACCATCCCACGATAACTTGATAAGCAAATTATATGGGAATTTTTATCAATATGATATTGTGGATATAATCACAATATGGTATAGTAAATGTACCAAGCCAGCATCCCTCATATAAAAGGAGCGTTGCCTTATGTCGGAAGGCCAGAAGCCAATAGAAAAAGTCGCGCCTGTGCTGAGAGACCTGCTCTCAATATTCGATATTGTCACCTCCAACCGCTATATGACCCTTGCAGACCAAGATGAGATCAATATCTACGTAACTTACATGACATACCGCGTCCAACAGGATCTTTATCAGGTATGTCAGGAAAGCGGCCTGCTCTGCGGCCTGTCGTGGGATGAGTTTGTTCTGCTCATGCGCGGGTACAAATCGGCCCGGACGGCGGCAATGGCGGTCGTGCGCGAAACGCTGAAGGTGTATGCGGCGTTCCAGGACGCGCTGGCAAAGCTCGACTTCAAACCTGTCTGGAAATCTGAGCGGCTGGAAGAACTGGTCAGCCAAACAGGTCAGCCGGAGGTACAGCCCAATGGATAACGAGATGGATTTGCTGAGTCCGAAAAATCTGCCCCTCGACCTGGGAGAACTGGGTACGGTGACAGAGGCCGAGCTTGCCATGCCTGGCGTATATAACGCCGTCCTGGAGTTTTCAGAAACAGGGTTGGCGGTGGAAGCCTTCATCGTACTGCGCAATGCTGGGGAAATCTCGACTGCGGCAAAGCGGTACGGGAAAACTGACCCGGGCTATCCCAATTTATTGGTGTATTCGGAGGATGAAACCGGCAACACCAGATATATCGTCGGCTATGAGTTGTTTCGCTATAAGATCCTGCACCACCCGGCATAAGGTCATTGCCAACGGTCTGTATTGGCTGGAAACAGAGCTGTGCCAGCGCGGCCTCGCCGTGGCCTACCCCAAATATGATGACCTGTCCGATGGGGCAAGAGGGCTGGCGGAGCAATTTTATGATGGTTCCTCCCTGGCGGATATGGATGTACCAGGATATTTGTTTTTTGTAGAAGCGAACAGCTGCGTCCCGCTTTTTGAACTTGTTTCTGCCATTCCCAAAGAGCAGATATACTGCAAAATTAACTGGTCCACGCTGATGAATGCCGTCTATCAGCATTTCCCCGAGTATGCCGCCCAGCACAATCTGGCGGAGCAAACTGGGCTGAACGATGGATTGGGCCAGTTCTTACATACACAGGGTATCGGCATAACGCTGAATGGCTCCCCGGATCGGCTCATATTCTTGACTGCTCAGGCTGAAGAAGAATATATCGACTTTTAATTCTCCTTCATTGATAAGCACAGGGCACCGACGCTGGCGCGTCGATGCCCTGTTTAATTCTTTGCCGCAACCGGCGCTGGCCAGTGGATTTTTGCCCAGAACCATGGTATGATGTGCTACGTCAAATAAAATACCACACTATTTTCATAGGAAAACATGGGGGATGCGAAACATGGCCAGAGTTTCCAACAAGAAGAACAAGAACATCTATCATATCACCAGAGAAAACCTGCACCTTACCCGTGAGGAGGCCAGTGAACTTTTGGCGACCCTCGCGCCCGAGCGCATTGAGAAAATTGAAAATGAGCGGACTCTGCCTCACCCGGATGAGGTCCTGGTCATGGCGGAAAAGTATCAGCAGCCCGGTCTGTGTAATTACTACTGCGCCAACCAATGCCCCATTGGCCAGCAGTATGTGCCGGAGGTAAAGATCAAGGACTTGTCCCAGATCGTCCTGGAGATGCTGGCCTCCCTGAATTCCATGCAGAAAAAGAAAGACCGCCTCATCGAAATCACCGTTGACGGCGAGATCTCTGAGAGCGAGCTGAAAGATTTCATCCTCATTCAGGAGGAGCTGGAGCGGATCTCCATCGCCGTGGAAACGCTGCAGCTGTGGTCTGAGCGGATGCTGGCAACCGGGAAGATCGATCCGAAGCTGTACCAGGCCTACAAAGAGAATGGCAGATTCTGATTTGCCCGCACCGGCGAGGCTGTTTATTTGCTGTGAGCGGAGAATTACAGCCTTCAAATTGCTGAAACAGTCGTTTATTCTTTTTCATTCTCCCGTTAAAATGGGGTCATAGGAAATCAAGCAAAGGATGTGAAGCCTATGGGTACAAGGGAACGGGTCCTGACCATTCGGTTGTTGGAGCGTCTCGCAGAGCATCCGGCTTACGCGGATATCCTGGGGATCGAAGTGGCCATGGAGTCATCTTGTCCGAAGTCTGAAAGAGAGGGGAACCATCTATGACCTGTTATGATGAACAACTGCGGCAGCTTCAGATACAAATGGCCCGAGCAAGGCAGTTGGAGGCCATGCGTCAGGAGCTTCACGGCCAGCGGGATGCCCTGTCGGAGCAGGTGCGTGATTTGGAAACCGTCAAGCTGGAGGAGCAGGCTGACGTGGATCGGCTGGAGGGCCGGAGCCTTGCCGCGTTTTTCTACGCGGTGATCGGAAAACTGGACGAGCATCTGAACCAGGAGCGCCGGGAGGCCTACGCCGCCCGCGTCAAATATGATGCCGCCGCCAGGGAGCTGGACGGCGTTGACCGCGACTTGCTCCGGTATGAATCGGAGCTGTCATCGCTACAGGGCTGTGAAAGCCGGTATGAAGCGACGCTAAAAGAGAAAGCAGCGGCTGTGAAGGCCGCCGGGGGAAGGGATGGAGCGGAGATCCTCCGGCTGGAGGAGCGGGCCGCATTCCTGGAGAGCCAGAAGAAGGAGCTATGGGAGGCGATCTCGGCGGGCAATGCCGCCCTGGACACCACGCGGCAGGTGCTTTCCAGCCTGGACAGCGCGGAGGGCTGGGGGACCTGGGATCTGCTCGGCGGCGGCCTGATTGCCGACCTGGCAAAGCACAGCCGTCTGGACGAGGCCCAGAGCATGGTCGAGCACCTGCAATCCCAGCTGCGCAGGTTCAAAACCGAGCTTGCGGACGTGACCATCCAGGCGGATATGCAGGTTAATGTGGACGGTTTCCTGCGGTTCGCGGACTATTTTTTTGACGGCCTGTTTGCGGATTGGGCGGTGCTTGACAAAATCAGTCAGTCAAAAAGTCAGGTACAAGATACCAAAAGCCAGATTGAGAGCGTGCTGTCCCAATTGAACGACATGGCGCAGGCAGTTGATCAGGAGCAGGCTCAAATAAAGGACAGGATCGATACACTGGTGCGTCAGGCACAGGTGTAACCCATTGCAAGGAGGGAGGATACCGGCAACGGTTCATTGGAACGATGGAACAGGAAAAGCAGGGAAGCATTCTTTGCTCAGTTTGGATAGACGAGCAAAATCACATTGTTACATTCAGAAATGAGGCGGGTTTCCGGGAAATTCCTTTTGTTTCCCAGAAGGAAAAATTCGCCTTTGCCATTGAAAAATGTTCTTCTGGCTATCGCATTCAGTGAGGAGGAACTGTCATGAAACTCTACATCAAAGAAAAAGTATTTTCCTGGGGGGATAAGTTCACCGTCAAAAACGAATACGGAGATGACAAGTATATTGTGGAGGGCGAGGTTTTCACCTGGGGCAAAAAGCTCCATGTCTACGGCATGACGGGAAACGAGGCCGCGTTCATCAAGCAGGAGGTCTGGAGTTTCCTTCCCCGCTACTATGTTTTCTGCGGCGGACGGCAGGTGGCCGAAATCAAGAAGGAGTTTTCACTCCTGTTCCCCAGATACAGCATTGGGGGACTGGGTTGGGAGATCGACGGCAGCTTTATGGCCCACGACTATGAGATCACCCGGGCCGGTCGGCCCATTGTGACCATCCGCAAAGAGTGGATGACCTGGGGGGACAGCTATGAGCTGGACATCGCTGATCCAGCGGATGAGATCGTGGCTCTGGCCGTGGTGCTGACCATCGACTGCGTGACGGAATCCGGTTCCGGAGCCGGCGTGAACATCTCCAACAACTAAGTCTGAAACAGGAGGACTTTTCGTGAAATACGCATCAGACTTCAGAGCAATTGCAAGAGATACTCTGCGGGGTAATTGGATGATCGCGGTAGCAGTCGGGCTGGTTGCCGCTTTACTTGGCGCTGGTTCAGACGGACCGCAAGTCAAACTAAACATCAGCGAAACCGGAGCAGACCTGAACCTTGGCTTCGCTGGACAGACGATCTATTCTACCGGCGGCAGTGTGCATTCCGGAGTTGGTGCTTTCCTTGTCGGCAGCGCCATATACATTGTTTTGGCAGCCCTTGTATTAGCCGTCGTTTACTTCATACTGGGAAGCATCATCCAGGTCGGCTATGCCCGATTCAATCTGAACTTGGTGGACCATCATGGGCCTTCCTTCGATGTGCTGTTTGCATACTTTTCCTATTGGAAAACGATGGCAGCAGCCGGGCTTCTGCGGAGCCTGTATATCCTGCTATACTTTTGAACAGGGCAAACCTGCAAGAATATGCATCCAGTATACACCGGCTGAATGTTTTGATATCCTCGCCGGAAGCGGCGGTGATATACTTTTCCCCGCAGGCAGAGGTCCCCTTCTTTTATCCCTACGGCATCAGTCCGTTAGTGCAGCATGGGGCCTCTATTTTATGAGAGTTCATTGTTGAGCCGGATGCGGGGGCGGCAGCCTTCCACTGATCTTGAAGCAGGCTATGGCTCATAAGAGCGGGAGGACTGTCTGCAAATTCAGACAGGATGGTGTTTGCTTATGTTCATCGTTGGGATCGACATCGCCAAGCGTAGCCATGTGGCGCGCATCATCGACTCCGAAGGGCGGACTGTGGCCAAGCCCTTCTCCATCCGCAACAGCTGCTCGGGATACAACATCCTGCTGGCGCGGATGAACAAGATCACGAACCACAAAAGTGAGTTCATCCTCGCCATGGAATCAACCTCTCATTATTGGCCGGCCCTGTACACACGGCTGTGCCGGGAAGGCTGCCGGACCGTGCTGCTCAACCCCATCCAGACCCACGCCATGCGGGAGCTGCTCAACCAGAACGATACCAAAACTGATGAGATCGACACCTTGGCCATCGCGGAGACCATCCGCTTTGGGCGCTATAAGCCCAGCAGGGTGCCGCAGGACAAGCTGTTGGCCTTGCGGGAACTGTGCCGGAATCGATACTACCTCGTTGATATGGCCAGCGACCTGAAGCGGAAGATCACCGCGCTGTTGGACCAGGTGTTCCCCGAGTTTGAAACCCAGTTCAGCACAATCTTTGGCAAGGCCGCTCTTGCCGTTTTGAAGCAGTATCCCACAGCAGAGAAGCTGGCCAGGGCACAGTTGGGGAAGCTGACATAGCTGCTCCAGACAGCCAGCAACGGGCGTTTCGGAGAATGGAAAGCCCGGCAGCTCAGGGAGGCCGCTAAGGGCAGCTTTGGCATTACTCCACACTGATCCTGCTGCAGCTTCAGCAGCTCCAGAGCTTATTGGATGGCGCCGCAGCCTTAGAGCAGCAGATGGCCGATATCTTCTCTCCGTTTGATACTACCCTCACCTTTGTCCCCGGTATCGGCCCCTTGCTGGGTGCCGTGATCCTCAGCGAGATCCGAGACATTTCCTGCTTTTCATCCACGGATAAGCTGGTTTCTTACGCGGGCCTGAACCCTAAAGTGAAACAATCTGGCGAGACAAAATTCGAAGGCGTCCATATGTCCAAGCGAGGTTCACCCTACCTGCGAAGGGCCATCTGGATGTCCTGTACCAACGCGGTGCAGTGCGACCCGATGTTCCGCACTTATTACGAAAGATTAACAATTAGATGTCAACCCTAAAAATGAAGGATGGTGGGAAAAAGTTAGACGGTTCAAAAAGGGTATAGCAAGGCAGAGACCCAGGAGGGCCCCGGAGTGCAATTGAGGTGAATCAGGTCGCTGGACAATAAGACTGTCCGGATTTCTCCAGAGCGAAGATGAGCCGCACCAGCTTCTTGGCAGCGTGCGATAAAGCGACGTTGTAATGCTTGCCCTCAGCCCGCTTTTTGGCAAGGTAGGCAGCAAAGGCCGGGTCCCAATGGCAGACGTACTTGGCAGCGTTGTAGAGGGCATAGCGCAGATACCGAGAGCCACGCTTCTCCATGTGGGGATAGCAGTTTTTGAGCTGCCCGGACTGGTAGGTAGAAGGAGACATCCCCGCATAGGCCAGCAGCTTGTCCGGGGAATCGAACCGGGAGAAGTCACCGACCTCGGCCAGAATCATGGCACCCATGCGGTATCCAATCCCTGGAATGGTGGTAATGGGAGAATGCAGCTCATCCACGATAGCCTGGATCGCGGTTTCAATTTCCTCAATCTCGATGTCCAGTTCCCGGATGAGCCGGATGGTGTGCTGCAATTCCAGGGACTTGGCAGGCATCCTGGAGCCAATGGAGCATCTGGCGGCATCGCGGATCTCCACTGCCATATCTCTCCCATAACGGCCTTTGGAGGCATCCGCCAACAGAGCCTTCAGCCTGGTCAGATGCGCGGCGGCGACCTGTTTGGCCCCCGGAAATTCAGCCAGCAGCGCATAGACCGACGCCATGTGAAGTGTGGGTACCAGCTTCTCCAACTCGGGGAACAGGATACACACCAGCCTGGAAACGGACTGCTTCAGCTTCGCCCGCTCTTTTACCTTGTCAAAACGGTATCTGGTGAGTGACTTTAATTCCTCGTTGTGGTATGCTGTATCCGTGTAGGGCTTGAGGCCCGTATCGGACAAAAGCATAGCCGCAATCATTCTCGCGTCCACCCGGTCTGTCTTTGTCTTTCTGAGGCTGAGACTTTTCCGGTATAGATTGGTGCGAAGAGGGTTCAAGACATAGGTGGCCAGACCGTTGTCAAGAAGAAACCCAAGGATGTTGTAGCTGTAATGCCCGGTCGCCTCAAGTCCTACTTTTATGCTGTCTTGAGGTGTGGAGCAGGCCCGGAGCTTGTCCAGCAGAGTGTTGAAGCCCTCCAGGTTATTGGGGATGGTGAATACATCTGCCAGGGCCACGCCCTCCGAGCTGAGGATGAAGCAGTCGTGCTTATCCTTGGACACATCAATTCCAACGCAAACCATAGCAATACCTCCAGCGGCAAATTTGTGATGCTGCATCCACAGGACACTTTGCTGTTGTAGCCTTGCTCCACATAAACCGTCTGGCGGTATTTAACTGATCAACAAAACTGCAAAGGACTGTGGTTGGAACCTTTCGTGAACCATCTTGTGGTAGGAGGGTGAAACCAATCCACAGCATCCCTTACAGTGTAGCACAGCCCTTGGAGAGGGGCTCTAATAACTACTACTCTATAATACAAGGAAGGTATTGTTATGAAGCAGGGCAGCGTTATGGACGCCTATTATAAAGAGGTCATTGGAATCATCACGGACATTCACGAGAACGAGAAGGAACGCATCCTCCAATGCGCTCGAGTGGTGGCCGACCAAGTAAAAAAGGACCGCCTGGTGTACATCTGGGGCCCCGGCGGACACTCCAACCTGGCCGCCATGGAGATTTTCTTCCGGGCCGGCGGGTTGATGCACATTTCCGCCATTCTGAACCAGGAAACCATGCTCAATGAGGGAGCTATGAAATCCATGCAGGTGGAGCGTCTGCCCGGTTATGGTAAAATCGTCATCAACGATTACGGCATCGGCAAGGACGATCTGTTGATCGTGGTCAACGCCTATGGCATCAACTCCGCTACCATCGATGCGGCGCTCACCGCAAAGGAGAACGGCGCCACGGTCATCGGCATCTGCTCCCACGAGCACTCTAACAATACCCCGCTGGACCATGTGGCCCGGCACCCCTCCAAGAAAAATCTGCAAGACGTGGTGGATTACACCATCGACTGCAAGGTAAAGGTGGGGGACGCGGTGCTGGAACTGCCCGGCTTTGAGCAGAAAATCGGCGCGCTGAGCACCTTTGCCAACGCCTATGTGCTCAACGCCATGGTGGTGGAGGCCATCAATATGCTGGTGGAGGACGGAGTGAACCCGCCCGTCTGGCGCAGCGGGAACTGTACCGGAGGAGACGAGTGGAACAGCCAGTTCATCGAGCGCTTCCGCGGCGCGGTGCGCTGCCTGTGAGTGTACGCAGATGACCACCTGCTATTACAACGCCAAGCTGGTGCTCCCCGACGCGGTCCGCGTCGGCGGCCTGGTGACCCAGGACGGGAGCATTACGGCGATTTTGCCGGAGAATGCCCGTATGGCGGCGGACAGGGAGATCGACTGCGGCGGGATGTACCTCTCCCCCGGGTTCATCGATGTCCACGTGCACGGGGCCGGCGGTTATGACTTCATGGACTCGGAGGAGTCCATCTACGGGGCCAGCCGGTGCCATATGCTGCACGGCACCACCAGCATCGTGCCCACCACCATCACCGGCAGCCGGGAGCAGCTGCTGGATTTCGTGGATATGTTCAACCGGGTGGAGCTGGAGCGACCAGGGTGCCCCCACATCCTGGGCCTCCATCTGGAAGGGCCCTATTTTGCCCCCGCCCAGGCCGGCGCACAGGACCCGGCCTATCTGCGGTGCCCCCAGCCGGAGGAGTACGAGGAGGTCCTGCGCCGGACGGACCGCATTCGCCGCTGGTCCTTCGCGGTGGAGCTGGAGGGGGCGGACCGGTTCCTGGAGGTCCTCCACCGGAGGGGCATCATCACCAGCCTGGCCCACTCGGATGCCGACTTTGCCCAGGTGCGCCACGCCCACGACCTGGGACTGTCCTGCCTGACGCACTTCTATTCCTGCATGACCACCGTGCGCCGGAAGAATGCCTATCGCTATGCCGGGGCCATCGAGGCCGGTTACCTCCTGGACGAGCTGTATGTGGAGGCCATTGCCGACGGGAGCCACCTGCCCGCAGAACTGCTTCAGCTGATTTACAAGTGCAAGCGGCCCCACCGCATCTGCCTGGTCACGGACAGCATTCTGGCGGCTGGTATGCCCGACGGAGAGTACAAGCTGGGCGGGCTCCGGTGTATCAAGGAGGACGGTGTGGCCAAGCTGCCTGACCGCAGTGCCTTTGCCGGGAGCGTAGCCACCACGGATATGCTGGTGCGTACGTTCCGGAAGCTGACAGGGGCGCCGCTGGAGGATGTGGTCCGCATGGCCTCCCTCACCCCTGCGGAGCTGATGGGCATCGGCGGCAAAACCGGTTCCATTCGGGCGGGAAAGGATGCGGACCTGCTGGTCTTTGACGAGGACATCCACATTCACCACGTGGTGGTGGGCGGCAGAACAGAATTTTCTGATTTGGCGTGATTTTTCTTGGAAGGGGGCGGACAGTCTTGGACGGTCCGCCCTCCTTCTCTGCTGCTCCGCCAGCCTGGGCAAAGCTATATGGAGGTGACAAGATGTGAAAGGGAACTATATCTGCGCGATCTCAGCCATTCTGATTTGGTCCACCATGGCGGCGGCGGTGAAAATTCTCCTGGCCAGCCTGCCCAGTTTGGAGGCGCTGGCAATCAGCAGTTTTTTTGCCTTTTTGGTTTTGCTGGTCCTCAACCTGTGGAACAGCGGGGCGGCGGTCATGCGGCACTATCCGCTCCGGGATTATCTTGCTGCGGCGGCACTGGGGTTTGTGGGGCTGTTTTTGTATTCCGCGCTGTATTATTATGGACTATCGCAGCTGAGCTCCCAGGAGGCCTGCATTCTGAACTACCTGTGGCCCATTATGCTGGTGGCCTTCTCCTGCATCATCCTGAAGGAGCAAATGACCGTCATGAAAGGGGCCGCCATGCTGTGCTCCTTCGTCGGCATCGTGATTCTCTCCACTGGCAGCGCAGGCGGCAGCAATGGAAACCGGGCCTTGGGGATGACCAGCTGCGTGGCCGCGGCAGCCTGCTACGGCCTGTTCTCCGTGCTGAACAAGAAGGCGGACAAAAACCAAAAAATTACCATGATGGTCATCTGGTTAACTACGGCTCTGTGCGCGTTGACTGCCGGGCTGATGGTGGAGGCATGGGTTCCCGTCTCGGGGGTGCAGTGGCTGGGATTGCTATGGCTCGGGGCGGCCTGTGACGCGGCAGGCTATCTGCTCTGGGCGCTGGCCTTGAAGGGAGAAGAAAACACGGCGGCGATTGCCAATCTGGCCTATCTGACGCCCTTTTTGTCCCTGGTCGTTTCGGCTGTGCTGCTCAAAGAAAAAATCCAGGTACGTATGATCGTGGCCCTGGTGTTCATTGTGGGTGGAATTTTACTGCAGCAAGTTTGGAAACTGGTCCAATCGAAACGCGTAGCTTCCCGGTGAGGCTGTAAAGAAGGGCCGCAGGAAAACTCCTGCGGCCCAGCCTGTCGAAAAAGTCTGCCGTGGGGCAGACTTTTTCATATATATGAGGTAAAATGGAGCAGGGTGAGAAAAATG
>ERZ808042.783-NODE-783-length-13874-cov-3.715083_pt1 | contig 13874 bp, 14 predicted proteins | sample MGYA00380193_ERZ808042 | MGnify/ENA primary metagenome ERZ808042 (study PRJEB31490, sample SAMN06133401) | mouse gut metagenome | isolation source: M1_2 | host: mice | place: China: Chengdu | collected 2015-05 ...
TATTAAATTTTCGTTGGAGTTTATCAGAAAAACAGATGAGTATATCAAGAAAAGTTTTGCAGATGGCTAATGACGTATGAATTGTTTTATAACCTTTTTATCTCGCCCTGTCATTCTATATACCGCCCAACCGGTATCTGTAAATAAAGTGTTCACAGCTTCTGTTCTCCATGGTCTGCAATTTTCCCATAATCTTTACAACTGTTTTTCCATATTTTGAAATACACCACATCGTAATTGGCACTCGCATCAAAACCCCAAATCAGAAATGCCCCCACAAACTTTTACACTTTCTTATCCCTTCCCCCTCTTGACATTTCCCGCAGATGGATACATAATTGCAAAGGTCAATCTGTTTCACCTTTTTAATAAGAAGAAACAGACTAAAAAATGCTGATTGATACGAATCCTACGAAGGAGCTGTGAATATGTACCTTGTATTTTTTCTGATATGGATCATTTTTAACGGGCAGTTTACGCTGGAGATCGCCGCCTTTGGTGTTGTGGTATCCGGGCTGATCTACTGGTTTATCTGCCGTTTCCTCGGCTACAGGCCAGGTGATGATATCCGGCTTTGCAAGAGGTTCTTTCTGCTGATTCACTATGTATTCGTTCTGGTAACGGAAATCCTGAAGGCAAATATGGCAGTTTTTAAGATGATCTACTCTTCCAGGTACGAGCTTGAACCGGTCGTCATCCATTTTAAGACGAACCTCACATCGACCTTCGCCCGAGTGCTCCTGGCCAATTCTATCACCCTGACCCCGGGCACCATCACCGTCAGCCTTAAGGATGACGAATATACCGTTCATTGTCTGGACAAGGATCTGGCGGTTGGCATAGATTCGTCTATATTCGTAGAACTACTGGAAAGAATAGAGAATGTGCATTAGTTCTTTTGTGCGCTTTCTAGCGCAAAGCGCTTCGGAATGGAGGTAAAAATGCTATACCATAATCTTTACATTACAATACTGGTCATCCTGGCCGTCATGCTTTTTCCCTGCCTGATCCGTGCCGTCAAGGGGCCGCGTATCGCTGACCGTCTTGTATCGGTCAATATGATGGGCACCATGGTCATGGTGATGATCGCCATTCTGGCGCTGATGCTGGATGAGGGATATCTGGTGGATATCTGCCTGATCTATGCCATGATCAGTTTCCTGTCCGTGGTGGTCCTGTCCAAAGTGTACATCGGAATCTATGAGGAAAAGCGGCATAAAGCGGAGCATCCGGAGGAAGATGCAGAAACGGAAGGAGGTATGTCCGATGGGAGTTTTTGAGTGGCTGCGTCTGATTGCCGGGAGTGTGTTCCTGCTGATTGGACTGGTGATCTTTTTTACGGAAATCTTCGGCGTGTTTCATTTCCGATATGTACTGAACAGAATGCACGCCACGGCCATGGGCGACACGCTGGGCATCAGCTCCTGTATGATCGGGCTGATGATCTTCTCGGGTTGGAATTACACCACCCTGAAACTGCTGCTGATCGTCGTCTTCCTGTGGCTGGCTTCCCCGGTATCTTCTCACGTGCTGGCCAGGCTGGAAGTGGCTACCAATGACAATCTGGAAGCGCACTGCACCGTCTATCCGGAATTGAAAACTTTAGAAAACGAACTGGCTGCTGCAAAATCAGAAGGCTCTGCAACACAACAAGGGCATCCTGCATCGGAAGGATCTACAACACAGCAGAGTCATTTTGCAAATGATGTGATTTCAACAGGAGGCGATACGAAATGACCATTTTTCAATCTATACTGCTGGGCTTTCTGGTGGTGTGCGCAATCTCCGTGAGTTTTTCGCGTAACCTCTTAAATTCTATCCTGATCTATATGTCCTACAGCCTGATCATGTCCATTCTCTGGGTCTGTCTGGAATCTCCCGACCTGGCCATCACAGAGGCGGCGGTAGGCGCAGGTGTGACCAGTATCCTTTTCTTTGCTACACTTAAAAAGATTCAGGCGATCCGTATCGAGAGCGAGAAGGCGGAAACCACCGCAGCAAAAAACAACGATGCGGCGGCGCAGGGAAGGCAGGAAAACAAAGCAAAGGACAGAAAGGCGGAACCGGCACATGAGTAGGCGAAAACCAAACGAAGAATATGACAAGACAATGGCCGGACGCTTTTTCGGGTGGCTCTCCGGCAGTAAGGACCCTTATCTGGGTCAGGTGGAGATGCAGGCCCAGGAGGAAAAGGTGCTTCCCAGCGAGACGATCATCGAGCGGATGCGGGAAGCGCAGATGCGCCGTGACAAAGTATATGATCCCGAGGCCAACACGCTGGCCCGGCTTTTCCATAAGATTTATACCGCCAGCGCCGTTTTTTTCTGTATTGCACTGGTAGGCGTCCTGCTGGTGACGGTATCGTACCTGCCGCCCAGCGGCAACCCGGATAACCCGGTCAACAACGTGGTATCTGAGCGTTACATCGAGGACGGTCTGCAGGAGACGGGCGCGCTCAACATCGTGTCCGGCATGATCCTCACCTACCGGGCTTTTGATACCTTCGGCGAGACCAACGTGCTCTTTATCGCCACCTGCTGTGTGATGATCCTGTTGATGGTGGACGACGCGATCCTTAAGAAGCAGGAGGCCATGAGCGACCGTCGATTCGAGCCGAAAAACGATGCGATCCTGCAGGGCACCGCTCTGGTGCTCACGCCGATCATCTTTATTTTCGGTATTTATATTATCTTAAACGGCCATCTGTCCCCGGGCGGCGGTTTCTCCGGCGGCGCCATCATGGGTGCGGGCCTGATCCTGTACACCAGCGCTTTCGGCTTTCACAAGACGCAGCGTTTCTTCGACGAACACATCTATAAGATCGCGAAGATCACCGCGCTGTGCATGTACGGCCTGATCGGCACATATTTCTATGTGACCGGGGCTAACGGCATTGAAAATCATATTCCTCTGGGCATTCCGGGGCACATACTAAGCAGCGGCATCATCCTGCCTATCAACTTCTGTGTGGGACTGGAGGTTGCCTGCACGATGTATGCTTTCTACGCATTATTCAGAAGAGGAGGGCTATAGGAGAAAATGGGACCTAATTTATTTATCAACTACGGCGAGGCAGTGGCCATGCTCCTGTTCGGGATCGGCTTCGGCAATCTGCTGCTGCAGTCCAATCTGATCAAAAAGATCATCGGCCTGAACATCATGGACACCGCTGTCTATCTCTTTCTGGCGGAAAAAGGCTATATCGCCGGGCGGGTAGCGCCCATCGTGGCGGACGGCGTGCAGGATATGGAGGCTTACATCAATCCCATTCCCAGCGGTCTGGTGCTCACCGGTATCGTAGTATCTGTGTCCGTTTCCGCCCTGATGCTGGCCCTGACGATCCGTCTGTACAGGCGTTACCACACGCTGGATCTGGACGAGATCTCCAGACAACTGAAAAAGGAGGGCCTGTAAGATGGATTTTGTACAGAACTTCCCCTGTTTTTCCATTATTCTGTGTCTGTTCGCCGGCATTCTCAGTTCTGGCCTTAAGGATAAGGCTGCCATGCGGGTCAACACATGCCTGCTCGGCATCGTGACCCTGCTCAGCGGCGCGACGCTGCTCTATACACTGCAGACAGGACAGTCTTTTGTCTATGTGATGGGAAAATTCCCTGCCCCCTGGGGCAACGAGATCCGCGCCGGGGTACTGGAAGCCCTGACGGCGCTTTTTTTCTGCGTGATCATGCTGCTGTCATTGCTGGGCGGCAGGCACAAACTGTTGGAAGAAGTGGAATCGGGTAAAACTTATCTCTACTATGTGCTGACGGACCTGCTGCTGAGCTCCCTGCTGGCGCTTGTCTACACCAATGATATGTTTACGGCTTACGTTTTTGTAGAGATCAACACCATCTCCGCCTGCGGCCTGATCATGATACGGCAGAACGGGCGCACCATCGAGGCCGCCGTCCGCTATATGATCATGAGCCTGTTAGGCTCCGGTCTGTTGCTGCTGGGCCTGTGTATGCTCTACGACCTGACCGGGCATCTGCTCATGAGCAACATGAAAGAATCCGTCGCCCGGCTTGCCGCCACCGGCCAGTATGAGATTCCGCTGATCGTGGCGATCGTGCTGATATCGGTGGGTATCTGCATCAAGAGCGCGCTGTTTCCCTTTCATGCCTGGCTGCCGGACGCTTACGGCTATTCCACCGTATCCTCCGCCGCCATTCTCTCCAGTCTGGTGTCGAAGGGATATATTTTCCTGTTGATCAAGATCATCTACCGGGTGATCGGATTCGATATCTACGGCGATACGAGAATCATCGACGTCCTGTTTGCCTTCGGGCTGATGGGCATGATCTTCGGCTCCTTAAGCGCCATCAAGGAAAATGATGTGCGCCGGATGATCGCCTACTCCTCGGTGGCACAGATCGGTTATATTTATATGGGCTTCGGCATGGGCACGGAAGCCGGCATGACCGCCAGCGTCTTTCATATTCTGTCCCACGCGGCCACGAAGTCTCTGTTATTTATCGCCGCCATCGGGCTGACGGACGTGTCCGGCGGCAGCCGCAAATTCATTGAGCTGACCGGAGCCGGCTACCGCAACAAATGGGCCGGCGCAGCTTTCACCGTGGGATCACTTTCCATGGTCGGTATGCCCCTCTTTTCCGGGTTTATCAGTAAGCTGCTGTTCGCCCAGGCCGCCGTGCAGAATCACGTGAAAATGCTGCCGGCCCTGATCGTGCTCGGCGTCAGTACGATCCTGAATGCGATCTATTTCATGAAGACAGTGATCCGGATCTATACGCCGGTGGGCTATAGCGCCTATCCGAGCATTACTTTTGTCAAAATGCGGGTCTACGCCGTCACGCTGGTGGCCTTCATTCTGTTAAACGTGATACTGGGAATCAGTTCCCAGCCCGTGGTCGATATGATCCGGCAGGGACTGGCCATGTTTTCCTGAAAAGAGAGAGGTGACGAGATGTATCTCATTTTATTATCCATATTTGTACCGATGGCCGCGGGCCTGTGCCTGCTGATCCTGCCTGAAAAGAATATCGTCCGGGCCAGACTGCTTTCGGCAGTGAGCATGGCTTATCTTCTGACGGCTGTGCTGGTCACGGCTGCGCTGACCAGATGCTATGATGTGAGCTATACGCTTTTCCACCTCACCGCATCGCTGCCCGTCTGCTTTCACATTGACGAGACGGGTGTGCTGTTCGCAGCTTTGACGCTGATCGTATTGTTGTGCGCAGGGTTCTTTTCTTTTGCCTATATGAAGCATGAACAGAAGGAAAAACGCTACTATGGCTTTTATCTGATCGTATTTGGTGTGCTGAACGCACTCTGTTTCGCCGGAAATCTGATCACTTTCTATCTGTTCTTCGAGATGCTGACTCTCACTTCCATGCCCCTGGTGCTGCACAACGGCAGCCGGGAAGCCATTATGGCAGGACTGAAATACCTTTTTTATTCCCTGTGCGGGGCTTATATGGCACTGTTCGGCATCTATTTTATCTGGAAAAACAGCAGTACGCTGGCCTTCACGGCAGGCGGCGTGCTGCACATGACAACCGGCGGAAACATCAACGGACCGAATAGCCTGCCCGGTGCAGCTGCCGGTGGAAATACGACGATTCTGCTGATCGCGGCATGCGTCTGTCTGCTGGGCTTCGGCGTCAAGGCCGGTATGTTCCCGATGCACGCCTGGCTGCCTGCCGCCCATCCCGTAGCCCCTGCTCCGGCCTCCGCCGCACTCTCCGCGGTCATCGTCAAAGCCGGCGTGCTGGCGGTGGTGCGTGTGGTCTACTATATCTTCGGCCCGGATTTCCTGCGGGGCAGCTGGGTGCAGACGGCATGGCTGACCCTTACGCTGCTCACCGTATTTATGGGTTCCATGCTTGCCTACAGGGAACCTGTATTGAAGAAAAGACTGGCCTACTCCACGGTAAGCCAGCTCTCCTATATCCTGTTCGGTCTGGCAGTGATGAATGTCACCGCCGTCACCGGCGGACTGCTGCATGTGCTGGCCCACGGTTTTATCAAAGCCGTCCTGTTCCTTGTGGCCGGCGCCATCATCTGCACCACCGGCAGGACACGGGTCGAAGAGCTGCGGGGCATCGGTAAGGAAATGCCGCTTACCATGTGGTGCTATACGATCGCCTCTCTGGGACTGATCGGCATCCCGCCCACGGGCGGTTTTATCAGCAAATGGTATCTGGCCATAGGCAGCCTGCAGAGCAATACGCCGGCCTTTGCCGGTGCCGGCCCTGTTTTCCGCTGGCTGGGACCGGTAGTGCTGCTTGTCAGCGCCCTTTTGACGGCCGGCTACCTGCTGCCCCTCACGATCCACGGCTTTCTGCCGGGGGCAGACTACGACTACGCTCACCTGCAGAAACGGGATCCTTCGCCGTGGATGACGGTGCCCATCGTAATACTGACTGTGTTGTCGGTTTTGCTCGGATTGTTCCCCAATCTGCTTACAGACCGGATCATGGGGTTTGTGAGCACCCTTATGTAAAAAGGAAGTCCTGCGCAATTACCTATATAAGTACAAGAATGGAGCATGATGGAGGTTTACTATGATCATACTGGTAATTTTAATTCCCATAATCGCAGGCGCGCTGGTGCCGATGCTTTCTTTTAAAAAGCGTTGGCATATGGAAGTCTTTCTGGAAAGCGCCGTCATTTTAAACAGCATTCTGGTATGGTATCTGCTGCTGCACCACTCCGACAGCACCTTTCTGCTGGCGCATTTTACAGGTGATCTTTCCATCTGTTTCAAGGTGGACGGCATGGGTATGGTATTTGCCGGGCTTGTCTCCGCGCTGTGGCCCTTTGCCACCCTGTACGCCTTTGAGTACATGACGAAGGAAGAGCATGAGAAGATCTTTTTCCTCTTCTACACGATGACTTATGGCATTACGCTGGGTATCGCGCTTTCGGCGAACCTGCTGACCATGTACTTCTTCTACGAGCTGCTGACGCTGGTGACGGTGCCGCTTGTCATGCACACGCTGACAAGAGAGGCCATTCTGGCCAGCCGAAAATACCTGTACTATTCGCTGGGCGGCGCGGCTTTTGCTTTTATCGGCCTGATCATGATCATTATCTACGGCACTACCACCGATTTTATTCTGGGCGGCGTGCTTGACCTGACTAAGATCGGCGGCCGTACCAACGTCCTGCTGTTCGTCTACGTGATGGCTTTCCTGGGATTCGGCGTCAAGGCCGCCGTGTTCCCTTTTAATTCCTGGCTGCCGCAGGCGGGTGTGGCTCCCACCCCGGTCACTGCGCTTCTGCACGCTGTTGCCGTGGTCAAATCGGGCGCTTTTGCCATTATCCGGCTGACCTATTACAGTTTCGGCGTGGACTTCCTGAAAGGCACCTGGGCGCAGACCACCGTCATGCTGGTGGTCATGTTTACCATCGTGTACGGCTGCAGCCGGGCCGTCAAGGAGACCCACCTGAAAAGGCGGCTGGCCTATTCCACCATCAGTAACCTGTCCTACATCCTGTTCGGCGTCACCATCATGACACCCTTAGGGCTGGTGGGCGCGCTGACCCATTTGATCTTCCATGCGGTGATCAAGATCTGCTCCTTCTTCTGTGCGGGAGCCATCATCCACCAGACAGAGAAGCAGTATGTACATGAACTGAACGGCATGGGGTACAGGATGCCCTGCATATTCGGCATCTTCACCGTGTCTGCGCTGGCGCTGATGGGAGTACCGGGACTGGCCGGCTTTATCAGCAAGTGGAATCTGGCTTCCGCTGCCGTAGAGAGTGGCAATCCGGTGGCTTACTTCGGAATTGCCTGTCTGTTGATATCCGCTCTGCTGACTGCCATCTACATGCTGACCATTGTGGTGCGGGCCTTTTTCCCGGGGAAGGATTTCGACGATTCTTCCATAAAGGAGTTCAAAGATCCTAACTGGAAAATGCTCCTGCCGCTGTTTGTATTTGTATTTTTTATCATTGCATTCGGATTGTATTCCCAGCCGCTCATGGATTTCTTCCGGGATGTGGCGGCCGGGTTGTATACGTTCTAAGGAACCGCGAGAATTCTGATCATAGAACGCAGCGTTTCACAGATTCACATAGATTCAGAAAGGCATTATATTATGAGCACAACAATCAATCTTCTTCTCTATACCGCAGTCTTCGGCCCCATGGCCGCCGGGATCCTCAGCTATCTGCTGGGCCGCTTCCAAAAAGACCTGCGCAGCCGGTTTGCCAATCTTGTGACGGGACTTACTTTCGGACTCTTCCTGTATCTGTTCTGGCAGATGCTGACGTCTGGGCAGAACGATTCCGCCATGCTTCCTGTACGGGCAGATATCCCTGAAATCTGCGGCATGGGACTGCATTTTACATTGGACGGCTTCCGTGCCCTGTATGGCATGATCGCTGCTTTCATGTGGTTTATGAGCACCCTTTTTTCCAGGGAATATTTAAGTCATTATCGTAACCGCAACCGCTATTATCTGTTTTTGCTGGTGACGCTGGGGGCGACGGAGGGCGTCTTCCTCTCGGCAGATTTCTATACCACTTTCATCTTCTTCGAGATCATGTCCCTCACCTCTTATGTGTGGGTGGCACACGACGAGAAGCGGGAAGCGCTGCGGGCTGCCGGCACTTACCTCGCCGTGGCAGTGATCGGCGGGCTGGTCATGTTGATGGGCATCTTCCTGCTCTATGACGTGACCGGGACGCTTTTCTTCGACGAATTGACCGGTCTCTACAGCGCTTACGGAACTGCTGCCAACGACCTGCAGACCGCAGCTGTCACACAAAAATGGGGCGCCGGAACGGCCGGCGCTTCCTCCGCCATGACACAGCTGTGGATCGCCGGATTCTGCCTGCTCTTCGGTTTCGGAGCCAAGGCCGGCGCTTTTCCTCTCCATATCTGGCTGCCCAAAGCGCATCCGGTGGCTCCCGCTCCGGCTTCCGCTCTCCTGTCCGGTATTCTGACCAAAGCAGGGATGTACGGTATCCTGATCCTGACCGCTTATCTTTTTCTCGGCAACACGGCCTGGAGCAGCATGATCCTGCTGCTGGGCGTCTGTACGATGGTGGCAGGTGCGGTGCTGGCGCTCTTTTCCGTCGATCTGAAAAGGACGCTGGCATGTTCCTCCGTCTCCCAGATTGGATTTATTCTGGTAGGCGTCGGCATGTCCGGGCTGATGGGAGCGGAAAATCTGATTGCTGTGCGCGGCAGTCTGCTTCATATGGTCAATCACTCTCTGATCAAGCTGACGCTGTTTATGGCGGCGGGCGTGATCTTTATGAACGTGCATACGCTGGATCTCAATGCCCTGCGCGGTTTTGGCCGCAGGAAACCGCTGCTTCACTATATCTTCCTGATGGGGGCGCTGGGAATTGGCGGTGTGCCTCTTTGGAACGGCTATATCAGCAAGACTCTGATTCACGAGAGTATCGTGGAATACACCGAACTGGTCAGAAACGGCAGTATTGCCGCTGTGGCCAGCATGTCCGCTCTGGCAGGCACGGGTACCCTGTTCAGCGCGAGCACGCTGCAGTGGATCGAATGGGCCTTTCTCATCAGCGGCGGCCTGACTGTGGCTTATATGACAAAACTCTATGTGGCTCTTTTTGTGGAAAAAAACACGGATGCTGCCGTGCAGGAAAAATATGACACGCTAAACGGAAAGTATATGAATAAGGTCAGCGCTGCCGCATTGACAATCAGCGCGTCCCTGCTGCCGCTGATGGGCTTTTTCCCCTATGCTGTCATGGACAGACTCTCTCAAATGGGGCAGGGTTTTATGAATGTGGAAGAAACGGAGTTGACGGTTTCCTATTTCTCACTGACGAACCTGAAAGGAGCTGCCATCTCGCTGGTTATCGGTGCGGTGGTATACGCAGTCGTCGTCAGATTGTGGATGATGCGCCCTGTCGAAACGACACGTACCGTCAATACTGTCAAGAATCCTGAGGACGCAAAAGAGAGTACGTCAAAAGGACAGGGTCGAAATCCGCGCCGGAAGTACGTCAACCGCTGGAACAGCTATCTGGATCTGGAAGACCGCCTCTACCGGCCGCTGCTGCTACAGGTACTGCCCTTCCTGTGCGGTATGGTCTGCCGGGTGCTGGACAGCCTGGTAGATACCGTCGTGGTGCTGCTGCGCAAAACCGTCTATCGGGACAGCAGACTGCCGCAGGAACTGCCGGAAGGAACCGCATTCACCCACCTGTGCGCCTGCATCGCTTCCACGTTCCAGCAGATCGGTAATCTGACTTACCGCAGGAAACGCCCTGCCCACGTGGATTATGACCATAAGTTCGCCATGATCCACGAAGAATGGGCCGAGAACAGCACGATGATCGCGCGAAGCATGTCGTTTGGACTGCTGCTGTTCTGTATCGGGCTGATCCTGATGATCGCGTATCTGTTTGTGATGGATATTTTCTAATGTGGCCAGACCAGCCTGTTCTAATGCGAATACCCGGGAAGACATACATTCCCGGGTATCTGCCCTCTGCTGACGTGCCGGATCATGCGTTCCACCTCCGGGATCATATTTACCGGGCGCAGGGTACCTTTTCTTCCGTTTTCTGCTTTTTCCGACAAAAAATACAATCATCGCTGTTGCTGCAAGAACCGCCGGGATTCCGTAAACCAGATACGCCTGCAGTCTCCGGTCCTGAATGCAGACCGCAATCTCCGCCTCCGTCCCTTCCACCGTGAAAAGATGATAGATCCCCATAAGCTCCGTGTCCATCTGCAGCCACGTTCCATCATTCTGCTTTCTGTAGACAGAAACGCCCTCTGTCTCACCCTGTGGTGCCTGATAACGGATCTGGTGCTGCTCATTTCCATCCTCCGGGATTGTGATGTGCCAGCATTCCGTCACATCCTCAGGCGTAGTCTTCTCAGCCGCATTCCCTGCGTCCGCAATCACCAGCTCCGCCTCCTGCTTAAACATACCGTCCGCCAGCAGGATCGACTGCCCGTTCTCACGAGTCTGCGCGGAAGCCAGCGTGGTCAGATAACGTACATACTCGGCCGTCACATCTTCGTCATATAAGATCCCCGGAATCTCTCTGATATCCCAGTCCGCATAGAACCCGTCCCTGGCCGGAATATCCGGATACAATTTTGCTGACACATCACTTTTATACGGACACTGGAGACGTTTCACCTCCTCCTCATCTGCATAAAAGACTACCGACATCATCTGGAATCTGGCCGGCAGACCCGGGACAGCAAGCAGTTCTTCATAGCTCACCGGCTCCGCCTTACCGCTGTAGCTGATGCGGTCAATCCCTGCAATCTCCTCCGAAACAAAACGGTTATTGGCCACAATCCCGCTGTGATCCACATCTCCTGCTATCGCTCCGTAAAAAGAAGTCGCATCCTGCACCCGCACCATGGCACAACAGTTTTCCATACTGGAACCAAAACCGGCAATCCCCGCCGCATACGTTTCCCCTGACACGGTACATTTGGCATAGCCGTCTGCGATATGGGAGAGCGACTTTCCGGCGATGCCTCCCACGTAATTACCGGCCGTGCTGCTGATCCTGCCGTAATTCTCGCAGCGCAGGACAGTGCCCATCTCCTGTAAGCCGGCAATCCCGCCCGCATAACTTTTCTGCGCCGTTACATTACCCTCATTGACATTATTTCTGAGGACACATCTGGTCAGAAACGTGGAGTTTAATCTGGCATTATCAATCCCCGTCACATCGCCTTCCAGATCAAAATCATATTCGATCGCCATCATCCCCGCAATGCCGGACACATTCAGATCTCCCTGCACCGTCCCTCTGTTGGTGCAGTCTGCGATCGTCGCCTCGGTACTGCTCTCGGCATCCTCCTGAGAAGTATCTTCATAGACCGCCGCATAATCCATGTCCAGCACACCGTCAATGGCATCCGTATACAGCCGCATGATCATACTGAACTGGTCATTGATCGCTGCCAGGTCGTCCAGCATCACATCACTGCCGGATGACATTTCCTGATTCAGCTGGCCCATATTTTCGGAAAGGCCCTGTAGATTGGTATTCAGGCTGCCTGCTCTGCTTCGATATTCACTTCCCAGCTGCGGCATCTGAAGATCCGGCATACCATTGACGGTGTCAAAAAGATTCTTCACCTCACCGCCGGCAGATGCCAGATTACCCATGGCGTCCTCCACGGACCCCACCGCAGTTTTCAACCTGCCGCGTGCCTCCTCCGACATCTTCTCCCCGGCTGTCAGCACGATGGAAGACATCGTCTGCAGGTACTCCCTCATGTCCTGCTGATAACCGGAAGATGCCGGATGCGCCGCCATATACTTTTCCTCGGCATAACTTCCTGCATCCGCCTTGATTTTGGCCGCATTGACAGGCTCCGCCATTTCTTTTGCCACATCTTGAAGCAGTTGTCTGTCCAGTTCGCCCTGTTCTCCGCCCTCCTGCGGAAAAGGTGTGGTCGTCTCTGTCCCGCCTGCATCCTTACTGTAATGCACCCAGCCATCAATGCCTATATAGTTTCTATAATCACCTTTATTGGCATCCCATGTCCAATCTGCCTGCACAATGCTCTGCATAAGAGGCCGCAGGTCCTTTTCGCTTACGCTTCTGACATCTGCCGCGTCAACACTGCCTGTGCCTGTTCCGCCAGGGCTGTCTGGAGTAGCTTCATTGTCAGATGTCGCAGGACTGTCTGAGACATCGCCGTTGTCAGGTGTCGCTGGACTGTCTGAAACATCGCTATTATCAGGTGTCGCAGGATTGTCTGAAACATCGCCATTATCAGGTGCCGCAGAGTTATCTAAAATGTCCTCTTTGTCAGGTGACACAGAATTGTCTGTGTCATCCCCGCTGTCAGGTGCTGCGGGGCTGTCTGAGGTGTCCCCATTGTCAGGTGTCGCAGAGCTGTCTGTATACTCCTCATTGCCGGGTGCCGCGGAACTGTCTGAAACATCGCCATTATCAGGTGTCGCAGAGCTGTCTCCGCTTTCTCCATTACCAATACTATGATCAGGATCTTCGCTGCCAGCATTAGTACGATTAGTATGATCAGTACTTTCATCTTCTGCAGCATCGGCATGATCTGTGCTCCCAGCGGCCACAGCATCGACATGATCAACACTTTTGTAGTTCGAACTGCCGGTACTGTCATGCTTCGTATTTTCAGGCCTTCCCGCATCCGTATTGACATAAAGCGTAAATCCTGCACTTCTTGCATAATTGCCATTTTCAGAGCGCACCTTATCAATATAATAATTCCGGTACGCTTCCAGCGCTCTGGCATAGTCCTCCGCATACTGCTTCGATGCGTTCTCCATCCCCGTTCTGGCTTCCTCGTAGCGCGCTTTTTCCTCCTCGGTCATATACTGATAAATATCCAGCGCATCCACCGTATCCCCCAGCTCCTGTGCCGCATCTCTTACATTGCCTGCGGCATTTCTTGTCTGGTCAATAAAACCGCCGTTTTTGCCTGTCTCATCCATGATATAATTCACGCGGCCCATCAGGTCATTGGCGGAACTGACCATGCCGTCCGTCCACTCTATCGTCCTGTCAGCCAGCACTCCGGTGTCGTCCAGCGCTTTATCCACAAAATCCTGTATCACCGTCAATCTGGCAGAAACGGTGTCAGACTCCGCTCCCGCATCCTCCAGCATCCTGCCCGTCAGATCATGCAGCTTGTCGATATTTTCAGACAGCTGATACGCGATATCTTCCGAAAGATCCACCGCAATGTACGGCTCGGTCTGACCCGCGATACCGCCTACATCTTTCCGGCCGTATACGTTTCCCGCATTTTCACAGGCATAGATATAGCCTGACTGGCGCCCTGCGATGCCGCCCGTATTATAACCCACATGCTCATAACCGATCGCGCCGCTGTTACTGCAGTACTGTATAATTCCGGTAGAAAGCCCCGCAATGCCGCCGGAATCAATGGT
>ERZ808042.787-NODE-787-length-13801-cov-3.499053_pt1 | contig 13801 bp, 7 predicted proteins | sample MGYA00380193_ERZ808042 | MGnify/ENA primary metagenome ERZ808042 (study PRJEB31490, sample SAMN06133401) | mouse gut metagenome | isolation source: M1_2 | host: mice | place: China: Chengdu | collected 2015-05 ...
GGAGAGCCTTTGCGGGAGACGCGTGGACGCGGTGAACCTGTGAGAGAGGAGGATATTCCGCAGACCGGGGCGGCAATCCGTGTGACGGCGCAGGGTGCAGGTTTCTATGCAGGAAATGGAGAACCGCCGAAAGTGTCTGCTGTCTACCGCATTGTCTCGGCAGATTTTGCCAAAGCGAAGGTGAAAATCGCAGCGAAGAGTTATCAGGATGGCAGGCCCGTAACCCTGATGGCGGATGATCTGACCGTGACGATGAGCGGCGCAGAGGAACCTCTGGTTCTGGGAAGGGATTACGTTATCGAAGAAAAAACTTATGTAAACCACACTAAAAAGGGGAAGGCGAAGGTAACCCTGCGGGGAATCGGAAATTACGGCGGGGAAAAGACCATCACCTATACCATAGGGGCGAAAACGCTGCTGTGGTGGATGGAGTAGCAGTAGACTGGCAGAGCCATGGAGTAACATCTGTGGCTCTTTTTTTGCGCGCATCTTGAGTCTGCTGATGCAGCAGTTAATTAGAACAACTCAAAAATTTAATAAAATTAGTCAAATATTTCAGTAAATAACTTAAAATTAGTAAAATAACTCAAATTTGGAATGAGAAAGTGAAAATTTTAGTGAAATAAATTGCATAAATTTGATAAAAATGTTAATATCTAAAATATAAAGGAGAGAAAGTCAAATGACCCCTGAAGAATTTAGTGAAAAATTAAATGAAACTCAAAAAAAGAAATGTGAATCTGCAACTCTGGAACTCAAAGCAGCGGCAAAGGGCTGTCCTAAACGGCTGTATGATACGTTGTCAGCGTTCTCAAATCAGGATGATGGCGGTGTGATCATATTTGGTGTCGACGAGGAGGCCGGTTATCTGGAACAGGGCGTGTATGATGCGCAAGACCTGCAGAAAAAGATCAACGAACAGTGCTTACAGATGGAACCGGTTGTCAGGCCGCTGCTTACGGTGGTGGAAAAGGACGGAAAAAATTTTGTCGCGGCGGAGATTCCGGGAATGGACATTGCTGAGAGGCCTTGCTATTACAGGGGCCAGGGACGTGTGCGTGGTTCCTATGTCCGTGTGGGCGACAGTGATGAGCCTATGACAGAGTACGAAGTATACAGTTACGAAGCGTTTCGTAAAAAATATCAGGATGACGTCCGTGAAGTGCAGCGCACGACACCTGTTATGTTGGATTCTGAAAAGGTGGACTCCTATATTCAATTGCTGAAGGAGGGAAAGCCCAATCTGTCCAGTTTGGGAAATTCTGAGATCAAAGAGTTGATGAGCATTACAAGGATGGGTGCGGTTACGTTGAGCGCCTGCATGCTGTTCTGTCCGTATCCACAGGCGTACTTTCCGCAGCTTTGCATTACGGCGGTGGTTATTCCGGGCAGAGATATGGGTGATGTGAATGAATACGGGGCCAGATTTACGGACAATCGGAGAATAGAGGGGAGCATACCTCAGATGCTGGAGGGAGCGCTGCTGTTCATGAAAAGAAATATGAAAAAAATGACCATTATCAACGCGAGGACGGGCCAGAGGGAAGACCGTACCGAATATCCCGTTACGGCGGTCAGGGAGGCGGTTCTCAATGCGCTGGTGCATCGGGATTACAGCATGCATACGGAGGGAATGCCAATACAGATCCGAATGTTTGAAGACCGCCTTGAGATCAGAAATCCGGGCGGTATTTACGGCAGGCTCCGGGTGGATCAACTGGGAAAGGTGCAGCCCGATACGAGAAATCCCGTATTGGCGGCGGCGTTGGAGGTGCTGGGAGTGACCGAAAACCGTTATTCCGGCATACCGACGATGCGGAGGGAACTGCGGGAGTATGGGCTGCGGGAACCGGAATTTACGGATAACAGGAATGAATTTTGCGTTTGTTTTTATAACGAGGCTGGCGGCGACAGCCGAGAGCCTGATAAAGAGCAGGAAATGGGAGAAGATTTGATTGCGTTTTGTGTCACGCCGAGAAGCAGAAAGGAGATCTGCGCTTTTTTGGGCTTATCCTCTTCTGCGTATGCGATAAAAAAGCATGTGCAGCCGCTGATTGATGCGGGCGTGATTCGTATGACGCTGCCGGAAAAACCGAAAAGCTCCAAGCAGATGTACTATAGTGTACAAACTTAAGATTTTCTTAAAAACACAAGATGTAGTGGATTTTTCTCTTGCATAATACAATTACAGATGTTATAATCAAAACCATCATAGGGTGACATAATAAAATATTATGCAACTCACTGTGCAGATGACAGCATGGAATTGCGGCAGAAACACGGCAGAAACATTTAATGTACGCATGGGAAAAGGTGGAAAGTAATGAGAAAGAGAAGAGTATTGGCATTATTGTTGGCGCTTAGTCTTGTGGTGAGCGGAAACGGCATGACGGTTCTTGCGGCGGAGCAGGGGGCGGACATGCCTGTTTTGGCGTCTCAGGAGGAAATATCGGAGACTGGAGATAAATCGGAGGAGACCAGCGACGCATCAGGCAATACGGAAGAGACATCGGAGACTGATGATAAATCGGAAGAGACGGGAAATCCGGCTGAGGGGGATACATCTGACGAGGAAGGGAAGACGGGAGAGGAAGAGACGCCGGAGAACCCTGAAACGCCTGTGAATCCCGGGGAAAACGATCCTGCCGCACCGAAGGAAGACGATACAGAGCAGGGCGCTGGGGATGACGAGCAAAGCGGTGACCATGCTTCCACAGAAGACGGGGAGAACGGCGGACAGGATGAAGGGCTTGGCACAGAAGAGGAACCGGCTGAAGACGGACAGGAGCCTTCTGTCTCTGAGAATGATGTGGATGAGGCGGAAGAACCTGTGGAAGAGCCGGAGAAGACTGGTGAAGTCAGGATGATGACCTTCACGGATGATGCCGGATTGCGGATTATTTATGATGCGAATGTGACAGCAAATTATGAATATACGGTTAATAACGGTGTGCTCGAAGGAGTAGTCGATAAGGGAACAGGAGCTGCGGCGAATTTTACCGGTAATGTAGTTTTGAATCAGCCGGAAGAGGGAGAGCGATATACTTCGGTTGCGGCAAATTTGTTTAAGGGGAATACGGGCATCACCTATGTGAAGTTTCCGGACGGTGTGACGAGTATTGCAGATAGTACCTTTCAGGGATGTAGTGCACTGAAGGGGGCGTATCTTCCGTCTACAGTTACGTCGATTGGAGAAAATGCGTTTGAAAACTGTACGTCTATGACTCAGATTGCCGTGCCGAAAGCGGTAACGTCCATTGGCAATAGTGCGTTTAAAGGCGATACAAAAATGTATATGGTATACATGAAGGATGTGGATTACAGTGCGCTTGCATCTGTCGGGAATAGCGCCTTTGAGGGTTGCTCGTTGTTGGCCGAATTTTGTTCGGATACAGAGTTTTTCCTTCCGGCGAGTTTGACTACTATTGGTCAAGCTGCTTTTAAGGGATGTAAGGGTATCAAGAAGCTTAATTTGGATACGGCGCAGATAACAGGAATGGGTGAGAGTGCATTTGAAAATTGTACTGGCCTGACAGACATAATGATGAGCAGAACGCTTGCGTCGATACCGGGATGTGCATTTAAGGGATGTTCCAAACTTGAAAATATAACATTTAGCGGCATAAAAGAAGTAACGATTGGAGAGAGTGCGTTCGAGGAGTGCTACAGCCTGAAAAAGGTAGAACTTCCAAATACAGTCAAAGAGGTTTCTAACTATGCTTTTGCAGGGTGTAGTAATTTGAGCAACGTGATAGTTGAGAATCCCGGGATTACACTTGGGACAGCGGCGCCTTTTCCCGCCGGATCGACAAACGGCTGTCTGGTTTTTGTCGGGAAAAAATATTATGATAAGGATACACAGTCCTCGACGGCTATATTTACATATTATCGGGGTTTGGGCTTGGGTGAAAAGGTAGCGTTTGTAGATCCCAGTGAAGATAACAGTAAACAGTATTATACATATAAAGTGGCGGACGGCGAAGGAATTATATATTCAAATGGCAGGCTGCTGGGAGGACGGATTTGGGTAGGAACAACGACAGATTCTAAGAGCGATATAAATAGTTTAAATAACAAAAAGGGTGTTCCGGCTGACGCAACTCAATATTGTGTCTGGTGGGAGGCTGATCAGGGATATAGTCTGGTAGCCGGGTCAATAAAATCAAACGGTGAGGTTGTATCGAAGGTTAACGGCAAATACTATATAACGATGCCCTATGGCGGAACAGTGATTACTGCCGAGTTTCAAAAGAAAGATTCGACAGATAGAGTGGAGGCGTCGTCAGATAGTGATATTGTGGTAGAATTTTCCAATGGCGAGCCGATACAACCGGAAGGGGTAGAACTTAAAATTGGTCAGACGACCAGGATGTTTTTGCTTGATAAAAGTGGAGAGCCGATCTCCTCTTTGCAGATGCAGTCAATTGTTTCTGATAAGCCATCTGTGGCAAAGGTTTCAAATAACGGAGTGATTACGGCGGTAGGAAAAGGAAGCGCAAAGATCACGGTTACTCTGACCAACAAAGCGGGCAAGCCGGTTCTTGTCCGCAGAACGATCAGGGTAGTGGAGGCAGAGATATCGTCGATTCGAATAGGAGCATCGAATTATGATGTTTCATGTATTGTAATCACCGGGGATAAAGACGGTATTCAGACGGCGGCTGTAGGAAAGAATTATGCTCAGTATGGTTTGAAGATTACACTGAAGGCGTATGCCTATACTGATGAGAAGGAAGGCGTGGCCAAGGAACTGACGTGGAAGAGCAGCGACACGAGCATTGCCAAACTGCAGAAAACTTCGACGACAAGTGCGGATTCAAGCAATTTGGTTACAATTCAGCCCGGCTGTGAGGGCGAAGCGACAATAACGGTGAGCGCAAAGGTTAATAGTAAAAAGACGGTTACACAGAAATTTGTAGTCAGTGTGCAGAATCCGAAGGCGAAGCTGGCATCTTCTTCTATAACAATCAATCCTAATTTGGAAGAGTGCGGTGAACTGGAGGTAATTTCGTCATACGGCGCGAGTCTTCCGGGTGCACTGCCTAAAATAATCGAGAAAGAGGGAGATAAGTGGGTAGGCAACAGTAGTTTCATTTTGCGGAAGAAGGAGCAAGGGAATGTAAACAGCGGATCATGCCGTTATAGTGTTATTTTGGCAGATGATGCGGTGAAGGACGGCAAATATAAAGTTTACGTCTGTTTCAATGATAATGATAGAGACAATTCCCTGCCGCTGACGATTACGGTTAAGCGTTCGGTTCCTGCGCCTACAGTCAAGTTTAATACAAAGAAGACGAAATTTAATCTTTTTTATAAAAATGGTGGAACAGATCAGGACGGTAATCCAATCACGGTCACGACGGAAGTGACGAAGCTTGGCAATGCGAAGATCAGCAAATTTGAATTGTGTGCTTTGTCCGAGGATAAGGCGGATGACCAATTGTTCCTTGACAATTTTGAAATTGTGAACAACCCGGACGAACTTGCAAAGAATATTGTTACGATCCGGAGAAAATCAGGGAACTTAAAGTATACGGAGAAAAATCCGCGACCGGTTGTGACAGGGTATCTCAAGATTTATTATGAAGGATATCATGATGAGGTGGCAAAGAAGGTTAAGGTGACTATGCCGACTGTGACTACAGCGCCGACTTATGTGCTCGACAGAACGTCGGTAACCTATAGGAGTACAGCACCTGAACAGTATGAGGAACTGACACTGCTGGATAAGAAAACCAAACAGACGATTACCTTTAATGAAAATGTTAAATTATACCGTATTGAATCTGCTAAGACAATTGTTTCAGAAGGTAAACTGGAGAATAGTAAGATCAAGTTTAAGGTTGTCAGCCGGCCTGAGACAGATAAGGTAAAGATTTCTCTGTGTAATCCTACCGAATGGGATAAGGATAAGAATGGCGATGACAGAACACTTGCGTATACCTTCAGTGTAAATGTTACGGATAAAGAACCAACTGTTAAGACGACCCAGACTGTTACCGTCAACTTGAACTATCCAGAAGTGGAAGGCTCCTTTGGACTGATATCCAGTCAAAAAGATACGGTATTAAATGAAAGTCAAGATTTTACATATAATACAAAAGCAAGAAATGCGGATCAGTATGAGCTCTTAGATGTAAGTTATCAAAATGGCAAAGGTACGGTAAAAATCAAAGATAGTAAGATTAAGAAGGGTACATATACATGGTCCTGCAAGGCACAGGAGAAAAGCGGTGTCTCCATTCAGAAATCGACCACGCTGACGATTAAGGTAGTAGATACAGTGCCTGTCGTTAAGTTGGGGAAAGGATCTCTTGTACTGAATCTTGCAACAGGGACAAGAACCGAAACGGGTGCTGTTACCTATGAGGAGACGGCGGAGATACCTCTTAAAATTACCGGCAAACCAGAAGGCTATAGACTGGATACTAATGTGAACGCAGGTGAAGACAGCACACAGATTGTATGTAAAACAAGAAATGAGGATGGAGCGGAGAATAAATTCAAATGGACATTGGAGGATGTCAAAACGGTAGATGGGAAGGTGGTTGACGGAAAATTGGCGGTTTCCATTAAGGGAACTCCGGATAAAAAAACATACTCCTTCGAGATAAAAGGAAGATATGTTCAGCAGGATTCGAGCGCTGGCGAGCCTAATGTAGTGTGGGCGAAACCGCTTAAATTTAATGTTAAGGTGGATAACAATTCCGCTATTTCGGTAGCCTTTTCCGCTAAAGGTAAGTTGAATCTGGTGGACAGAGAAGGTGAGTATACAAATAAGAATGCGATTGTCTATACGCCTTCACTTAAGAACGTCAGGGGAAAGATTACAGGGGCATGGATATATGATGCGGATACGGATGAGGAGAGCAAATATTTTGACAGCTATTTGAATCTGGAGGACGGAAAAATCTATGTAACTCCCAAGAAAATATTGGTAGAAAGCGGGACCGGGTCTGAAAAAGCGGGAGACAGTGCAAATGATGGGCAGATTACTCAACAGAATGATACGGTTTCAGAATACCAATATGTAGAACTGGAAAACAATAAACAGTACAGTGTCAAGATAGAAGTAAAAGTGGATGGGTATATAGGAAACAGAGGTAAACACGAGGGTATTATCTCCAATCCAATTAAAATTAGGACAGCACAGGTGCTTCCTAAAGTGACAACTGACAAGACAACATTGGACGTATACCTGTCAAATAAGCAATATGATGCAACGTTCACAGTGACACCGCAGGAGGGAGTTGCCGGAATAGTCGAGGAAATTAAATTCCATGACGATGACGAGGTGCCGCGGGATGCTTTCGAGATTCTGTACGAAAAGCAGAGTAACGGGTCGCTTAAAGTGATTGTTCATCTGAAGGAGGCGGTTGCCTACAGGTGTGATTCTACAAATAAGATAAAGATGTATATCAAGTTCAAGGGCCAGGGAACGAACACGGCAGGTACGCCGATCACTATGAATGTAAAGATCAACAAGTAACGCGATGCGGCGGCCGATTTTGGCCGCCGTGCTGTTTTCCGGATATCGGGGATGAGGAGAGGGTGAAAGAATTATGAAAAGAAGAAGTGCGGCAGCATTATTGTTGACGCTGGGACTGACTGTCGGCGGGAACGGGATGGTTTTTGCGGCGGAGCAGGGAATGGAGCCGCCGGCTGAAACGTCTCATGTGAGCCGGATTGTCAGTTTTACGGACTATACCGGTATGAGAGTGACTTACGATGCAAACGTTTCACAGCAGTATGTCTATGAAGTCGAGGAAGGGATTTTGAAAGCAGTCAGATGGAAAGAGTCTGCTGCGGAAGACGGAGAAACGCCGGAGACGGTGAAGTTTGAGGGCAATGTGGAGCTGAAGCAGCCGGAGGAAGGGGAGAAGTATACGTCTGTTGCGGCGGATGTTTTTGGCGGTAATCAGCTTATCACCTATGTGAAGCTTCCTGCCGGAGTAACGACTGTAGCGGAAAACAGCTTTAAAGACTGTACAGGCTTAAAGAGTGTCTATCTGCCTTCCACGATAAACAGAATTGAATCCGGCGCTTTTGAGGGCTGTACGGAAATGACGCAGATCTGCTTGCCGAAAGCAGTGACAGCTATCGGTGATAATGCTTTTAAGGGAGATGCCGGGCTGCAGACTGTGCAGATTCGGGATGTGGCGGAAAGTGAATTGTCTTCTGTCGGCGCACATGCTTTCGCGGGATGCCGGAGTTTACAACAGATAACCATTCCGCAGACAGCAGTAGTTGGAGAAGATGCTTTTGAGGATGGCATAACGGTAACTGTGGAGGAGCAAGCGCAGTAAGTTTCACTCCTCCTCCACCAGAAACCGGATGTACCGCAGCAGTTCGCGGCGCTTTCCGGCATTCAGTTTCTGGATACGAAAGAGTACGTCGTGCATGGTAACGTCACCCAGATACTTCCGGCTCAGGTTAGGGCTGCCCAGATAGCTGCAGTCCGCACTCAGAAGATAATCGGTGCTGACCTTATAATATGTGGAAAGTTTTAAAACGGCCCAAAGCGGAATATCGCGGCGGCCGTTTTCGTAGTTGGAGTATGTCTGCTGAGATACGCCCAAATATTCTGCGACTGTTTTCTGCTTGAGATCCCGGTCTTCCCGTAAATCCCGTATGATAACGTGAAGTTCTTTCATATACCAACCAAATTCCTTTCCTGTAACAGCGTTGACAGAATTGTTGTTATAAATGCTATCACACAACGAAAAATTGTAACCAAGAAACTACAAATAGAAAAGAAATGCGACATAGAACAACATAAAAGCGTGAGAGGGCAAATAAAGTTTCACGTGTAAATAATAGGAAGTTTTGCTATAATATAGAGAGATTGAAGCGGAGGACAAAGACGCGGGAAGATGATAAATCAAACGGAGCAGAATCCTTTATTTTACCGGATCGTCAACGGTATGATCCGGCTGTTGCTTGCGGGAGCGGTGTTCCTTCTGCTTTTGCACAGCATTTTCAGCACCAGTTTTGTTGGCAGGATATTTCTGGAAGACGGGAGTGAGCAGGAGAGAACCCTGAACATAGCGGATAGCCCGCTGCGTCATTTGCTGGTATTTGTTTTTTTGACGGCGGCGCTGCTCGGTGGACGGAAACTGTGGGATATTTTTTGTGTACGCAAAAATGTGCATGCGGATGCACGCGGCGGGAAAAGCCGGGTGGGTCGGAGTGATATGGTATTCTGGGGTCTGACCCTTCTCACGGTGGTTCTGGCGGCTTCCTTTGTAGGAATGACACAGCTTTATCCGGGATCAGACCCGGCTAAAGTGTGGGGGATTGCCATGGAGTGGCGGCAGGGGGATTTTTCTTCTTTTGACGAAGGGGCATATCTGTTCTGCTATCCGTTTCAGTCGGGAATCGTTCTTTTTTTCTATCTTTTGAGTTTCCTTTTCGGAGAGGGAAACTTTGTGGGAATCCAACTGGTGAACGTGGTTTTTCTGGCAGTGATCTATGGGCTGCTGGTGAAACTTTCCGGGCTTTTCGGGGTAACTGCCGGAGAGGACACGGAGGGCTTTGGAAAGAGGAGAACGGGATTACAGGCGGCCGTGTATCTGGGACTTTTGGTCTGGGTGCCGTTATCCTTTTATGTGACGTATCTGTATGGCATTCTGCCGGGGATGGCGCTGTCTTTGGGCGCTGTTTATTTTGCGCAGCGGTATCTGGCAGTCAGGCGTTACCGTTATATTGCGGCGGCGTCTCTCTGTATGGGACTTGCCACGGTCATCAAGATGAACTGTCTGATCTATCTGATTGCCATTGCCTGCTTTCTGGTTTATGACGCGATTTCTCTTTTCTTTCTTTCAGAGAAAAAGCGGTGGAAGGAAGGCGCGGTCTCTCTTATTTTCATCGTATGTATGGGACTTGCCGTCGCGCTCTGTACGCAGATTTCCAATGCTGCCGTGGAGCGGATTGCGGGACGGGAGCTGTCGGAGGGAGAAGTCATGCTCTCCTGGGTGGTTATGGGGATGCAGGAGGCGCCGCTTGGTCCGGGCGGCTACAACGGTTACATTGGCAATGTGTTTACGGAATATCATTATGACACGGAATTGATCACACAGGCGTCTATGGAGGAACTGCAGAAAATAGTGACAAGAATGTCAGAAAATCCTCTGGACGAGGGACTGCCTTTTCTGGCGCGGAAGACGGCCTTTCAGTGGAATGATCCCACCTTTATCTGTCTGGATCGTACCCGGGGGAGGAAAGCGCAGACACGGATTCCGGGATGGCTGAGGAGTGTGATCGAGGGCAGGGGCGGTGTGCGGCTCTCGGTTCTGCTCAATTACATGCAGACACTGATTCTGATGGGGATGCTGCTCTATCTTTTTTTGCGGTGGCGGAAGGGGAATCTCTATGAGCTGATGGGAGCCGTGGTTTTTCTGGGAGGATATCTTTTCCATCTGTTCTGGGAATCCAGCGCATCCTATACGATTCCCTATTTCGTAGTGCTGATTCCCTATGCGGTCTGTGGGCTGGCGGAGTGGGCCGCATTTTTGGAAAGGACAGTGGACAGGCTGCAGGGGATGAAAGAGACGAGCGAGGCAGCGAAGGAAGCAGGCGGAGGGAAATACGGGAAAACAGGAAGGATGTTGACGGCGGCCGTGGCGGTTGTGTTCGGGCTGCTTGTCCTTGCGTTTACGCGGACGAATCTGTTTGACCGGACGATCGCGCTTAACGACGATAAAAATGGAATCGACGCCAGTGCGCAGTTCTACCAGACGGGGAACTGGGAGAAACCTTATTGACGCATACATCAGTGCGCCAGAAAAAGGCGGAACAGTCCGTACAGCCTGTGCCGGATACAGAGGACGTAGGCCTTGTTGTGAAGTCCGGAAACGTCACTGATCTTGACGGCGCGGAAGGCTCGCCTGATGGGCGGATAGCTGCACTCTGCAAGAAAGGCTTTCCGGCCGCCGTGGCCGGATGCCTCCTCCGTGCGGAATACGGGCGGCAGAGTCAGGAGACACTGGTAGACATAGTAATATAAAAGCTGTTTTTTCATGCAGGGGTGTGCAGCAAGGTCGATCAGCCTGTCATAGGTATCGAAAAGCAGACGATTTTCCGCAAGCCGCCCGCTGTCCATGGTATGTGTGAGGGAGCTGCCGCTGCTTCTGTAATAATAGAAGGATTCCGAGAGGAAACAAACCGAGGAGGCTTCCAGCAGGCAGCCGTAAACGGCCAGACCGTCCTCTCCCAGTTTCAGGGAGAGAGGAACCTGAAAAAGATATTTTTCCAGCAGGCTTTTGCGAAAGAGTTTGTTGCAGAGGCTGGGGGAGACACCATAGTGAAAGAAAGTGCCTGAGAAAAGCATACGCGGCCAGACCTTTTCTTCCAGTTGTTTTCGATCATATGATCCGGGCGGGCAGACGTCACGCCGTTCAATCTGCTTTTCCGGGGTGACGGCGGTATAATTGCAGCAGACGATATCGGGGTCCGACTCGATGGCGCAGCGGCACATCCTGTTGTACATAGCGGGATCGATCCAATCGTCGCTGTCAACGAAGGCAATATATTTGCCGGCCGCCTGTCTGAAACCGGCCTGTCTGGCAGACATATGGCCGCCGTTTTCTTTGTGGAAACAGCGGATGCGCCTGTCTTTTTCGGCGTAGTTATCGCATAGAGCGGAGGAGCCGTCTGTGGAGCCGTCGTCTATGAGAAGGATCTCAAAGTCCGTGAAGGTTTGGGCAAGGATGCTGTCCAGACATTGGGACAGGTAGGGTGCTACATTATATACAGGTACGATGATACTTAAAAACGACATGGAGTCTGCTCCTTTATTGACAGAGTTTTCTTGATGTACATACTTACATTATAACATATTCATAATTGCAGATGCTATAGGAGAGGATGTGTGATGGAAAAAATCGTATTTATTATTCCCAATATGACGGGTGGGGGAACGGAGCGTGTGATATCCCTCTTGAGCACGGAGTATGTCAAGCGGGGATTTCAGGTTGCAATTATGCAGTTTGCCGGGTATCAACACGCTTATGAGCTGGATGGCCGGGTGGAGGATTTTTCCGTCTCCGCACAGTCGGGCGGCAATCCGTTGATTCAACTCAGGCGGATACGGGATATGCGCAGATATTTTAAGAAGAATCCGGGTTGTCACATTTTTGCCTTCTGTGTAAACGGAGCCGTTTTTTCCGCAATTGCGACGCTTGGCATGAAACGGCCCTTTCTGGTGGCTGAGAGGAACAGTCCGGAGAGCTGTAAGGAGAAAAAAATCCGTAACTGGGCTTATCGGAGGGCTGATGTGATTACATTCCAGACGGCGGACGGTATCAGTTATTTCCCGCCCGCTATCGCCAGGAAAGCGGTGATCATCCCCAATCCCATCGATATGGCGATTCCGCCGCGCTATGAGGGAAAGCGGGCGAAAAAGATTGTGACAGTGGGACGGCTGCACAGCCAGAAAAATCAGGCGCTGCTTTTGGAAGCGTTTTCTGATTTCTGTAGAGAGAGGACAGACTATGCGCTTCATATATACGGGAAAGGCGAGTTGGAGGCCCGGCTGCAAACGTACGCGCAGGAACTGGGAATCAGCGACCTTGTTGTATGGCACGGTTTTTCCACACGGGTGAAGGAGGAAATCTTGGACAGTCGCATGTTCGTGCTCTCCTCGGATTTTGAAGGGATTTCCAATTCCATGCTGGAGGCTCTTGCCATGGGGATTCCCACGATTTCCACAGACTGTCCCATCGGCGGAGCGAGGGTCTATATAAAGAATAACGAAAGTGGCCTGTTAGTGCCGGTGGGAGATCGGGAAGCGCTGGCGGAGGCTATGCTCCGGGTCGCTGGGGATGACGAGCTTGCCGACCGGCTTTCCATAAATGGGGCAAAGGTGAGGGAGCAGTATTCCCCGGACAGTATTGCGGAGCGTTTTTTGGAGGCGGCGAAAATTATATGAGCAGTATAACAATTCTGACACCCACGTACAACCGGGCTGCATATCTGCCGAGGCTCTATGAGAGCCTGAAAACTCAGACAAACAGGGATTTTCTCTGGTTGGTGGTGGACGACGGCAGCGAGGACGATACGCAGTCGCTGCTTGCTTCATACGGGCAGCAGAATGTGAAGATACGCTATATCAGACAGGAAAACGGGGGAAAGCATACGGCATTAAACAGAGGCATTGCGGAAATTCGGTCGGAGCTTACCTTTATTGTGGACAGCGACGATTATCTGCCGGAAAACGCGGTGGAGACGATTCTTGCTTACCATGAAAAGTATCGGGAGACGAAAGGATTGTGCGGTTACAGCTTTTTGCGCTGTCACAGTGATGGGCGGGTGAATACTGCCTTTTTTCCGTCGGATGAGCTTATTGGAACGTATGCCGAAGTGCGGATTAACGGGGGCATCGGCGGCGATAAGGCGGAGGTCTTCTACACGGATATTTTAAAAAAATATCCGTTTCCCGTGTTCCCCGGCGAAAAGTTTATGCCCGAGGATGCGGTTTGGATGCAGATGTCCGGGCCTTATCGGATGGTGCATATCAATAAAAATATTTATTATTGCGATTATCTGGAGGGAGGACTTACCGTCACGGGGAGACGGATGAAGGTGCATTCTCCCAGAGGGATGGTACTGCGCTCCGGGATATATTTGAACGATCCCACAATCTGTATTAAGGTGAAGGTGAAAATGATGCTGCTATATCAGATTTATGGCAGATTTGCGGGGATACCGGCGAGAGAGCTGAGGCGTGAAACTGAGAAAAAAATGTTGTGGTATCTGTGCAAGGCGCCATCTTTTTTGATTTGGCTGGCGTGGAGGCGTACAT
>ERZ808042.789-NODE-789-length-13776-cov-2.677568_pt1 | contig 13776 bp, 6 predicted proteins | sample MGYA00380193_ERZ808042 | MGnify/ENA primary metagenome ERZ808042 (study PRJEB31490, sample SAMN06133401) | mouse gut metagenome | isolation source: M1_2 | host: mice | place: China: Chengdu | collected 2015-05 ...
AAATTGCAGGGGCATCTGAAGCATATAAAAAAATACTTGTGGTAACAGGCGGATTTCATACATACGGCATCATGGAGCTTCTGAAGGAGAACGACAGTTCGGCAGAGCCGGCTGCCGGGAAAAGAAAGCAGAAAGCAGGAGGCAGCACAGGGTTTCTCCGGTGCACGGCAAAACCGGTCAGGCTTCATGGACTGTCGGATAAGGATCAGGGAGTCTATTCGCTTGCCTATTCCATGGAGGCGGCAGACGCATTGAACGGGTATGCCAGCGGCATGCAGTCGCCGGGCTTTTATCAGCAGGTATGGCAGCGTCTGCTGAAGGAGGGGGTTCCGGACGGGAATTACGAAGCGGCGGTGCTTCATCAGCTGGTAAGCGCGGGGCGGCAGGCAAGACAGAAGAAGGAGAGCCTTTCCTCCTATGATGTTATCTGCGCGCTTTCCATGGCGAAAGGGCTGGCAGCGCTTCGGGGAAAACATGAACCGGGGCTGTATGAACTCCGGGATGCGGCGCTTTCTTCTTTTGTAAAGGGAGAATGCAGCCCGTCTACGGATCTGCCCCTTCGGCTCCTTCACAAACTGAATACGGGAAAGCAGGTGGGAAAGCTCTGTGAGGATGCGCTGCGTCCGCCGCTGCTTCTGGATTTTGAAGAACAGTGCAGAGTTTTCCGGCTTAAGATACAGGCGGCAGGGCAGCAGGAGGTGGTTCTGGAGCTTTTTTCCAAAAAGAAACATCTTGCCATGAGCCGTTTTCTCTATCAGACAGAATTTCTGGGGACAGGATTTGCAAAGAGGACGAAGGGCGCAGATCTTCTGAACCGGAAAGACCGGAACCGGATCCGGGAGACCTGGAACTACCGTTATACCGGACAGGTGCTTTCGGCTCTGGTGGACGTGTCCATGCTGGGCGGTACGGTGGCGGAAGCGTCCCGCACGCGTCTGCTTCGGGATTTTGCCAAAAGCGAGAGCAGCCAGGAGGCAGCAGGGCTTCTGGCCAGAGGTTTTCTCATGGGATTTCTGGAAGAACAGGCGGGTATGGGGATGCATATCCGGGAGGTTCTGGCCGCAGACGGTGATTTCTTTTCTCTGACCGAAGGGTTCTCCCATCTTCGGATGCTGTACGAACTGCAGGAACTGTATGAAGTGGAAGATTCTCTGGAGCTGGAAGACCTGATCGGAGTCTGTTTTCAGAAGATTGTGCAGCTTCTGCCGTCCATGGCGCAGATCCGGGAGGAACAGCAGCAGGCGTGCATGGAAAGCTGCCTGTCGCTCTATCAGATCACGGGCAGAAGCAGCTTTTCTCATTTCCGGCAGATACTTCTGGAGGCTTTTGACCGTCTCCTTTGCCAGCCGGAGATACAGCCGGGACTGGAAGGAACCGTACTGGGACTGCTCTATGGATATGACAGCAGTTATGATGAACGGATTCAGAGGACGGCGGCGGGCTATCTTCAGGGAACGGATGCTATGCAGATGAAGAGTGCGGCGTTTCTGCGGGGACTGTTTTATACTGCGCGGGATTTCGTGTTTGTCCGGGAGAACTTTCTGGGCATGATCGACGGGCTTCTGGCGAAGCTGTCAGTGGATGCGTTTATGAAGCTTCTGCCGGAGCTTCGGCAGGCGTTTGGGTATTTTACCCCGCTGGAGACGGACCGGATCGCCAAAAAGGCGGCGGCGCTTCACGGAGTGAAGAAGGAGGAGCTGCTTAAGGGGCGTATGGTAACGCCGGAAGAGTACAAATATGGAGAAACGCTGGATGCTTATGCGGCAGAAACGCTGTAAACATGGAAAAGGCAAAGCATATGTGATTTTCTTTTTTCTGTTTATCTTTTCCGGATTTTTTAGTATAATGATGTTTAACAAGTAAAAACAGGAGGTAATCTTATGGCATTTCCGAAAAATTTTCTATGGGGCGGCGCAGTAGCTGCCAATCAGTATGAGGGTGCATACCTGGAGGATGGAAAGGGCCTGTCGGTACCGGATATGCTTCTGGGAGGAGACGTGAACACGCCCAGGACTTTCCTGCCGGTGTCGGACCCCAATGCTTTTTATCCCAGCCATGAGGCAATCGACTTTTATCATCATTACAAAGAAGACATCGCGCTGTTGGGCGAGATGGGCTTCAAGTGCTTCCGGCTGTCCATCAACTGGGGACGGATCTTCCCGAACGGAGACGATGAGACGCCCAACGAGGCAGGCCTGAAGTTCTATGATGATGTGTTTGACGAGTGCAGAAAATACGGCATCGAGCCGCTGGTTACGCTGTGCCACTATGAGATTCCGTGGAATATTGTAACAAAATATCACGGCTTTTCGAACAGGAAGACCATTGACCTGTTTGTAAAATATGCAGTGACCTGTTTTGAGCGGTACAGGGACAAGGTAAAATACTGGCTGACCTTTAATGAGATCAATATTCCCTGCATGGGCGAGGGCGGAATCGGCAATCTGTACGGGCTTGGGCTTATGGATGAGGAGGATATCAAAGCCACAGAACCCATTAAACTCAGCGACCTGAAAGGGGATCCGCAGGCCATGTTTGAGGCGCTTCACAATGAATTTGTGGCAAGCGCGATTGCCGTGCAGAAGGGACATGAGATCAATCCGGACTTTATGATCGGCAACATGATCGCCCATGTGACGCTCTATCCGCTGACGCCGAATCCGAAGGATATCTTTGCCTGCTATACAGAGGATAATTTTAAGAACAATATCTGCGGGGATGTGCAGATCCGCGGAGAGTATCCAACCTTTGCGCTCAAGTATTTTAAGGACCATGGAATCGACACTTCCTTTATCACCGATGAGGACAAAGAGACCATAAAGAACGGAGTGGTGGATTTCTATACCTTCTCCTATTACATGACCAACTGCGTGACGACAGATGAAAATGCGGAAAAGACAGCAGGAAATATGTCGCTGGGCGTAAAGAATCCATATCTGAAAGCGTCTGACTGGGGCTGGCAGATCGATCCGCTGGGACTTCGTTATACGTTGAATGTACTTCATGACCGCTATCCGCATACGCCTCTGATGGTTGTGGAGAACGGCTTCGGCGCTTTTGACCAGGTGGAAGAAGACGGAGCGATCCATGACAGCTACCGCATTGATTATTTCCGGGAACATATCCGCTGTATGGGAGATGCCATCGAGGACGGAGTACCGCTGATCGGCTATACCACCTGGGGACCCATTGATCTGGTTTCCGCAGGGACAGGCCAGTATGCGAAGCGTTACGGCTTTATCTATGTTGACCGCCACGACGACGGTACCGGCGATTTCTCAAGAAGCCGGAAGGATTCCTTCTTCTGGTATAAAAAGGTCATTGAAAGCAATGGGGAAGATCTGGACTGAACCATGGAAAAGATGAGAAACCGAATGACAGGTATCATCTGAATACCAGAAAACGGAGCTGTTTGTGGACAGCTCCGTTTTCTGGTGGTAAAATACAGGTAATAAAAAACTCACACAGGAGGAATCATCCGGATATGAATGTGAATACCGGTCAGTTGAACCGATGGCGGCTGATACTTGGAAGCTATTCCCGGAATCAGATCGGCTTTGGAGATGGTGCGTCTCTGGAAAACGGGATTTCCTGTATGGATCTGGAAGAAGCACTGGATTTTTTATATCACAGGGAACAGGGAGAGGATGTGCGCAGGCAGGGCGGGACAGAAGCGAGCCGTCTGACTGCGGCCACGTGGATCACGCGGATCCGGAAGCTGTTTCCGAAGGAGACCGTGGAGATCCTGGAGCGCCATGCGCTGGATCGTTACGGGATGACCGAGCTTTTGACGGACAGGGAGGTTCTGGAGAAGCTGGAGCCGAATCAGGAGCTGCTGAAGACGATCCTGCAGCTAAAACACCTGATGAAAGGGGATGTGCTGGATACGGCCCGCCGGATCGTAAAACAGGTGGCGGAAGAGATTGCGAAGAAGCTGAATCAGGATATCAGAAAATCACTGCTTGGAAAAATTGACCGCAATTCCAGCAGTCCGGTCCGCTCCATCCGGAATCTGGATATACAGAAGACGATCCGGAAGAACCTGAAGCATTATGACCGGGAAAATAACAGGCTTTTGCTGGAGCAGGTGTACTTTAACGGAAGGACCAGAAAATACAGCCAGTGGCGGGTAGTGATTGCGGTGGATGAGAGCGGGTCCATGCTGGATTCGGTCATCCACAGCGCGGTCATGGCGGGAATCTTCGCAAAGCTTCCCATGCTGGATACAAAGCTGGTGATCTTTGATACGCAGGTGGTGGATCTGAGCAGCCATCTGGAAGATCCGGTAGCAACTTTGATGAGCATCCAGCTTGGAGGCGGAACGTTCATTACCGGGGCGCTGCAGTACTGTGAGACGCTGATCGATCATCCGCACCGGACCATGGTGGTGCTGGTATCTGACCTGTGTGAAGGCGGCAGCGTGTCCGCGCTTCTGGGCGTGAGCCGGGGCATCATAGAGAGCGGCGCCAAACTGATCTGTCTGACGGCGCTGGATATGGAAGCGAATCCGGTCTATGACAGGCACACGGCGCAGAAGCTTGCGGATCTGGGCGCCCATGTGGGAGCCATGACGCCGGAAGCGCTGGGAGACTTTATGGGAAAAATTATGAATGGATAAGAGCGGTCAGGAGGATTCCGGGATGGATACATTAAAAGAGATGCTGAAGCATGCGGACGATGATTATCTGACAGGGCTTTGCAATAAAGGGACGGTGAAGCGCGCCTACAAGGATCTGGGACAGGAAACGCCGGCTGCAAAGTGGCAGGAGACGGAAGCGGAGGTGGCGCTGAAGGAGGAAACCTGTGTCATCCGGATGCCGCTGGGAGAGAGCACCTGTTCCTGTCCGTCCAGAAGTATCTGCAGGCATATTGTGACGGCGATTCTGTGGCTGAAGCAGGAACAGGCAGAAGCTGCTGCTCCGGAAAAAGAGGAAGCTGCTGCAGAGGATACAGAAGGCTCTGCGCAGAAGAAAGAAAAAGCCGCAGCAGAGCAAAATAATACAGAAAAGACGCCGAGGAGCATGCCTGCCGGGGAAAAAGAGCAGGCAAAACCGCATCTTCTGGAGGAGATCCTTCAGATTCCGCCGGACCGGCTGAAGCGGGCGTGCAGAAGCAGGAAATTTGAACAGTTTCTGGCACATATGAATGCAGGGGAGCTTCCGCCGATCGAGGAAAGCTCGATCATAACCGTGACGCTTCCATGGGAAAAGGCAACGGTCAAGCTGCTGGAGCCGTTTGCATATTCCAGCTGTACCTGCCACAGCAGGGAACTGTGCGCGCACAAGGCGCAGGCGGTCTTGGCTTATCAGATTCTGAAAGGGCGGCTCAGCCTGAAGGAACTGTCCGGGCTTCGGGAAGAGGAGAGCCTGTGGGATGAGGAACAGGTGCGAAGGGCGGGAAAAAGTGTTCTGGAATCCGTGCTCCACCAGATGTATACAGGGCTTTCCAGGCAGTCGCCGGAGATCTCTGCCAGTCTGGAGCGCCTGGCAGTCATCACCCACCGGGCAGGGCTGCCTGCACTGGAGAGCCGGCTTCGGGAGGCCGCTGCGGAATATCAGAAGTATTTTACAAGGTCGGCCGCCTTTCGAAGCGGGACGCTTCTGGGCATACTTCTCTGGATCGGGCAGCGTGCCCGGGAACTTTCGAAGGCAAAAAATCAGGAGGAGATCCGCAGGCTTGCAGGAAGCTTTCGGGATACTTACGAGCCTGCAGGGAAACTGCATCTTCTGGGGATGGGCGGCAGGACATTTTCCAGCAGGACCGGATATGAAGGAGAGATCTATTATTTTCTGGAGCCGGAGAAGAAAAAATGGTATACATGGACAGACGCCCGCCCTGTTTTCTATGAGGGAGTCAGAAGGAGGCCGCCTGCTTCTTCTGAGAATGCGCCTGCCCCGTGGGGACTGAACTGCAACAGGGAACAACTTCAGTATCTGGAATTTGATCTGATGAATGCAAAGGTTGCCTCCGGAGGCCGCCTGTCGGTAAGCAGGGACAGTAAAGGAGAGGCCCTTGGTTCCAGAAGCCTTAAAACCGAAGGGCTGCGGGAGATGATCCTGTGAGATTATGAAGAACTTCTTCTGGAAAATTTCGGCGGATCAGAAGGAAAAGCCGGGCAGGAGATGCAGAACCGGGCGGAAGGCAGGAGAGAGAAGCCGGTTCTGGTGGGAGCGGTCCGATGGGGAGAGACGGTTTTTGATACGGTGGAACAGCGGTTCTCCTGGAATCTTTTTGATCCGGAGGGAAGGAGCCTTTTTATCTCTCTGCGCTACACGAAGGAAGAACGGCTGGTCATCCAGATGCTGGAACGGCTGGAACAGAAACTGCAAAAGCACAGGCAGGAAGCCATTGTCTGTTTTGGTTCCCTGTATCTGGATGAGGAAGGCAGGATGTGTCTGTATCCGATTGAATTTTTACTGAAAGGAACAGAATATATTCTGGAAGACTGCCTGCTTTCGCAGAAACGGGTTTCGGCAGAAGAAGGAAACCAGGAAAAACGTTTGCCTGCATCCATGGAAATCATTCATACGATGGAACAGTATCAAAGAGAAGCCATGAGTCATCTGTCAGATCTGTTTGTCAGCGGGATATCTTCTGTGCAGGAGGACACCATGCACCGGCTGTCGGTTCTGTCGGAAGACGGGGAGCGGCTTGGGCTGCACCGTGCAGGAGCGGAATTTGGACAGATCAGCGGGCTTCTGGAGAGAAAACGGCACCAGATGGAATTTTCTCTGGAGCCTGTGCTGGAGGCAGAGATCAGGCTTTATCAATATCTTATGGCGTGCAGAAAGAAGCTTTCCTGCGATATGGCGCTGGTGAAACAGCGTACAGCAGATGCTTATATATAATGGAAAGACAAAGATACAAGGGGTGAAAAGGAGAATCGGATTATGAACCTGAATAAAGAACGCAACCGTCAGAAGCTTCAGGATGTTCTGGAGTCTGTGGAACTGACAGACAAAAACAGCAGGCTGGCAGAGCAGTATCTGGATGTGGATCTGGAAGAGGACAGAGAACTGCTGGCAGGAGCAGAGCCGCAGGATTTCTCAGAACTCCGTCAGGAGGTACGCGACAAATGCCGGGAATACAAAAGTTACTGCCTGAAACGAAACCTGAAAGAAGAGCTTGGGCGTTTTGTACGTTTTGCCGCATCGGTGGGAGGCTCTACGGCTTACTATGTACTGGCGCCTGATCGATATAATATCGTCGATATCAACTCGATTCTGGAGTATCTGACCAGAGAGCAGGCAGCGGCGGTTCGCGCGGAAGGCATTGTCTGGAATATTTACGAGATAAAAACTGCCCTGACCGGCCTGGTACAGAAGACTCCGCAGGTGCTCAGAGATGCCATGGGACTGTGTTACCATAAAAGCGATAATGCCAAATCTCTGCTGGCAGCGGTATCTCTGCACTATACAAAGCCGGAGAAGCCGGCCGGAGGAGTTATAAAAGCGCTGTTTTCCGGAGGCAGCATGGAGCAGCAGGCACAGAAGGCGGTTCAGAAGACCGTGCAGTATCTGGAATCCAATCTGACGGACAGCATGGAAAATATTTTTACAGTAGCCGCACCTTCGGATGAAGATATGAAAAAACTCATATCTTTTGTACAGTCCGGTGCCGTGGATCAGCCGGTCCCGCAGGAAATCGTTCAGATGCTGCAGGGAAGAAAGATGTCGGATTATCTCATCGCACTGCTGGCAGGCGAAGCATTTCTGGCAATCGAGCATTCCCGCCAGTGCGCAGCATTCGTAATGCTTGCCCTTGCCATGGATGTGGAACGGGATCAGACAATGGTGCTGGATGTTTGTCTGAATATCGGCGGATCGTCCTGGTTTTTCAGGCATATTGAGGCACTGGAAGAATATATGCCCATGCCCAGAGAAGACTATATTGTCTGGTGTCTGAAGAACTGCAAGTATGGAAGCCCGGTGAAACGGGTGATAAAGGATCATCCGGAAGTGGTCCGGCAGCTGATCAAAAAAGTGTCTACAGAGGAATTCCAGCATCTTCTTGCCATGGCAAAGAATATGAATCCCATGCTGTACCAGGAACTGAACTGTACGGGTTCCGGAGAATTCCGCATGAAGCTGGCACAGGAACTGACGACCTGCTATAAAAATGGAAAAAATGAAGCCATGCAGTATCTGCTGGGGGAAGCGGAACTGGAGACGCTGTATCCATACGTAAAAGAATGGCGTGGCGGATGGGATTATGATACCCGAAAATGCCAGAGAATGCAGTCTTTGAAAAAGCACGGCCAGGAACTGCAGATGTACCAGAGAGCTGTGGTTCTGGAGGGGCTTTGTATGAGAGCCCGGTACTTCAGCAATTACTGGTATAAAACCTGGCAGAGACTGGATGATCGGTCGCTGAATGAGATCATCGAACTGTTCGAAGCACAGCATCTTCCTGTATCTTATCAGCTGGAAGCGCTCAGTGCGATCTACGACAGTTATTATTCAGAAAATGACAAGACGGATTTTATCAACGAATGCTCCCAGGTTCTGCGTAAGAAAAAGGACCAGTGGGGCGCAGAGCTTGCCGTACAGGCAAGAGAGGGAATCGCCGTTGTCCGCTATCTGTGCATTCGGGTGCTGGAGGTATACTGGCAGGAATATAAGGAAGTACTGCTGTCCTGCGCCGCGGACAGCAGCCGGCAGGTACGGGAACTTCTCGTGGCAGTCTATGAAGGCATCCGTGACTGGGAGCCGGATATCCGCAAAATGCTGGAGTCCAGAAAATCTCAGGAACGGGAGATGGCCATTCTGGTCCTGAAACGCTGGGGCGCGGACGCTTACCGGGAAGAGCTGGAGGCGGCGCTTGCAAAAGAGAAGAGCAAAAAGATCAGGGAACTGCTGGAGAGCTGTCTGGGTGCCGAGAGCGGTTCTGAAGAAGCGAAAAAAGACCGGACAAAGGAGGAGCAGATCAAAGAGACCCTGAAGGGCGGGAAAAAACGGAAGCTCTCCTGGGTATATGAAAAGCCGCTGCCGGGTCTGCACAGGCAGGACGGCGCGCCGGCGGCTGAAGACCAGCTGGCGGCGATTCTGGTATGCTATGCAGATATGGGAATTCCCGGTGTGAGCAAAGAGGCGGCGGCGCTGGCAGAAGATCTGAATCCGGAGGAACTGGCACAGTGCATGGAGACTCTGTTTGAAAGATGGATGGAAACAGGGGCGGAAGCGAAGAAAAAATGGGTGCTTTATGCCGCTTCCATTCATGGCGGGGAACGTATCATACCGGTTCTGCATACACAGATCCAGGAGTGGCCGAAGGCATCCAGAGGCACCATGGCGGCTGAAGCAGTCAAAGCGCTGGCGTTAAACGGCAGCCCGACCGCACTTCTTCTGGTAGACCAGATCTCCCGAAAATTCAAATTCCGTCAGGTGAAAGCGGCTGCGGGAGATGCCCTGTCCTGTGCGGCGAATCAGCTTGGCATCACAAAGGCGGAGCTGGAGGACCGCATTGTGCCGAATCTGGGATTTAATGAGCAGATGGAGCAGGTCTTTGACTATGGGCCCAGAAAATTTCAGGTGCTTCTGTCTGCGTCACTGGAGCTGGTGGTCTATGACGGGAACGGGAAAAGGCTTAAGAATCTGCCGGCACCCGGCAAAAAGGACGAACCGGAGAAGGCAAAGGCGGCAGGCGACGCTTACCGGCTCCTGAAGAAGCAGCTGAAGACGGTGGTTGCCAACCAGAAGCTTCGGCTGGAACAGGCCATGAGTGCAGAACGTCTGTGGCAGGTGGCGCAGTGGAAGGAGCTGTTTGTAAAAAATCCGGTCATGCATCAGTTTGCCATCGGACTGATCTGGGGCGTCTATGAGGACAAAACACTGAAGGACACCTTCCGCTATATGGAAGACGGAAGCTTTAATACCGTGGATGAGGAAGCATATGAGCTGCCGCAGACAGGGAGCATCGGCCTTGTGCATCCCATCGAACTGGAGGAAGAGAGCCTGGCCGCATGGAAGGAGCAGCTTTCTGATTATGAGGTGATACAGCCCATTGAACAGATGGAGCGGACGGTATACCGTCCGACGGAAGAGGAAAAGGAACAGACAGAGCTGACCCGCTTCGGCGGAAAGCTGATCAACGGCCTGTCTCTGTCCGGCAAGCTTCAGAATATGGGCTGGTACCGCGGGAGCGTGCAGGATGCAGGCGGGTATTATACGTTTTATCGGGAAGACGGGGACATCGGCGTGGAACTGGAATTTTCCGGCTGCTTCATAGGAGATGAAAATGAAGAAGTGACGGTCTACGGCGCTCAGTTTTACCGGGCAGGTACGGTAAAGCGGGGCAGTTATGTCTATGATACGGTAAAGGAAGAACATCGCTATAAACCCGGCGAAGTCAGCCCCCGGTATTTCAGTGAGATCGTACTGCAGCTTACAAAGGCAACCGCTTCTTCACAGGAACAGCTGGCTTATCCGGAGTGTAAGAATATAAGGTAGAGGAAAAGAAAATGGATATTTATCTGATACGGCATGGAGAGACGGATTACAATAAAGTACGGCGGCTGCAGGGAGTGACGGATATTCCGCTCAATGCACGGGGGATCGAACTGGCGCAGAAGACGGCAGAAAGACTGAAAGACATCCATTTTGACAGAATCTATACCAGTCCTCTCATCCGGGCGAGGAAGACCGCGGAGATCATCCGGGGGAACCGGGATCTGGAGATCATTCCCACAGAAGGACTGCGGGAGATCAGCTTTGGGGATTATGAGGGACTGACAATCCTGAAAGACCAGTATAATATTCCGGATCCGGATTTCTGCAATTTTTTTGACGCGCCGGAGAAATACCATACGCCTCCGAACGGAGAGAGCATTGAGCATCTGAGACAGAGGACTACGGCTTTTATGCGGGAGATCATCCGGACGCCGGAATATCAGGAGCTTACGCTTCTGATGGCGTCCCATGGCGCGGCGATACGCGGGATCCTGTCCGGACTTCAAAAGCTGCCGGTGTCCCGGTTCTGGGAAGGCGGTGTGCACAGGAACTGCGCAGTGACGCGGATCCATGCAGAGCAGGGACGGTTTGAAATCGTATTTGAAAATAAAGTGTACGATTAAACGGCTTTGTTTTCTGTCCGGGCAGAAGATAAATTTAGCTGGACATAAAAGCAGACTTACACTATAATATACAACAACGGAATATGCATGACATCATGTTTTCGGTGTGTATTTTAAGGAGTAATTATATGTTCAAACAAACGAAGAGATTTCTTTTGGCCAGTGTCTGCTGCCTGGTCACCCTGTGTGTAGCTGTGTTCTTTTGGGTCAGCGTGTATATGAATACAAAAAGTGAAGATGCGATCAGCGAGATCGGCATGATCTACATGTCGGAGATGAGCAGACAGATTCAGCAGAAATTCGATGCGGTGATCGGTCTGCATCTGTCGCAGGCGGAAGGGATCGTCAGGCTGATCGGACCGGATGAAGCGGATCATCAGGAACTGCGGGAGAAGCTGGCGCAGAATGCAGAAGTCCGCGGATTTACATACCTCGGACTCTATACAAAGGACGGCAGAGGCGAACATGTATACGGCGGAAGTGTGGAGGCTGTTGACGGGAACGAATTTCAGGGGGTTCTGAAGGATGAAGGCGAGAATGTCTCCAGCGGTTATGATCAAAACGGAGACAAGGTCCTTCTGCTGACCGTCCATGCAGAATATCCTATGGAAGATGGGGACAGGAGTTCTTTTCTGGTGGTCGGGATTCCCATGGAAGAGCTGAGCGCGGCGCTTGTTCTGGAGGAAGCAGATTCCATGGTATATTATCATATTATCCATAAGGACGGAACCTTCGTCATAAGGAGCGGAGAGGCGTACCGGGATAATTATTTTACCCGTATGGAAGAGCTGTTTCGGGAATTTGCCGGAAGGACGCCGGAAGAGTATGCGCAGGAGCTTCGGGATGCGATCAATGCGAATGTGGACTATTCCACTCTGGCGATGATCGAGGGAACGCACAGGCATCTTTACTGTTCGCCGCTTCCCGGTTCCGAGTGGTATCTGGTGGCGGTCATGCCTTACGGAACGCTGGATGATGCCGTCGAACACCTCGGCGAGCAGCGGCAGAACACCATGCTTGGGGCGTGCAGCATCATTCTGGCGGCAGTGATGGTGATCTTTGTGCTGTATTACCGGATGTCTCAGCAGCAGCTTCGGGAGCTGAACAGAGCGGAGCAGGCAGCCGTACAGGCAAACCGGGCAAAGAGCGAGTTCCTCTCCAACATGAGTCATGATATCCGGACGCCGATGAACGGCATCGTAGGCATGACGGCGATTGCCATGGCAGATATTGAGGATACGGCGCGGGTCAGGGACTGTCTTGTAAAGATTACACTGTCCAGCAGACATCTGCTGGGACTGATCAATGACGTTCTGGACATGTCCAAGATCGAGAGCGGAAAGCTGTCTTTGAATCTGAATCAGGTGTCGCTGCATGAGACGATGGACAGCATCGTCAATATTATAAAGCCTCAGATTGAGTCGAGGAAGCAGCATTTTGATATTTTTATACAGGATATAAAGGCAGAGGAAGTATACTGCGACAGTGTACGTCTGAATCAGGTGCTGATCAATCTTCTGTCCAACGCGGTGAAATTCACGCCGGAAGAGGGCACGATCAATGTATATCTGTGTCAGGAGGCTTCTCCTCTGGGGGACCATTATGTAAGATGTCATTTCCGGGTCAGGGACAGCGGAATCGGCATGACACCGGAATTCCAGAAAACGATTTTTGACACATTTACGCGGGAGAAGACTGCCCAGGTGGACAGAACGGAGGGCACGGGTCTGGGAATGGCAATCACAAAATGTATTGTGGACGCCATGGGCGGAACCATTGAACTCTGGAGCGAGCCGGGCAGCGGAAGTGAATTCCATGTGATTCTGGATTTTGAGAAGGCAGTATCAAAAATCGAAGACATGGTTCTTCCGCCGTGGAGAATGCTCGTGGTGGATAACAATGAGGACCTCTGTTTAAGCGCGGTATCTTCTCTGAAGGAGATCGGAATCGATGCAGAATGGGCAACTGACGGAAGAACGGCTGTGGATCTGGTCGAGAAACGCCATCAGGAAGCCAGGGACTATGAGATCGTTCTTCTGGACTGGAGGATGCCCGGGATGGATGGGCTTCAGACAGCAAAAGAGATCCGGAAGATTCTCGGAGATGAGACTCCGATTCTGATCATTTCTGCATATGACTGGAGCGATATCGAAAAAGAGGCAGCAAAGGCAGGCATTCAGGGTTTTATCTCCAAGCCGCTGTTTAAATCCAATCTGTTTGTGGGACTCAGACGTTATATGCTGAATGAGGCAGCGGATGAAGAACAGGAATCGAAAAAAGAGGAGACAGAGTCCTTTGCGGGCAAACGGATTCTTCTGGCGGAAGATAACGACCTGAACTGGGAGATCGCAGAGGAGATCCTGTCAGAAGCAGGCTTCGAACTGGAACGGGCGGAAAACGGAGAGATATGTGTGGAAAAATTCACGGAATCCGAAGAAAAATATTATGACGTGATTCTGATGGATATCCGGATGCCGGTGATGAGCGGCTATGATGCGGCAGTGGAGATACGAAAGCTTGGGCGTTCCGATGCCGGGCTGCCGATCATTGCCATGACGGCGGACGCATTCTCGGAGGATATTGAGCGCTGCAGGCAGTGCGGGATGAATGAGCATGTGTCAAAACCGATTGATGTCGACAGGCTGATTCAGCTTCTGAGAAAATATTTAAAATAAACAGGGCCGTATTGGGCAGCCGGGAATTGC
>ERZ808042.793-NODE-793-length-13651-cov-9.644762_pt1 | contig 13651 bp, 12 predicted proteins | sample MGYA00380193_ERZ808042 | MGnify/ENA primary metagenome ERZ808042 (study PRJEB31490, sample SAMN06133401) | mouse gut metagenome | isolation source: M1_2 | host: mice | place: China: Chengdu | collected 2015-05 ...
GCACCAACGGCAGTTTGCCTATAAGGCCCACACCGCCTGTGATAAGAACGGCGTGGAAGTATGTTTATGATGAATATTATGACTGTATGATCTGCCCAGAATACCAGCCCTTGGCATACCGTACCACTAACCGGGACGGTTAGCGGGAATATTGCAGCGACCCGAAGATCTGTACTCAATGTCCCACCCGGCACCTGTGCACCCATTCCAAAAACTGCGTGAAAACCGTCCTGCGCCATGTTTGGAAAGATTACGAGGAACTGGCCAATGACGCCAGGTACACCCCGAAATACAAAGATCTTTATGCCAAATGCAAGGAAACCATTGAGAGGGTCTTTGCCGATGCCAAAGAAAAGCATGGTATGCGTTATACACTTTACAGAGGCCTGGCCCAGGTCTCCAAATGGGTGAGACTTAAGTTTGCTGCCATGAACCTCAAAAAGCTGGCCAGATGGAAAGCAAAACAGCAATCTTCTTCCTCTGTTTTCTACCCGTACGTATCTTTTATGCTTTGCGGCCTGCCTGGTCATTTCCCAGGCAGGCCGCTTTTCGACAAGCTGGCCTGATTTCTCTCGAAATCAGGCGTTTTTATTGCTTTTTCGCTCAAAACCAGCATGGGTCAGAATCTGGGCCAGGGCAAGACCCAGACCGTGACCCATACGCTGATGGTGGGGAGGGCCCCTTTGCCAGACGATGGGTGCAGCATATAATTTAGAAGATATGAACACGGGTACTGGTTTGGCTCGGGCAGCGAGGCGGATGTTGAATGCGTTTTGGAGTTGAGAAAATAATCCGGCTTTTAGAGTAAAACCGCTGAACTGACTTCGGTGCCGCGCCAACCAGCGGCTATTGAAAGCGGACATCCTGGGGCGCTGTTTAGAGCCCTGGTTCCCTCGGCTCGCCGGCCTGCCCTGGATCAGAGGGAGGCCTGGACTGGTCTGGCAAATGCCGACTAAAGGCTCGTTCGGCAAGCCAGGAGTGGGCCAGGGCCAGCAGGCAGGGCAGGAAGCACAAGGGAAACACCAGTTGGAGGGTCCAGTCCACGCACAGGGACAGCAGGGCGGTCATGGCCAGGGTGGAGGGCAGGTGGGCAAACCAGAACTGGAGGGCGGTCCGGCACAGCCCGCCCAAGGTGTATTGAAACCGGGCCAGCAAAGGGACGGCCCAGCACAGCACCCCGGCAGGGATAACCGCCAGCGCCAGACAGGCCGCGGCCAGGGTGAGCATGGCCTGGGAGCCTTGCCCGAATCGGGCCAAGACGAAGTGCCCCGCCAGCAGCGCCGCCAGTGCCCCGCCCCACGCCAGCCAGGACAGGGTGGCGGTTTTGAACTCCGCCCGGAACGTGCGGAAAAACCGACTGTAGGGGGTGCGCTCCCCGCTCCGAAGGCTGTGAAAGGCGGCGGCGTACAGGGCGGTGGAGGCCGCCCCCGCGGTGATCACCGGAATGCTGCATACCGTCCACAGCAGGCTGAGCACCAGCACGTCCGCCACCCGGTCCACCCACCGCCAGAAACGGCCCTCCGGATCGAACAGGCGGCTCACAGCAGGGTGGGCACCAGCCGGGCCAGCTCCTGCGCCAGCTGGGCGTGGCCCCGGCGGGTCAGGTGCATCCCGTCCACCCGGTTGAACTCGCACGCCGCCGCGTCAAAGTAGTGGGCCCCCACCAGTTGGGCGCTGGCGCTGAGGTATCGGGGGAGCTGGGCGGATTTCTCAACGCACCCCTTCCCCATGGCCGCCCCGCAGAGGTTGACCTCCATCAGGGGCAGGATGGCGGGGGGGCAGACCACCAGGATGTTGGGGGCGTGGTCCCCCCAGCAGTCCACGCTCTGGGCCTTGCGCACCAGCCGCTCCATGCCGATGGCGATGCAGGCGGCGTTGGCCCCCAGCCGCTCCTTGGTGTCGTTGGTGCCCAGCATGATGATGAGCAGGTCCACCGCCTCGTGGCTCTTCAGCAGGGAGTAGATGACGCTCAGCGCGTCCATGGACTCGTGGAGGGGGTCGGGGAACACGGTGGTGCGGCCGCTCAGCCCCTCCTCCGTCACCAGATATCCGTCCCCCAGCGCCTTCTGGAGCAGGCAGGTCCACCGCTCGTCCTCGTTGAAGCGGATGCCCCCGTCGGCGCAGTCGGCGGGGTCGGCGCAGTAGCCGTGGGTGTTGGAGTCGCCGATACAGACAATGTGCTTTTTCATCAGATCCTGACCTCCGTTTTTCAAGCTGTGATAGGGCTATGATATCATAGGACAGGGCGGCTGTCACGCCCTTTCGTCGAAAATGCGGCGGGAATTTTCACACAAGATACTTCTTGAAAAATTTTCCCTCCAATGGTACAATGCAGGTGTGGGCTGTGGAGATTTCACAATCCCAGCGGACAAAAATCAACCTGTTTTGCGCGCAGCGCACAAAGGAAAGGACGGAGAGAGCCGATGGACCGGGTAAAAATGGAGCAGACCCGCCAGTGGGTGCGGGAGGAGCTGGGCCGCTGCGCCGCCTTCTGGCTGGAGCACGGCATGGACCGGGAGCACGGCGGGGTGTACACCTGCCTGGACCGGAAGGGGGAGATCTACTCCACCGACAAGAGCGTGTGGATGCAGGGGCGGTGCGGCTGGATCTTCGCCTTTTTGTGCCACACCTACGGGGTCAAAGAGGAGTGGCTGGCGGCCTCCAAGAGCTGCCTGGACTTCATGGAGGAGCACTGCGTCAACCGCGCGGCGGGGGGGCGGATGTACTTCACCGTCACTGAGGACGGCAGGCCCCTGCGCCAGCGGCGCTACTGCTTCTCCGAGGCGTTCTACGCCCTGGCCAACGCCGAGTACTACGGCGTCACCGGGGAAAAGGAGTGCCTGGAGCGGGCCAGGAGGGCCTACGACCTGTACTGGGATCTGAACCACGGCATGGCCGACCCCACCGGGCTGGGGCCCAAGACCATCCCCGAGACCCGCCAGGGCCGGTCCTTCGGGGGGCCCATGATTATTCTGAATGTCACCGGGGTGCTGCTGCGGGTGGACCCAGAGCGGAGGGCGCTCTATGAGCAGCGGGCCCAGCAGTGCGTGGACGAGATCTTCAAGTACCACGTGAAGCCCGAACTGAAGTGCGTGCTGGAGAACGTGGACGTGGACGGCACCCCCCGGCTGTACTATACCGAGGGCCGCACCGTCAATCCCGGCCACGACATCGAGGGGGTGTGGTTCCTGCTGGAGCACGCCCGGCGCACCGGGGACAAGGAGCTGGTGGGCAAGGCCGCCCAGATCTTCGACTGGGCCATCGACTTGGGCTGGGACCAGGAGTACGGCGGGCTGCTCTATTTCACCGACTGCCTGGGCAAGCCCCCCGAGGCCTACGAGCACGACATGAAGCTGTGGTGGCCCCACAACGAGATTTTGATCGCCTCCTCCATGCTCTACCGGGACACCGGGGAGGAGAAGTACCTGGATTGGTTCTACAAGACCGTGGACTACTGCAAGGAGCACTTCGCCGACCCCCAGTACGGCGAGTGGTACGGCTACCTGCGCCGGGACGGGCTTCCCACCATGCCCTCCACCAAGGGCTCCACCTTCAAGGGCCCCTTCCATGTGCCCCGCTCCCTCATCCTGGTGGACGGCGTGCTGGGCGAGCTCCTGGCCCGGTAAAAACTTTCATATTGCGGAGACTGTCAAAATAATTTACGAATCCATATTGACAAGCGTTGGAAACCATTATACAATCTGTACAAGAGCCTGTGCCCTTGGCAGGCGATAATTTATTGAAATTGAGGAGGACGAAAGGATGAAAACGATTCGGAAAGCCCTCGCGCTGATGCTGGCCCTGTGCATGGTGCTGTCCCTCGCCGCCTGCGGCGGCGACAAGCCCGCTGAGTCCAAAGCGCCCGAGAGCAAGGCCCCCGACGCCACTCAGACCGAGAAGGGCAATGAGCCCGCCGCCGAGGTGGAGCTGCTGTGGTGGGCGCCTCCCACGTTCATCCAGGACGACGGCGACCAGCCCGGCACCTATGAGCAGAAGCTGGCCGAGGAGTTCAACGCCAGCCATCCCGGCATCACCGTGAAGGTGGAGACCATCGACTTCACAACCGCCAGCGACAAGATCACCACCGCCATCGAGTCCGGCACCGCCGCCGACGTGCTCTTCGACGCCCCGGGCCGCATCATCGAGTACGGCAAGAACGGCAAGCTGGTGTCTCTGGACGATATGTTCACCGACGAGTTCAAGAAGGACGTGGGCAACGACGACCTGCTCACCTCCTGCCAGGGCAACGGCACCTACTATATGTACCCCATCTCTGCCTCCCCCTTCTACATGGCCATCAATGAGAAGATGTGGACCGATTCCGGCGCCATGGAGTTCGTGAACCTGGAGGGCAACCGGGCCTGGACCACCGAGGACTTTGAGAAGGCCATTGAGAAGCTGGCCGCGGCGGGCAACAACCCCGGTGTGCTGTTCTGCTCCGGCCAGGGCGGCGACCAGGGCACCCGCGCCTTCATCGCCAACCTGTACGACGGCTCCGTGGCCGACGGCAAGGAGTACACCTTCAACAGCGAGCCCATGGTTCAGGGTCTGACTAAGGCCCAGGAGTGGATCAACAAGGGCTGGCTGGGCAACGGCGTGCAGTATAACGGCGGCGGCTCCATCGAGCTGTTCGTGGCCGGCACCACCTCCTTCGAGTTCTGCTGGGGCACCTCTGCGGCCGGCAACAACGCCGCCACCATGGCTGAAAACGGCGTGACCCCCATCTCCCTGCCCTTCCCCTCCGCCGACGGCAAGCCCGTGCTGGAGTACCTGGTCAACGGTTTCTGCGTGTTTGACAACGGCGACGACGCCAAGGCCGAGGCCGCCAAGACCTTCATCAAGTGGCTGTGCGACAGCGAGGAGAACGTAACCCGCACCGGCGCCTTCCCCGTGCTCCAGTCCATGGGCAACCTCTATCCCGGCGACGCCGAGAAGGAGCTGCTGGTGGAGTTCACCAAGATGTACGGCCCCTACTACAACACCATGGACGGTTTCGCCAATATGCGCGCCCAGTGGTTTGATATGCTCCAGAAGATCACCGGCGGCGGCGACGTGACCGAGCTTGCCAACGCGGCGGTGGAGGCCTCCAACGCGGGCATGGCGGGCTGACCCGCGCCAAAAGCTCTAAAAGTTCGGAACGTGACCTGTGACTAAACATCCGTCCCGCCTTCCCGCCTGGCGGGAAGGCGGGACGGATTCCTTTTTCTGCCATAATAAGGGAGGGGTATCCTATGGCAAAGACGCCTGCCCGGCTCAACAGCCACGCTCTTAAACGCCATGAGACCATGGTGGCCTATCTGTTCATGCTGCCCGCGCTGTTCTTCTTCGTGGCCTTCGTCATCGTACCCATGATCACCGGCGTGGTCACCAGCCTGTTCAACTACACCATGAAGAACCCGGTTTCTCCGGAGAACTTCATCGGCCTGAAAAATTATATCGACCTGTTCCAGGACAAGACCTTCCTGCGGGCCATGTGGAACACCGTCATCCTGGTGGTGGTCACGGTGCCCGCCGTCACCCTGTTCTCCCTGTGGGTGAGCTCCGCCATCTACCAGATGAAGGAGGGAGTCCGCTCCTTTTTCCGCTGCGTGTTTTACCTGCCTGTGGTCACCGGCACGGTGGCCGTGGTGGTGGTGTGGCGGTGGATGTTCGATGTGTACAGCGGCATTTTGAACTACGCCCTGGGCGCCCTGGGGATCATCCAGAAAAATATTATGTGGCTGGGCGACAAGCGCTTCGCCATCTGGTGCATCATCCTGATCATGTTCACCACCTATGTGGGCCAGCCCATTGTGCTGTACGTGGCCGCCCTGGGTAACGTGGACCAGTCCCTGGTGGAGGCCGCCCAGGTGGACGGCGCCACCGACCTCCAGGTATTCTGGCAGATCAAATGGCCCCAGGTGATGCCCACCACCCTTTACATCGTGGTCATCACCACCATCAATACCTTCCAGTGCTTCTCCCTGATCCAGCTGCTTACCTCCGGCGGGCCGGAGGGCACCACCAATACGGTGATGTACTACCTCTACCAGAACGCCTTCAGCCTGTACAAGTACGGCTACGCCAACTCCATGGGCGTGGTCCTGGCCATCATCATCGCCATACTCAGCGCCATCCAGTTCAAGGTGATGAGTAAGGACGTCTCGTATTGAGGAGGGGAGGAGAAACCATGAAAAAGAACAAGATCACTCCCTATAAGGTGATATCGGTCATCCTTTTGTGCGTGGTGGCCTTCACCTTCGTGTTCCCCTTCTACTGGATCATCACCGGGGCGTTCAAGAGCCAGAGCGTGGCCATCGCCATGCCTCCCCAGTGGTTCCCCACCGAGCCCACCATGGCCAACTTCGAGAAGCTGTTCAAGAACCCCGCCTGGCAGTGGATGGTCAACACGGTGCTTATCGCCCTGGGCAGTATGCTGCTGGTGTGCGGAACCGCTTCCCTGTGCGGCTACGCCCTGGCCAAGAAGCGGTTTTACGGGCAGTCCATCGTGTTCGGCCTCATCGTGTGCGCCATGGCCCTGCCCAAGCAGGTGGTGCTGGTCCCCCTGGTGCGGATGATGGCCAGCCTGCGCCTGCGCTGGATGTACTACGCCATCGCCCTGGTGGCGGTGGTTGCCCTGGTGATGATTATCGTGACCGCCGTGAAAAACAGTTATAACTGGCTCCCGGCGGAGGCCCGGGGGGAGTGGAAGGCCAAGGATTACCTGTTCCGCCTGCTGGTGGTGGCCGTCGCCGCGCTGGCGGTGTTCTACCTGATCAGCCTGCCCGGTTTGATTTCAGGCACCCCGGAAAAGACCCCCATGACCAACACCTTGTGGGCAGTGATCCTGCCCACTGTGGGCTGGCCCTTCGGTGTGTTCCTGATGAAGCAGTTCTCCGAGACGATCCCCAACGAGATCCTGGAGGCCGCCCGCATCGACGGCGCGGGGGAGCTGAACACCTTCCTGACAGTGGTGTGCCCCATCATCAAGCCGGGCTTCGGGGCGCTGGCCATTTTCACCTTCATCAACACCTGGAACGACTACTTCCTCCAGCTGATCATGCTCCAGTCCCGGGAAAATCTGACCATCTCCCTGGGCATCTCCACCCTGCAAGCGGAGTTCGCCACCAACTACGGCCTGCTGATGGCGGGGGCGGCCTTGGGCGCGGTGCCCATCGTCACCATCTTCCTCATCTTCCAGAAGTTCTTTACGCAGGGGATCACAATGGGCGCGGTCAAGGGGTGATATCATGATATTGGCTTCCAATTCCACCGCTTTGAACTACCGGGGCATTCACCCCAACCTGGACCTGGCTCTGGAGCACATCACGCCGGAGTTCCTCTCCTCCCTGGGGGAGGACCGGGTGGCACTCAAGGGCGAGGAGGTCTACTGCACCAAATTCACCTATGAGACCATCCCCGACGAGGAGGCCTTTTTCGAGGCCCACCGGCTCTATCTGGACATCCACCTGATGCTGTCCGGGTCGGAACGGGTGGAGATTGCCTCCCCCGCCGCCCTGGAGCGGTTCGACCACCAGGGGGATTTCTATGCCTACCGGGGTCCCGAGAGGCATAGCCTGATCCTCTCCCCCGGCGACTTCCTGGTGGTGTTTCCCGATGACGCCCACAAGATCAAAATGCGGGTGAACGGGCCGGAAACCGTATCCAAGGCGGTATTTAAGATCAAGATCAACGAAGGAGCGTAACGCTATGAAAGACTTTACCAAATACCAGGGTGTGATCCCCGCGTTCTATGCCTGCTACGGCGAGGACGGGTCCATCTCCCCGGAGCGGGTCCGGGCCCTTGTCCGCTATCTGGCGGACAAGGGGGTAAAGGGGCTGTATGTGGGCGGCTCCTCCGGTGAATGCATCTACCAGAGCGTGGCGGAGCGCAAGCTGGTGCTGGAAAACGTGATGGCGGAGGCCAGGGGGAAGCTGACCATCATCGCCCACGTGGCCTGCAACAACACGGCGGACAGCCGGGAGCTGGCCGCCCACGCCCAGGCTCAGGGGGTGGACGCCATCGCCGCCATCCCCCCCATCTACTTCCACCTGCCCGACCACGCGGTGGCCCGCTACTGGAACGACATCTCCGACGCCGCCCCGGATACCGACTTTGTCATCTACAACATCCCCCAGCTGGCCGGGGTGGCCCTGTCCGTCCCCCTGCTGCGGGAGATGCTGAAGAATCCCCGGGTCATCGGCGTGAAGAACTCCTCCATGCCGGTGCAGGACATCCAGATGTGGCGGGACGAGGGGGCCATTGTGTTCAACGGCCCCGACGAGCAGTTCGTCTCCGGCCTGGCCGCCGGGGCCATCGGCGGCATCGGCGGCACCTACGCCGCCATGCCCGAGCTGTACCTCAAGGCCCGGGAGCTGTTTTACGCAGGCAGGCTGGAGGAGGCCCGGCAGGTTCAAAACGAGTGCTGCCGCGTCATCTATAAAATGTGTTCCGCCCACGGCAATATGTACGCCGTTATCAAGGAGATTCTGCGCCGGAACGGCGGGCCGGACATCGGTGGCGTTCGGGCCCCCCTGGCGCCCCTGGCGGAAGGAGATGGTCCTATTGTGGATGCCTGCGTGGCTATGATTCAGGCGGCCATTGACCAGTATTGCGCCGCGAAACAGCGTTGACACAAACCTGGGTGGATATTGGGGTGAACTGTACAGCCAAGAACAGTGAAATGTAAGTTAAAATATGGGGCAGGTAGGGTGGCTCGCGACCCGCTTTTCCACAGAAAAGGTTCAGAGAGTACCGGGCAGGAAGGTCAGCCTTCCTGCCCGGTCTTATTTTTCCACTCCGCAACAACAGGATAGCGAACGTATGTATGAGGCAGTGGAAGCGGATGCGCTCGATCCCTGCCGCCGCCAGAATCTTCTCGTGGGTATGCCGGAAGGAGTCTGGGTCGTACATCGTCCCCGTCTTGGGCGAGGGAAACATATACGGGTTGTCCGGGTGCTTTTCGTGCTCCAGGATGAGCAGGTGCACCGCCTGCTTCGGGATGGGGGTCGCGCGGATGGAGTTGCTGGTCTTGGGCTGACTCACCTTCAGCTGACCGTTGATGCGGTTCACCTGCAATAATCAGCACATTTTTATTGATGGTGAGCAAAATGTTCTGGTCAAACTTGGGGTCGATAAAAGGGGCTATGTCTTTGGCTCCGCCCCATCTCCCCCTCCTCCCGGTTTTTCGCCCGGTCCTGGACCATCTGCTTTGCCACCTCCTTGAAGTGGCTGAGGCGGGCCAGCAGGGAGGGCTTCCTAGGGGTGCTGCGGTGCATGGTTTTGGCGGTGTGCTCGGCAAAGGTGGCGTTGAGGGCGTCCGCGTCCCGGCTCTTGAAAAATACCAGGTACTCTCCCTCGGCTGGGCCCTTTTTCAGCGCGAAATCCACGCCGTATTTTCGGGCACCCACTCAAAGGACTTGATGTTTTTAGATGTACCTCTATAAAACGGCGATGCAACCTTGCATCGCCGGCACCCGCTCCATGACCCCAAGCGAAAACTCCTCCGTTCGGGGGATTTTTTCTTGCACCGAAACGGGCAACACCCGCCCCCTTATCCCTCCCTGTTGGGAGGGATAAAAATATGCAACAGACCGAAAAATACAAGCTGAACCTGATCGAAAAGACCGACACCTTTTCCCCGGACCCGCTGAACGAGAACATGGAGAAGGTGGAGGGGGCGCTGTCCGCCGAAACCGCCGCCAGGGCCGCCGCCGATGAAGCCCTGGACCAGCGCCTCCAGGTGTTCGAGGCCCGCCGCATGGCGTTTGGCACCGTTCCGCGGTCAAAGCAGCCTAAAGACATTGACGTGGGTTTCGACCCTAAGGTGGTATTGATCATGAGCATCGAAGGGAAAGCCTATGCCGGGATGCTGCTTACAGAGCATCCAAAAGGTTTGGGCGCCGAGATCATCCCAAACGGGTTCCGAATGCCGGCCACTGGCGGCACTGATGCCAGCAACATAACCTTCTCAAGTGCCTATGCGACCTTTGGCTTTCTTGCCCTCGGCTGATCTCGCAAAAGAAGGCCCCCCGAGAAATTCCCGGGGGGCCTTTCTGCTGGGTTCGTTTGTATACGCCTGAATTACTGCTCGTAGCAGACGTAGATCTGGGTGATGGTCAGGCCCAGGGTGTCGTCGGGATCCACAATGGCGGAGACCTTCAGGTCGGTAGTGCCGCCATACTGCGGGGTGTCATAGATACCCAGAGAGCCGGCCTCATTCAGGGTGGTCAGGTCGGTGATGCCGGGCCAGGTGGGAGCGGCGTTGTCCTTGTTCAGGTTGGTGATGGTAGCGCCGCCCACATTCATCATGTCGAGGTCGGTAGCACCCCTGGCTTCATCAACGGTAATGGAGCCGACCTTTTCAACAGTAACAGCAGTGCCGTTAGCGGTGAAGCTGCCGGTCTGGGCGCTGTAGGTGGAGGCCACATAGGTGTTCTGCGTCCAGGCCAGGTTGGCCAGGGTGACGGTGTAGATGGGCTCGCCGTCGTTGGCCACCTTGCCGGTGTCGGTCAGCAGGTAGAAGTGGTCGTGGCCGGTAACCTTCACCGCGGTGGCGGCGTTGATGCTCTTGCTCGCGGGCGTACGGTTGGCATCCACCAGAGCATCGGCCGCAGTCTTGGTGGTGTCAATCAGGCCCTGGACCCACACGTTCTCAGCCACGCCGTTGTTATACATGGTGAACTGAGTAGCCTGACGGCCCAGATCCGGGTTGGAGTTCACCAGAGTCGGGGTGGCGTTGCCCACGTAGCGCAGGCTGGTAGTGTTCTCGCGCTCCACGGCCACCTTGGGCAGGACGATCACGTCGGCCTGACGGCTCAGCACCTTGTTCTGGGCGTACAGGAACGGGCTCTGGGTGAAGTAGGTCAGGTCGGACAGCAGAGTGCCGTCGCTGGAAGTGCCATTATGATCGCCCTTGATGTGGGGCAGACGGACCTCGGTGGGGGTGAAGTTAGCGCCAGTGCCAATGTTGTCCACGGTGTAAGCCAAGTTGATGGCCACGCTGGAGCTGCTGCCCTTCAGTTCAGAGATGCCGTTGAACACCTCGGTCTTGACGCTGTCGGTGCCGTAGCCGGACACCAGGATGAACTTGGTGTTCTCGGTGAAATACAGCTTGTCAACAGTGGTGCCATCGGGATCGATCGCGCCGGTGGTGTCACGGTCCAGGGTGCCCGCGAAAGCGGCGCCCAGGGCCACCTGCTCCTTGCCGATGATGATGGAGCGGGCGGCGGCACCAGCCTCGTCAAGGTCGGCCTCGTTGCCGTTGAAGTACACCTCGGGTGCGGCGGTATTGGTGGCCGGGGCAGTAGAGCCATCAGCTTTGACGACATCAGGTTTGTTGGACGTGCCATCGTTGGTGCTGCCGTTGGCGCCCGCCACGACCTTGATGTTGCTCAGGCCGACGAAGGTCCAGTCGATGTTCTCGCTGCCATAGGCGAAGCCGCGGTACACGCCGTCGCCCAGGCCGTTGACCTTGGTGCCGTCACGGAAGGGCACGCCGGGATCGTTGGTGCCGCCCACGTCAATGCCGGTGGTGATGCCGTTCAGGGTCTTGACGGGCACGGTCTTGACCTCGCCGTTCAGGTCCACGCCGGTGAGGAAGTACTTGAAGGTGCTGGTGTTCAGCTCCTGAGAGTAATCCAGGTAGGTGCCGTAGATGAACTCATTGCCGAACATACGCTCAGCGCCCACGAACTTGCCGCCCTCGGTCAGGTAGAAGCGGTAGTTGGTGTGCTCATAAGCGGCCTGCTGAGGAATGGTGCCGGTGACCACCGTATCATAGACGATGGACTTCTCCAGCACGGTGCCGTCGGACAGGGTCACGGACTTGTCGTTATAGCCCACGACCACGCCGTCCTTGGTGTCAACAATAGGGGTCAGCTTGAAGTAATCCTGGTCAAAAGTGGTGCCATTGCCGCCTGCGCCTGCATCCTTGCGGTCGGGGGTATAGGACAGGCCGCGGCCAGTGGTCTTATCGGCATCCTTGGTGGTGCCGGTGATGTGCAGGCCGATCTCCTTCTGGCCCAGGGTCTTGGCGGAGTTGCCCACCAACTGCTTCTGCTCCAGGGTGCCGCCGGCCACATCGTTGACGGGCTCAGAGGCATCGGTCAGCATGTTACTGTCCTCGATAAAGGCCCAGTCATCGTTGCCGTCAATCATGGTCGCGGCATCCGTGGCAAAGGGCACGGTGACGGTCTTGATGGTGTTGACGTTGTCAACGCCGGTGACCTGGGCGGTCTGGAGGTTCAGGGAGATGACCGCGTCGGGCTTCTTGTCCTTGTTGTTGGACACGACCATATACAGCCATTCGGGGCTCTCCTCCACGGACGGGCCCTGCGTGCCGGCCTTGACAAAGTACATCCGGTTCGCACTGTCGATCTTATCGTACTCAGCCAGGCTGAACCGGCCGAAGGAGTTGTTCAGGTAAGCCGTGGTGGAGTCGCTGACAGAGAAGCCGGCGGCCTTCATAGCGGAGAACAGGCTGGTGACGTCGGCATCATCCGCCTTCTTGTTCAGCTTCAGCACATCGGGGTCGTTGTTAGCGGCATTGTCCTTTACCTTGACGACCTCAGCCAGGGTGGCCTCATCAAAATAGGCGTACACAGGGTGGCCGGTGGTGCTGCTGTAGTTGGCGGTGCGCTCATCGTACCAGATGTTGACCTTGTGGCCCACCAGGTCCACGCCGGTGCCCACGTTGTACTTCACGTTGTTGCCCAACTCCACGTCAGCGAGGGCAGCCGCATCCCAGCCCCCGGCGGCGGCAGCTTTTTCAACACTGGCAGTATAGGTGCCCTCATAGGTGAACTCGCTGTATTCAACAGGAGTTTTGATCGCGGTGCCGTCAGCAGCTTTGGTGACCTCGCCCGCATAGCCCATAATGGTGGCCTTCTCACCGGTCTCCTGGTTGCCGATGACCACGCCGTCCGTCTTGTTGGTCAGGCCGAAGTTCAGCTTGCCCAGGGGGGTGTAGTCGTTGTAACGACCGGGGTCAACACCGGGGACGGTGTTGTAGTCGCCGGACTGATAGCCGAAAGCGGGGGTGTACTTCACCCGGTCCTTCTGAGCGGCCTGGAACAGGATGCTGGCCACCACGTCCCGGCGGGAGGCCAGGTGCAGGGTGTTGCCGTAGTGGGTGGTCTTCACGTCGTCCAGGATGCCCCGCTGCGTGGCGGTGGCGGACACGTTGACAATCCAGTTGCTGCCGGTGAACTCGCCGTTGGCGTCGTAGCCCATGGCGCGCAGGACCATAGCCAGCGTCTCATACCCGGTGACGGAGTCATAGGGGTTGAAGGTGGTGGCGGTGGTGCCCTTGATGTAGCCGGCGTTCCAGCAGTAGCCCACGTAGCCCGCGAACCAATCGCCGGCGGCCACGTCGGTGAAGGGGTGGGTGGTGGTATACAGGTCCATCTTCTCAGTGCCGGTGTCGCCGGTGGTCAGGCGGTAGATCAGGGCCGCCACCTCGGCACGGGTGATGGAGTCGCCGGGGCGGAAGCCGCCCTCGTCGCCCTGGAAGACCTTCATGCCGGTGAGCACATCGGCGGCTTCCACGAACTCCTCGGTGATGCTCCCCGCGTCGTCAAAGGTCTTGACGGGGTTGGCCGCGTTGACGGTCAGCATCAGGCTGAACGCCATGACCATCGCCATGACCAGCGCGAGGAACTTCTTCAAGTT